>Ga0100384_1001573_pt1 | contig 14265 bp, 8 predicted proteins | sample CryGeymeta201508_FD_87087 | JGI IMG/M metagenome (GOLD analysis project Ga0100384, IMG submission 87087) | Groundwater microbial communities from Crystal Geyser aquifers in Utah, USA - Crystal Geyser metaG 2015-08 | ecosystem: Environmental > Aquatic > Deep subsurface > Groundwater | place: USA... | reverse complement strand
TATACAACATTCAATTTTGATAAAATATGGACTTTTAAAATAATTTTTTCCGTTACCGTTCCCTATGAAATAGAGTGGATTCAGAAGTTAAATGATTTAGTTTTAATGTCTAAATCTGAATTAAGACAAATAGATGAAGCGTACACTAGCTATTTAGCACAAAACATTAATAGTTTCATGAAGACTCATAATATTCATGTCATAGATGCCATTTGCTCGCACGGCCACACGGCATGGCATCAGCCCCAAAATAAGTTAACCTATCAAATTGGAAATCTGCCTAAATTGGCAACCTTATTAAAGCAAACGGTTGTTTGTGATTTTAGAGTTCAGGATGTTGATTTTGGTGGACAAGGAGCTCCTTTAGTTCCTATTGGCGATGCTTTGTTGTTTTCAAAATATGAGTATTGTTTAAACCTTGGTGGATTTGCTAATATTTCTTTAGGCATTGATAATCAGCGTATTGCTTACGATATTTGCCCGGTAAATATTGTTTTAAATTATTATGTAAAACAATTGGGGTTTGAGTATGATAATGATGGTATGACAGCATCCACAGGAATGATTAATATGGACTTATTAAATAAATTAAACGATTTAGATTTTTACAGAAAACCGTATCCTAAATCTTTAGGCTTGGAATGGGTAAAGTCAAATATATTTCCTTTAATAGATTCACATAGTTTAGCAATAAAAGATGTATTAAGAACCTTTGTAGAACATGTAGCCATCCAAATTTCTAAAGAAATAAATTTAAAAGAACACGCTTCGGTATTAGTCACTGGCGGTGGAGCCTATCATGGCTTTTTAATGAACAGGATAAATGCCTTAACTAATAATACCATTATTAAACCTTCAAAAGAAATTATTGAATATAAAGAAGCCCTAATTTTTGGCTTTCTTGGTGTACTAAAACTAAGAGCAGAAAATAATTGTTTAAAATCGGTCACTGGCGCACTTCACGATCATAGCTCAGGAAAAATTTTTCACCACTAAAATTATTGAAAAAATAATCTATTAGGATTTTTAGTTTTTTATATTTGTTACATCGATAACTTAATTGATTTATAAAATGAATCAACGCTGACTTTTCATCATTACATTTAAGAGTTTAAATTAATTGAAAAATTATTGAATAAAAATGATGAAAGATTTATTAAAAAAGTACGAAAACAAGAATCCTGAGATTGTATTTAATTGGAAAGATTCTGAAAGCGAAGCTGAAGGTTGGGTGGTTATAAACTCATTAAGAGGTGGAGCCGCTGGTGGTGGAACCAGAATGAGAAAAGGATTGGATATGAATGAAGTTTTATCATTGGCTAAAACCATGGAGATCAAATTTACAGTGTCAGGTCCAGCCATAGGTGGCGCCAAATCGGGAATTAATTTTGACCCAAATGATCCCAGAAAAATAGAAGTTTTAGAACGATGGTATAAAGTGGTGTCACCGTTACTTAAAAGCTATTACGGTACTGGCGGCGATTTGAATGTTGATGAAATTCACGAAGTTATACCCATTACGGAAGAAAGTGGTGTTTGGCATCCACAAGAAGGTGTGTTTAATGGTCATTTTAAACCAACTGAAGCCGATAAAATAAATAGAATAGGCCAATTGCGCCAAGGTGTTATCAAAGTCATTGAAAATCCTATATATTCCCCAAGTGTTTCAAGAAAATATACCGTTGCAGATATGATTACTGGTTTTGGCGTTGCTGAAGCTGTAAAACAATATTATCATGTTTATGGAGGCGATATTAACGGAAAACGTGCTGTTATTCAAGGGTTTGGTAATGTTGGTGCAGCAGCTGCTTTTTATTTGTCTCAAATGGGAGCAAAAATTGTTGGAATTATTGATGTTGTTGGAGGTCTTATAAATGAAGATGGTTTTACTTTTGAAGACATTACCAATTTGTTTTTAGCAAAAACAGGAAATACCTTAGTTAGTGAAAATTTAATACCATTTGAAGTCATTAATAGTAGGATTTGGTCGTTACAGGCAGAAATATTTGCCCCTTGTGCGGCATCAAGACTGGTAACCATTGACCAAATTGATCAACTTATTGATAGTGGTTTAGAAGTTATTTCTTGTGGTGCTAATGTGCCTTTTGCTGATAAAGAAATATTCTTTGGTCCTATTATGGAACATACAGACAATAGAGTAAGCTTAATCCCAGACTTTATTTCTAACTGTGGAATGGCTAGAGTTTTTGCTTATTTTATGGAGCGAAAGGTGCAAATGACGGATGAAGCTATTTTTAATGATACTTCAAACATCATAAAAGAGGCAATAAAAAAAGTATATAATAAAAAACAAAGTAAAACCGGAATTAGCGCAACAGCATTTGAAATTGCGTTAGATCAATTAATTTAATAACAATTTATGGAAGCAGCAATCATTTTGGTATTTGTATTGGGATATTTAGCCATTACGTTAGAGCATAGTATAAAAATAGATAAACTCATCCCTGCATTGGTTATGATGGCCATATGTTGGGCTCTGATTGCTTTGGGTCTTGAAAGTTTTCCTCAATGGTTTGATTCTGCCAAACATTCTTTGCTTGAAGGTTTTGGAGCGTTTTCTTCTGAAGAGAAAACGCATCTCATGGAGGAAACCTTGTTGCACCATTTAGGAAAAACAGCCGAAATTCTGGTGTTCCTGTTAGGAGCCATGACCATTGTTGAGATTATTGATTATTTTGATGGATTTTCAACCATTAAAGATTTTGTAAAAACTAAAAAGAAGGTCAAAATTTTATGGATTTTCTCAATCTTGGCGTTTACATTATCCGCCATCATAGATAATCTTACGGCTACCATAGTGCTCATTTCAATTCTTCAAAAAATAGTAAAAGACAGAGACGTTCGTCTTTATTATGCTGGTTTAATAATTATTGCTGCTAATGCTGGTGGTGCTTGGTCTCCAATAGGAGATGTAACCACAACAATGCTTTGGATTGGTAAAAAGGTAAGTACCGGGCATTTAATTGGGTATTTATTTGTGCCATCGTTTTTATGTATGGCAGTGCCATCGTTTATAGCTTCATTTTTACCAATATTTAAAGGAGATTTAGAAATTGAAGAAGTAGTAGAAGAAAAAAAGAAATCAAGGTTTAGTGCAACTATGCTTTATTTGGGTTTAGGAGCCATTGTTTTTGTACCCATTTTCAAAATGATAACGCATTTACCACCTTATGTTGGTATGATGTTATCTTTAGGTATTGTGGCAATTTTTGCTGAAGTTTACAGTAGTTCTAAATTTAGTATGACTGAATTTGATTCAGAGGAAAGCGAAGCTCATGCTTTGCATAGCCCAGTTCACCATTCACTTTCTAAAATTGAATTGCCAAGTATATTGTTTTTCTTAGGAATTTTAATGGCTGTAGCAGCTTTAGAATCTCTCGGGATTTTGTTTGAATTTGCTACCTCTTTAAAAGAAACGATGCCAATGCTTGGTACAGAAATGAGTTATCCTTATGAAGCACATACTGTTTCAGATTTAGTGATATTATTGCTTGGTGTAGGTTCAGCAGTTATTGATAATGTTCCATTAGTTGCCGCCAGTTTAGGAATGTTTTCTGAACCTATGGATAATGAATTATGGCATTTTGTAGCCTATTCGGCAGGTACAGGCGGAAGTATGTTAATTATTGGCTCCGCAGCTGGTGTCGTAGCTATGGGAATGGAAAAAATTGATTTTTTCTGGTATATAAAAAAGATCTCTTGGCTAGCTTTAATTGGATTCCTTGTAGGTGCAGCAGCATTTATGTTCACAAGAACATTATTTTAGAATACTTTAATAAAAAAACAAGCGTTATATAAACGGTAAGAAATTAATACTATATGTTAAATACATTGATACAAAATGCACAAGAAGGCCTTGATATACTAAGAAGGTGAACCAGTTGAAAAAACACTATCCATCATTGAACTTATTAGCAGTGGCGGACTAGCAGGACAATTAATAATAGCAGTCTTGTTTTTAATGCTAGTCTTAGCAATTTATATTTATTTTGAAAGACTGTTTGCTATTAAAGCAGCCTCTAAAATAGATTCAAATTTCATGAATCAAATTAAAGACCATGTAAGCCATGGAAAAATTGATTCAGCTCAAATTTTATGTGCACAAGTAAATTCTCCTGTATCCAGATTAATAGGAAAAGGAATTTCTAGAATAGGTAAGCCTTTAGCAGACATCAATACGGCTTTGGAAAATGCCGGAAGATTAGAAATTTATGGATTAGAAAAAAACGTGAGTATATTAGCTACCATTTCAGGCGCAGGCCCTATGATTGGATTTCTTGGAACCGTAATTGGAATGATATTAGCCATATTTGAACTTGCAAATGCCGGCGGAACTATTCAAATGGATGTTTTAGCTAGCGGACTTTATACTGCAATGACCACAACAGTTGCCGGATTAATTGTTGGAATTGTAGCGTTTATGGCTTACAATCATTTGGTAGTAAAAACAGATAAAGTCGTGTATCAAATGGAGGCTAATTCATTGGAGTTTTTGGACCATTTAAACGAACCTACCTAGTATGAACATAAGAGGAAGAAATAAAGTATCGCCAGAATTCAATATGTCTTCCATGACAGATATTGTGTTTCTGTTACTTATATTTTTTATGATTGCTTCAACCTTGGTTTCCACAAGTGCTATTGATATTTTATTGCCAAAAGCAAGTGGTAAAACTGAAAATAAAAAATCTATAGCGGTTAGCATTAAGAAAGACTTAACCTATTATATTGATCAAAAACGTGTTGGAGAAAGTGTTTTAGAATCAGAACTTATTGCTGCACTTTCTTCTGAAGAAAAACCAACCGTTATTTTACGAGCAGAAAAATCGGTGCCTGTTGAAAATGTGGTTAAGGTTATGGATATAGCAAATAGAAATAAATTCAAAGTTATTTTGGCTGTAAAGCCCAATGATTAAAGATTAGATGAAGTACTTCAAAACGAAACATGAAAGGAATTCTGCCAAACTAACAACATTAATTACCATCATCTTAATTTTGTTGCTATTTGTTGTGGGTGCACCTTATATGGATCCGCCAATAGAATACGGCGTTGCAGTTAATTTTGGTAATACAGATTTTGGGAAAGGAACGGTGCAACCTTTAAAACCGGTAAAGTCAGAACCTTTAAATAAAGAAAATCCTCCAGAGGTTGAGGCTTCCAAGTCGGAGCCCACTAAATCTTCTGAAACAAAAGAAGATGTTTTAACTCAAGAAGATGCGGAATCTATAGTAATAAAAAAACAAAAAGAAGCTGTAGCCAAAGAAAAAGCAGTTGCCGATGCCAAAGCGAAAGCAGAAGCAGACAAGATAGCCAAGGAAAAGGCAGAGCAAGAAGCAAAAAAGAAAAAACTAGACGCTTTAATAGGTGGTGTAAGTAAATCTGAAGGTAGTACCACTGGAAGTGAAGGCAATGACAATAAAGCTGGAGATAAAGGTCAGCTCGATGGTGACCCTTATGCGCCAAGTTATTTTGGCGATCCTGGTACTGGTAGTGGTGGCGTTGGTTATGGATTAAATGGACGAGGAAAAGCAACCTATCAAACATTAAAACAAGATTGTAATGAATCAGGAATGGTTATTGTGAAGATTATTGTAAATAATAGCGGTAACGTTATTGAAGCAGTTCCCGGGTTTAAAGGAACCACCAATACAGCACCCTGTTTATTGGAACCAGCAAAAAAAATAGCCTTATCGCATAAATGGCGGCAAGATTCTAACGCACCATCTAAACAAATCGGTTTCGTAAAAGTTAACTTCACTTTAGGGCAATAGAATGACGTATTTGGATACTTTAAATTGGATGTTTTCCCAACTCCCAATGTATCAAAGACAGGGTAAATCTGCTTATAAAAGCGATTTATCAAACACCATTAAATTAGCACATCATTTAAAGAATCCAGAAAAAAATTTTAAATCTATTCATATAGCAGGCACCAATGGAAAAGGTTCTACCAGCCATATGTTGGCTTCCATTTTGCAAGAAGCCGGTTATAAAGTTGGATTATACACTTCACCACATTTAAAGGATTTTAGAGAGCGTATTAAAATTAATGGCAACATGGTGAGTAAATCATTTGTTATGGGGTTTATTAAAAGAAATAAAGCTTTTTTTGAAAGCCAATCATTGTCTTTTTTTGAGATGACTGTTGGAATGGCTTTTGAGTTTTTTTCAAAACAACGTGTAGATATCGCAGTTATTGAAGTTGGTATGGGAGGAAGACTGGATTCAACCAATATTATTACTCCCGAAATTTCGGTAATTACTAACATAGGATTAGATCATACACAGATTTTGGGAAATACTTTAGAATTGATAGCCATTGAAAAAGCAGGCATTATCAAATCAAATACGCCTGTAGTTATAGGAGAAACCCAATTGGAAACAGCATCTATTTTTAAAGGAATTGCAGAAGAAAATAATTCTAAAATCATCTTTGCAGATCAAGAAAAGCAAGCGTCCTACAACAGCGATTTAAAAGGGAGTTATCAATCCAAAAATATCATAACGGTCTTGCAAGTTGTTAAAGAACTTCTCTTAAAAGGCTATAAAATTACTCCAAGACATATTGAAAAGGGGTTGCTTAGTGTTATAAACAATACTGGATTAATGGGAAGATGGCAACCATTAGGAACCTCGCCCAAGATAATTTGCGATACTGGTCACAACAAAGAAGGCATAAGCTATGTTATGGATCAAATTTCTAAAGAGACCTATGAAACGTTACATATGGTTTTTGGAGTGGTTAATGATAAAGATTTAAATACCATCAAAGACTTATTGCCTAAAGAAGCCATTTATTATTTCTGTAAACCTGATATTCCTCGTGGTTTGGAAGCTGATGAATTGCAAAAAACAATGAATAGATTTGGATTTCAGGGCAAGGCTTATAAATCTGTCAGTGAAGCATACAAGCAAGCTATAACCCAAGCAAAGCCAAACGATTTTGTGTTTATAGGTGGAAGTACTTTTGTAGTAGCCGAAATAATTTAATTTTTTACTTAAAAAGTTTTTGCGAATTAAAAATCTAAGTTATATTTGCAGACCAATTGAAAGGGCAATTAGCTCAGTTGGTTCAGAGCATCTCGTTTACACCGAGAGGGTCGGGGGTTCGAATCCCTCATTGCCCACAAAATCCTAAGGTATTTACTTTAGGATTTTTTTTTGAAGGCATTTAAGTTATTTTAAAAAAGCTTTATATTTAATCTTTGTTTTTTGGGTCATTAACTCAGTTGGTTCAGAGTGTCACGTCGACAACGTGGAAGTCACTGGTTCGAATCCAGTATGACCCACAAAAAAAGTCCAAAATTTTAATTTGGGCTTTTTTTGGTTGGTAAATTTTAAAGGGATCCATATTATATTTCAAAAAGTCTGGTGGACATGGTAAAATTTATTAGCTCCCCAACTGTTTTTAAATTTAATTTCTTCTTAATATTTTTTTTGTGCTGTTCTACTGTGTTTATTGAAATATTGAGTAAATCGGCAATTTCTTTGCTAATTTTACCCGTTGATAAAATGATAAGTATTTCTTTTTCTCGACTTGTTAAAAGTGTAAGTTTAGATGTGTTTTCTTGATTTTCTGGAATTAAATCTACATCTTTTTTAAAATTAAGTAATGCAAGATTGATAGTTGCTTTTAGCTGGTTATTATTATAAGGCTTTAAAATGTAAGCAAAGGGCATTGTTTTTTCCGCTCTCTTAATTATATCACTGTCTGAATATGCTGTTAAATAAACTACAGGTGCTTTATTTATTTTACTAAACTCGGTAATAATATCGATGCCATCTTTATCGGAGTTAAGATTAATATCAGATATAACCAAATCATAAGAGCTTCGTGAATAAAGACTTATTGCTGTATCAAAATTGTTGGCCACATCAATTTCAGCAAAATTATTTTTGTTAAGTTGAGTTTTAATATCTTTAGCAATAATAAACTCATCTTCAATAAGTAGAATTTTAATCATTGATAAAAGAGATGATTTTTTATAAAATTCAAGATAGATTTTATAAAGGAATATCAATAATATTTTTCACACCATTTGTCGAATAAATTTGTATTGTACCGTTTAATTGACCTACCATTTCAGAAATGAGTTCAATTCCTAAAGATTTTTTTGATAAATTATCTTTTAATACATAACCCTTACCATTATCGGAAATTATAATTTGGAGAGAATTATTAATGATTTCACAGCTAATGTTTAATCTGTTTTGTGGGTTAAATTCAATAAAAGCATATTTTGTAGTGTTGGTTATTAATTCATTTAAAATTAAACCAATCATAGTTGTGTTTAAATTTTTAACACTTACTGAGCATAGATTATATTCTACTTTGAATTTAAGTTGTTGGTCATCAGATAAAGCTCCAATGATATTGTCACTTAAATCTTTAATAAAATGACCTATGTCAATGCTTTCTTGGTTATTAGCAATTTTGTTTTCAATATTTGAAATTGTTAGGATTCTATTTTTTGCCACCTTTAAAGCTTCTTTTGCATCGGGATTATTTTCTAAATTGGAAGCTTGAATATTTAATAAACTAGAAATAATTTGAAGATTGTTTTTAACTCGATGGGTAAGTTCTCTCATTAAAAATTGAATGTTGTTTCTTTGTTTGTCAGCTTCTGTATATACCTTTTGTAAATCTAAATTTTTATCGTTTAATTCTTTGGTTCTTAGACTTACAAGGTTCTCTAGTTTTAGCTTGTCCTTTAAAAACTTATTGGTTTTGTATTTGTAAAATGAAATAGAAAAGAGAATAAGAAGTAGAAATACAAAAATTTTAAAAGGGAGGGTATTATACCAAGGAGGTATAATTTTTATATCTAAAGTTTTAGGAGTTTCATTCCATATGCCTTGATCACTGCTAGCCTTTACCTTAAAAGTATAATTCCCAGGATCTAGATTAGTATAGGTTGTACTCCTGTTTTTTGTAATAGGACGCCAATCAGTATCAAAACCTTCCATTTTATAAGTATAATTACACTTTTCAGGGTTTAAATAATTAATGGCTGAAAAATTGAAGGTCAAGACATTTTCATGGCTCTTAAATTCTAATACATCAGCAAATAATTCATTTTTTAATAATGGTTTATTAAATAATTCTACAGATTCTATATAGATTTTAGGAACAAAAGGATTTTCCGAAATTTTTTCAGGGTCGAAAATATTTATGCCATTGATGCCTCCAAAGTAAAAAATTCCGTTTTGATCCATATAACCTGCTTTTCCATTAAACTCGTTGTTTTGCAGACCATCTCTATGGGTGTAATTTTTAAAAGAATTGGTTTGTGTATTTAGTTCAGAAATACCATAATTAGTACTTACCCAAACGTCATTTTTTTTGTCAATTAAAACACTGTATATAAAATCGTTTGGTAATCCATTTTGTTTGTAATATAAAACCGTATTATTTGTGTACGGATTTAATTTAGTAAGCCCAGTACTTGTGCCTATCCATATATTGCCAAGCGCATCTTCTTTGATGCTAAAAATTCTATCACTGCTTAGTTTTTTTGCATCAATACTAGTAGAATTATATATGGTGGTCCTGTTGTCCTTGGATATTTTATAAATTCCTTGGTCTGTGCCTAACCAGATATTACCATTTGAGTCCATTAATGATGATCGGGCTCTGTTGAGTCTTTGTCCTTCAATTAAAACTTCATTAAACTCTTTTTTAGCTATGTTGAGCTCATGAATGCCTCCAGACCAAGTGCATACCCAAATTGTGTTTGTGTTTATGGGGATAATTTCAACAACATCATTGTCTGGCAAAGTATTGCCAATACTGATAAATTTCTCAAAAGTATCTAAACTAGGATTGTATCTTAATAATCCAGAGGTAAATCCTCCTGCCCAAATAGTATTGTTTTGGTCTTTGGTTATGGTGTAAATTAACATGGGGTTTTTGGAGTTGTATAATTTAAACCGCTTATTTATAAAGTTGTATTTAATAATGCCAAAAGTACTTCCAATCCATAAAGTAGAATCGGTGTCTTTAAGAAACTGAAAAGAACTTATATTTTTTTTGTTAGGATACTCATTTAGGGCAATTTTTAGGGTATTAAATTTTTTTTGATAGGTATTATAATGGATTAAGCCATCTGCTTCTGTGCCAATCCATAAATTCCCACTAGCATCTCCAAAAATAGAATTTATATCGATGGTTTTAAAAGAGGTGTTTTCATCAATCTTAAAAATTAAAGGAGTAATGTCATTTCTCTCTATGTTAAACAAAAAGACACCCGTTCGTGTACCAATATAAAATTCAGTATCATTTTTAGCATAAAAGTATTTAATGATTTTATTAAACTTTAATTTTTTTAAAGATTCAGATTCTAAAGCATAAGTAAATAATCCACTTTTAGTCCCAATAAAAAGACTTTTTTTTGTTTTAAAAAAGGTAATGTTAAGTTCGCCTTTTACTTTACTTACTGGGCTAAGCGCTAATGTTGAGGCATCATATTTTAGAACTCCTAAATTGGAAGTAGCAAACCGATAGGTGCTTTTGTTTATTTGTAAAACATCGGTTATATAGCTTTCTTTTTGGCTTACCTTTAAAGGTATAATCTTACTCTCTTTGGTTAATCTATTGAATATAATAATGTGGTTTTTTACAGAGAATAAAAGATTATTTTGTTCCATCTTAAATATCTTATAAGCCGTATTCAAGTCAGGGTTTGTTAACGGCAAATCAAGACCAAAAAACGTGTTTTTCGATGGTAAAAATCCATGAATTCCATCAGTATTAGTGGCCATCCATAACGTGTCTTTAGTAAATAATAAATTTCTTATATGATCATCTTTTATAGATGTATTATCTTTTGGATCATGCAAATAAGCATTAAACTCATAGCTATTAAATCTATGGAGTCCGTCTTCCGTGCCAGCCCATAAATATCCCAAATCGTCTAATGCCATAGCCTTTATATTCTGTTGTAAAAGACCTTGCTCTTGTCCAAGATAATTAACATACAAAGTATCTTGATGTTTAATTTCCTGAGCAGATAGGCCGAAAAAAGTAATTAAGAAAAGTATCAGAATAGTTCGATGCATAGCGCAAGTAGTGTGAAATTAATCAATTAAAAAAACTTTGGTAAGATACCAAAAATATACTCATACAAAATACCAAGAACTTGGTATTAACTTAAGATTTCTAAAGGAAACGGTGTGCTTAAAATATATTGCCATTTATTATTGCAATTCATTGATTTAAAAAGAGATCTTTAATTTTAACTACAAAGCACTAAATACTTCGATAAGTTGTAAAAATATACCAAGTTCTGGGTATTGTGGCGTGCATATTTAAACTTTAGTTTTACCATGCTATTAATTAAATTCTCAATAGGGATAACTAAACAAGTGTCTATGCTTTAATAAAAATAGTATGGGCACTTTTTTGATTTTCAAAACATAAACTATTAGCCTTATTTCATGATAATTAATTTAGTAGCTACCCCAAATATACTATAGAATCTATATGTCTATTTTATTGGTGAAAATGTATTGTGCATTTTTGAAACATATGATGTTAACTAAAAACCAACTATTATGAAAAAAGTATTACTTGTTTTAATTCTATTAATCTTTTCCCACCAAAGCTACTCTCAGGACATTGTTTTAACCTTTGATGGCGTTGTTGAAAGTACAGGAACTAATGCCACATTAGACAGAGTTGTTATTGAGAACTTAACTAGAGGAGGTTTTGTTGAGTTAACAAGTTCTTTTGTGTTTAACCTCACAGGAGCTCTAGAAATTCAAGATGTTGAATTGAAAAGCAACAAACCAGGATTTCAAAAAGTGTATCCAAATCCATTTACTGATTCCGTAAATCTTGAGTTTTATTCTGAAGGAGTTGGAACAACAACTGTAAATTTCTACAATTTACTTGGTCAACAAACTGCAAGATTTTCAGAAAAATTAAACAAAGGCGTTCATAAATTAAAATTTGCACCTAATGCATCAGGCGTTTACTTAATTTCATTAAATGACAATGGTAAGAATTACTTTAATAAAGTAATAGCTTCTCAAAGCAATAATAACCAAAAAATACTTTCTTATATTCCAAATGTTAGTCCATCTATTACAGCAAAAAACAATAGTAAGGCTAAAGTTAATTCCTTTTTTGCAGAAGGTGATGCTCTAAAATATACTGCATATTCGGGTAGTCTTATTGATGTGATTTACGATTCGCCTACGGTTAGTAAAACGGTGACTTTTGAATTTGCAGATGCTTACTATCGTTTTGAACCCTATTTTATAGAATCTAATTTTCCAAGCTTTGTGGATATTATGTTTTCAGTTACAGACGCTAACAATAAAGGGGTTGATTACCTAGATAATCCAGATTTTGATGTACTTGAAAATGGGTCTCCGGTTTCTCCAACAGAAACGTTTAGATATGTAAAAAAGTTAGATCAAGTACCATATTTTCAAAAAACGGTGATTATGCTTGATAATAGTTCGAGTGTTGCGGTCAATCTAACTCAAATTAAGGCTGCGGCTATTTCTTTAGTAAATAAAATAGTAGCTGATCAAGAAATAGCTATTTATTCCTTTTCAGATAATGCGGTATTACTTCAAGATTTTACCAGCAATGTAGCCGATTTAGAAGCAGCTATAAATGGTATAACTACCGGCTTTCCTTCTACGAACTTGTATGGGTCATTAATTACAGGATTAGATAGTTTTACCAATTTATATAGTTTAGATCGTATAGAAGAAGGCTATTTAATAGCCTTAACAGATGGTGATGATACACAGGGATCTAGCACCTTGCAACAAGTCATAGATGCAAGAGGAAAAAAACGTGTTTTTATAGCAGGTTTAGGTAATGAATTAAACCCGGCACCTTTAATGCAAATAACGTCTACCGGAAATTATTTTCCTGTAACCACAGCGGCAGAACTTGATGCTAATTTTAACCAAATTTGGCTAGACATTCTACAATATTCAAATAGTTTTTATTGGTTAAACTATATGACGCCTAAACGTACAGGAACTCATGATTTAACGGTTGAAGCATTAAATAATACCAATATAAATAGCGATAAAAATATTACAGGAACTTTTCCTGCTGATGGTTTTCAATCTGTGTTTTCTGGTGTGTATGCCAATATTTCTCCAGCTAAACCTTATGGGGTTGATTGGGTAGTCTTAGTTAATTCAATGCCTGGCATAGATTTAAAAGCAGTAACCTATTGGGCACAAGATGTACCAGACTATTCATGGAATTTAATAGATGCTTCTATTGGAAGTTTAAATTTAAATCAATTTGATAATTCAAAAATGGAAATATCAACTAATAATCCAAATAAATATCTATTTACTCAACTCACTCTTAGTGATATTGTTAATGGTTATACGAAAGATATAGACGTTTATACTGGAGACTTTAATGTAGGTGTAAAATCACTCCCAGCTACTTTAGTTGCAGCGCACAGCGCACAAGTTAATGCTCTTTTTGTTCCTGCGGCTGATGATGACCCTACTATCACAATTCGTCAAATATATGTTTCTAAAGTTGAAGGGGGAGCTTCAATAGCTAATTTTATAGATTATGAAGGTCCCGGTAAATTATCACATTCAATAGTTGGTCTTACTCAAAATACCGAATATAGTGTTAGAGCAGGAGTGGGTTATGGTGGCCCCATATTATATGATTACTCGACCTTTACTACGGGGCCAGATGTGCCTATTGTTAATACTAATTCTGTTGCAACTAACTCTAATGACTTTACTTCGTTGAATGTTAGCGGTAAGTTATTGAACGATGGAGGGGTTACTGGAACAAAAGGATTTGTTTGGGATACCAATCCAAACCCAACAATAGCATTGCCAACTAAGATAATTAATACGAATAACTTAGATGCGAGTTTAAATTATAACTCTACTATTACAGGACTTACAGCTGGTATAACTTATTATGTTAAGGCATTTGCAACCAATAGTTATGGTACGGTTTATGGCGATGAAATAATTCAAACAACTCCTGCCTTTGAAGTACCGGCACTAACTACCAAAGCTATTACATCAATAGGGCAACTAAGTGCTACAAGTGGCGGTGATATAACTAATGATTTTACAAAAACTATTTTAGAAAAAGGTATTGTTTGGAGTACTTCTCCAAACCCAACAACCACATTAAATTCTAAAACAGCAGACGGACAAGGTGATGGTAGTTTTATAAGTAATATTACTCCTCTAAATTATGGTACAACTTATTATGTAAGAGCTTATGC
>Ga0100384_1001505_pt1 | contig 14759 bp, 16 predicted proteins | sample CryGeymeta201508_FD_87087 | JGI IMG/M metagenome (GOLD analysis project Ga0100384, IMG submission 87087) | Groundwater microbial communities from Crystal Geyser aquifers in Utah, USA - Crystal Geyser metaG 2015-08 | ecosystem: Environmental > Aquatic > Deep subsurface > Groundwater | place: USA... | reverse complement strand
TTTTTCACTTTCTCGGGGATTTTAAATACCTAGCGAGTTTAACATTTTATGGTCGGAAAGTCCGACAAGCTGCTAGCTTTGATATTGGGTTTAATGCCCATTTCAAAAGCAAAAGCACAAGCACAAACATAAGCACAAGTTTGTGAACCCGCCATTATCCGGACCACACCCGATAGCGATTTTACTGTGCATAACAATGGCACGGTAACCCATAACCCCACTGGCTTAATGTGGCAGGTTTACCTAGTGGGTCAGACATGGACTAATGATTCCTGTTGGGGGACTGCCGCAACGCATACCTGGCTGCATGCCTTATAAGTGCCTCAAACCCTCAATAGCCAGCGGGGCTATGACGATCATACCGATGGGCGTTTACCGAATATAAAAGAACTGGCCTCTATAGTAGAGCTGGCGTGCTATGATCCTGCACTCAATGCCACCATTTTTAAAACTGCGCCGTTAAGCTTTGTTTGGTCGGCCTCGCCGTATGCTGACTTTAGTGGCAGTGCGTGGGGTGTCTATTTCAATGATGGCAGCGACTACAACGATTATCGCGACTACTACGTCAATTATGTGCGTCTCGTGCGCAGCGGACAGTAACTTTGGCCGCGGAACGGCTTTTGTCAATTGGAGGCGTTATTGGATATTATTAAACTGTATCAAACAGAGAATGGATGGATGATTTTCCACTGACCCTCAATGACTAACCCCTGTTGCATATCTAGGGGGTTCAGGTATTCTTTGCGCATTGGTATGCGCTGATCTTCCTGATCCGCTTCCTAAGCGGCTTGCAGCGTTGATATTGGGATGATTTTCATGTGCCCGAGGTGGTTGGTGGTTGATGTCGCTGCTGTCTCGCATGGTTTTTCACCATTATTTCAATGTGTCAAAGTTTCGCTTGCCAGAGATCTGTATGTAGTATAGTATTGTCAATATTTTATATATCAACAGCCCTATACAGTCTATCTATTAAAATGAAACGCATATGATTACTCTCGCTCCGATCCGTGCTGCCCGCGTCCTGTTGGGTTTGGGTCAGCGTCCACTAGCCAAAATCGCCGATTTCTCCTTATCCACTATTCAACAGATGGAAGCCATTGATGAGCCGGTACGCGGCAATGTGGCATTCGTGGCTAAAGTAGTGGATGCGCCGGAACGGGCCGGGGGTATGGCAAGTGCGGGAGACGGTCGTGGGATGTGTCTGAAGGTCTTTGGGAAGGAGGCGCCGGAACAATGGTGATTTCTCCCTTGTTACTGGCCGGTGTGGCGGTTGCGCTGGCGCTATTGTCCGCGCTGGTGTCGCTGTTTTCGGCTCGGCTGCCGTGGTTGTTGCGCCGCGTGGTGACGCCCTTGTTTACCCTAGCCGGGCTGGCTGCCCTTGCCGCCGGGCTGGGAACGCTGATTCAGGGCGGGGTCGCAGTCACTCAGCTGCCCTTGGGGTTGCCCTGGCTGCCTTGGGGCGTGCGCCTGGATGCTTTGTCCGGTTTCTTTCTCTGTTTAATTGGCGTGGTTAGCTTCGCCGTGGGTCTGTATTCCCCCGGTTATGTGCGCAGCTTTGAGAAAGAATGCGGTTCTTTGCCGGCGCTAGGGGGTTTTTCCGGTCTGTTTCTGACTGGGATGTTACTGGTGGTGTTGGCGGATGATGCTTTTCTGTTTATGGTAGCCTGGGAGCTGATGTCTTTATCTAGCTATTTTCTGGTCGCCTTTCATCATAACCAAGCCGCCAACCGTCGTGCGGCATTCCTTTATCTGCTGATGGCTCACATCGGCGGCTTGGCCATTCTGCTGGGTTATGGTGTGCTGGCCTCGTTTGGCGATGGCTTTGCCTTTGACGCCATGCGTCAGGCAGATCTCTCTTTTGGCTGGGCCAGTGTTGCCTTTGTGCTGGCTTTCGTTGGCTTCGGTATGAAAGCGGGTCTGGTGCCACTGCATGCTTGGCTGCCCGAAGCTCATCCGGCGGCACCGTCGCATATCTCGGCGCTGATGTCGGGGGTGATGCTCAAGGTAGCGGTATACGGATTCATCCGCGTGGTGTTCGACCTTATCGGCCAGTTCCACTGGCAGTGGAGTGTGGCGGTGCTGGCTATCGGTAGTGTTTCGGCCTTGATGGGGATTCTTTATGCCTTGATGCAAAATGATCTGAAGCGGCTGCTGGCCTATAGTTCTGTGGAGAATATCGGCATTATCTTTATTGCGTTGGGCTTGGCGATGCTGTTTCTGTCAACCGGTCATCCCGTGGTGGGTAGCGTCGCCTTTGTCGCCGCGCTCTATCACAGCATCAATCACGCGGTGTTTAAAAGTCTGTTGTTCATGGGGGCGGGCGCCGTGCTGCACACCACCCACGAGCGAGATCTTGAGCAGATGGGCGGGCTGTTGCGGCGTATGCCTTGGACTGGGTTGTTTTTCTTGGTTGGCTGTATTTCCATCGCGGCGTTGCCACCCTTCAACGGCTTCGTTTCCGAGTGGCTGACTTTTCAAGCGGCATTGCAGGCTTGGCAGCTGGACAGCGGGGTGCTTCGCAGTATGGTGCCTATCGTTGCGGCGGTACTGGCCATCACCGGTGCCTTGGCGGCGGCTTGTTTCGTCAAAGTCTATGGCGTGGCCTTTCTCGGCCAGGCTCGCAGCCGCCATGTGCGCCGCGCGCGCAAGGTGCCTTTTAGTATGCGTCTCGGCCAAGGGGTGCTGGCGCTGATGTGTTTGTTACTGGGGCTGTTGCCGACCGCCTTTATCGACCTGCTGAATGCCGTGCCGCAACAGGTGTTGGGTCATGGTCTTGCTCAGGCCTCCGCTCACGGCTGGCTGTGGCTGACGCCGATCTCTGCCGAGACGGCCAGTTACGGGGCGCCGTTGGTGGCTATCATCCTAGTGATCGCCCTCATGCTGGGTCTTTGGTTATTAGGCCGCGGGATTCGCCGTGTGCGTCGTTGTGATGCTTGGGATTGTGGTTTTGCGCCGCCGACCCCGGCGATGCAGTACACTGCCAGCGCCTTCGCGCAACCAATCCGTCGGGTGTTTGGAATGTTGTTCCATATTGACGAGGGCAGCGAGCCACAGCCGGACGGACGATGGCGTTATTATCTGAACGTGCGTGACCGCGCCTGGGGATTGTTCTACCTGCCGGTGGCGGCACTTGTGGAGCGTGCTTCTCGGCAGGTCGTGCGCCTGCAATCCGGTAATATCCGCACCTATCTGGGCTGGACTCTGGCGACTCTGCTGGTGTTGTTATGGCTGACGGCATGATGTTTATCGAATGGCTACTGGCCTTTGTGCAGGCGCTACTTTATGTTGCCCTGGCGCCCTTGCTGGTGGGGTGGATACGCACACTCAAGGCGCGTCTGCAGAACCGCCGTGGTCCCTCTGTGTTGCAGTCCTACCGGGATCTGTACAAGTTGTTCGCCAAGGAGGCTCGCATGGCGCATAGCGCCTCGTTGCTGTTCCGCGCCGCGCCCTATATCGTTTTTGTCGCCACCTGGTTGGCCGCCGCCGCCGTGCCCTTTGTGACCACTAGCCTGCCGACCGCCGCCATGGCGGATGTCATTGTGATCGCGGGTCTGTTGGCGCTGGCGCGCTTTTTTCTGGCTTTGGCTGCTATGGATGTGGGCACTGCCTTTGGTGGCATGGGCGCCTCGCGCGAGATGTTCGTCTCGGCGTTAGCAGAGCCCGCTATGTTGATGGCCGTGTTCACCCTGGCCATGACCACACACAGTACCAATCTGGCCAGCATGATGGATTATCAATTGTTTAATGACCCGGTACTGCGTCCCTCTTATATGTTTGCCCTAGCCGGTCTGGTGTTGGTGGCCGTGGCCGAGACCGGACGTATACCGATAGATAATCCCGCGACCCATTTGGAACTAACTATGATACACGAGGCCATGATTCTGGAATACTCTGGACGACACCTAGCACTGATGGAGTGGGCGGCGCAGTTGAAGTTGCTACTTTATGGCGTGTTGCTGGCCAATGTTTTTTCCCCCACCGGCATTGCCACCACCACTGACCCCGGCGCCCTAGGTCTGGCGCTGGTCGTGGTTATGTTTAAGCTCGCCTTGCTGGGTGTGGCGCTGGCCATCAGCGAGACGGTACTCGCCAAGATGCGTTTGTTCCGGGCGCCAGCCTTTCTTAATCTGGCTTTGCTACTGACGCTACTGGGTCTGCTCAGTCATGTCATCCTAGAGGTGGGCGTATGAGCCTCGGCGAACTGCCCTTTCTGCAGCAGCTGACGCTGGTATTGGCCGCAGTTGTGCTGTTTACCTCGTTCGCGCTACTGGAGCAGGCACGGTTGGTGGCGGCCATCCACGCCTTCGCTTGGCAGGGGCTACTGGTGGCCATGGTAACAGCGATTGTCGCCGCCAGTGGCGGATACCCCCATCTGTTTTTTTCCGCCGCGCTCACCTTGGGGCTGAAAGTGCTGCTGATCCCCTGGATGCTGCACCGTCTGGTGCACCGGCTTCAGCTGGATCGCCATCGCGAGCCTTTGCGCAGACCGGCGCTGATCACTATGGCGGCGTTGGCACTGGTGATTTTTAGTTACTGGCTGGTATTGCCGCTGGTGCAGCAGGAGCTGCTGTTTACGCGCAACATTGTCGCAGTGAGTCTGGCGGTGGTGCTCATCGGCCTGTTGATGATGGTGATCCGTGCCCAAGCCGTGGTTCAGGTGCTGGGCTTTATGTCCATTGAGAATGGTTTGTTTCTGGCGGCGGTCTCCGCTACGGGTGGTATGCCTCTGGTGGTGGAGCTGGGCGTGGCATTTGACGTGCTAGTCGCTATGGTGCTGTTCGGCGTGTTTTTCTTTCAGATCAGCGAGAGTATCGATTCGCTCGATGTGGATCGTCTGAACAGCCTGACCGAAAGGGCGGAGGAGGAGTCATGAGTGCGCTTTCATGGATTCTGATTCTGCCGCTGGCAGGTGCACATTTGCTGGCGATTATTCGCAACTTGCAATGGGCCGGCTGGCTTAACGTACTGATCTCCACCGCGACCTTTATCGCCACCTTGGCACTGGCCTTCACCGTGGTCGAGGAGGGCGTATTGCTCAGCGGCCTATTTCGTGTCGATGACTTTAATGTCTATCTGCTTGTGCTGACCGCCTTTGTCGGCATGACCACCACCATTTTCTCTCGACCCTATATGCAGCATGTGTGCGACAGCGGCCGTATTAACCATCGTGGCATGCGCCTGTATCACTCCATGTTTCAGACCTTTATGTTCACCATGCTGCTGGCGCTGTCGACCGATAACCTCGGCGTGCTGTGGGTCTCGGTCGAGGGCGCCACCTTGGCGACGGTGTTGCTGGTGTCGTTGTACCGTACCCCGGAGGCTATCGAGGCAGCGTGGAAGTATTTCATTCTCTGTGGTGTGGGTATTTCTTTGGCTCTGTTTGGCACAGTGCTGATGTATTCTGCCGCCCAGCATGTAATTGCGGATCCTGCCGCAGGCTTGAGCTGGAGCACACTGTATGGCGTGGCATCGCAATTGGAACCGTCCATCATGAGTCTGGCGTTTGTTTTTCTGCTGGTAGGTTACGGCACTAAAATCGGTTTGGTGCCGATGCACCAGTGGCTGCCGGATGCGCATTCGGAGGGTCCCACGCCTATGTCTGCGGTGCTATCCGGACTGCTACTCAATGTCGCGCTCTACGCGGTGGTACGCCTGAAGATGCTGGTGGATGGCTCGCTGGCGGCTACCGCTTCGCCCCATCTCGCGGGGAATCTGTTGATGGGCTTTGGTCTGCTCTCGTTTATCGTCGCAGGGCTATTCCTGCACCGACAACGCGATATCAAGCGTATGTTCAGCTATTCCTCTATTGAACACATGGGCTTGATGACCTTTGCTTTCGGCCTCGGCGGACCGCTGGCCACCTTCGGCGCGCTGTTGCACATGCTGGTGCATTCGCTGACCAAGTCGGCTATTTTTATTACCGTAGGCCATGCTACGCACATCGCCGGCACCCAGTCCATTGATCATATCCGTGGCCTGATCCGTACCCAGCCGGCGGTGGGTTGGGGGCTGTTGCTAGGGGTCGCCGCCATCGCCGGTTTTCCACCCTTTGGCGTGTTTACCAGTGAGTTTCTGCTGCTCACCGCCACCATGCAGTCGCAACCTTGGCTAACGCTGGTATTATTGACGGGGTTGGCGGTGGCCTTTGCAGGGCTGTTCCGGCACCTACACCCCATGGTCTATGGCCCGGTTCCAGAAGGCCAGCAACCGGTCTCCGCCAATATGCTGCCGGTGGCCGTACATCTCGGGCTGGTGTTGTGGCTGGGGCTGTCCATCCCCGATTTTCTGGCACGCTGGCTGGATCGGGCCACCGAATTAATCACTGGGGTGCATCTACTATGAGTCGTTTTAACTGGCTAGCCGAATACCTCGCCCGTCTCGAAGAGCAACGGGTGAGTGTACGCAGTGGTGATGCGGCATGTCTGTCGCCGGCACACTGTCTGTTCCTAGATGCCGAGGACTGGGGTAAGGCGGCGCGGGTTGCCGCCGAGTCCGGTTTTCGCTGGGCAGGCATCTGGGGCGACCCTGTCGCGGAGGGTATTGTGATTCGCGCCGCGCTCGTGCAGGGGGGGGATTACCTGGTACTCGTGACCGAGGTGCCGCTGAAAAATCCGCTAATCGCCTCCCATACACCCCCTTTCCCGGCCGCCAATCGCATGGAACGACACCTTCAGGATCTGCTCGGTATCGGTTTCCTGGATCATCCTGATGATCGCCGCTGGACTCGCCACCAGGCCTGGCCGGAAGGCCGCTATCCGCTGCGCACTGATTTCCCCGTGGCTGGAGAGTCTCAGCGGCGCACGCCCGCCGACAGTGACTATCCCTTTGTGCAGGTGCTGGGCAGCGGTGTCTATGAGATCCCTGTGGGACCGGTTCACGCCGGTATTATCGAACCCGGTCACTTCCGCTTTCAGGCGGTGGGAGAGGAAGTGTTGCAACTGGAGGCGCACTTAGGGTACGTGCACAAGGGCATCGAGAAGATCGCCGTGGGGCGCGACCCCGTTGGACTGGCTCGTCTGGCGGGGCGGGTTTCCGGCGACACCACGGTGGCGCATACTTGGGCGGCCTGCATGGCGATGGAGCGTGCCGCCGGGGTGGTGGTGCCGGCGCGTGGGCTGGTGATCCGAGCCGTGCTCGCCGAACGCGAGCGCATTGCCAACCATCTGGGCGATATCGGCGCTATCTGTAATGATGTGGGTTTCGCCTTTGCCCAACTACAATTTTCGCGGCTGCGTGAGCAATGGCTGCGCGACAATCAGTCTGTATTTGGTCACCGTCTGCTGATGGACTGCATTGTCCCCGGCGGGGTGGGGTGTGATCTAGGCGATCAGCACAAGGCCGCATTACAGTCGTCATTCGGGGTGCTGTCGCGGGAGCTGGATGATTTGTTGCCCATTCTCGATGACCACTCTTCGCTGGAAGATCGGCTGGTCAGCACCGGTACGTTCTGTGCCACTGACGCAAAACGGCTGGGCGTGCTGGGTTACCTAGGCAAGGCCAGTGGTCAGGATTATGACGTGCGGCGCGATCATGGCTATGCGCCTTATGATGAACTGGAGGTCGCCTCACCTTGTCGCGACGAGGGCGATGTGGCTGCTCGGCTGCAGATTCGCGCCGATGAAATCCGCGATTCCTTGCAATTGCTGGATCGGCTGTTACAGCGTCTTCCCACAGGACCGGTAGGGCTGCCCTGGCCCGATCTTTCTAAACCGCAACGGCCTGCCGTGGGGCTTGGTGTAGTAGAAGGCTGGCGTGGTGAGATCATCAGCTATGTGCGTTTCGATGCGCATGGGCGCGTGGCGCGCTTTTTCCCACGAGACCCGAGCTGGTTTTCGTGGCCGGCTCTGGAACAGCTCATCCGGGACAATATCGTGCCCGACTTCCCGGTGTGCAATAAATCCATTAATGGCTCATACTCTGGGCAGGATCTGTAGGATGGAATCATGCTGAGAATATTAAAAAAAATCTGGCGTACCGGCACGCTCACTGAAGCGGCTCCGCGCGATAGTGAACTGGAGGCTTTGGGTCAACAGCTCAAGCGTCATATCGACCGGCGTTTTCGCGGAAGTCTGGCTATCCGCCAAGTGGATGCCGGTTCCTGCAATGGCTGTGAACTGGAGATACACGCCCTCAACAACCCCTATTACGATATCGAGCGCTTCGGTGTGCACTTCGTTGCTTCGCCGCGCCACGCCGATGCACTGCTGGTGACAGGACCGGTCTCCCGGCATATGGAAACCGCCTTGCGCCGCACCTGGATGGCCACACCTTCGCCCAAGTTCGTGATCGCTGCCGGTAGCTGCGCTTGTGACGGCGGTGAGTTCGGTATCTCTTATGCCAGTTGTGGCGCGGTGGAGAACGTCATCCCGGTGGACGTGAAGATCCCGGGTTGTCCACCGACACCGCAAGACCTGCTGCAAGGGATACTGGCGGCGTTGAGCCAGAAGTAAGCGATGAGCCCTGCCTAAAGTTGCAGTTCAGTGTTGAACCCGCATCCTACTCGAGTTGCAATAATTGGCTTAGAAACCCTACAAGAATACTTGACCATTACACGTTTTTGTGGAGCCTGTAAACAGGTTTGTAATCGCCACTGAATGTATCGGCTATAATCATTTTTTTTAATCTTATGAAGGAAAATTTATGCAGTTACCCTCTATCAAATTTCTATTGTTATTCATCGCGATTTTTTTCGTCATTTCATGTAGTTCAAGTCCTATAAAACCCTCTGAAGGGGTTGAAAAAGAGATCAGTGCCGGCGCCTCAAAAGACATTTTGATGGCACGGTCATTAGCTTGGGTAGAAAAAAGACGTATAGATCGTCAATCAATCGTAAAACTGAACCACCAACAAGATGGGATCATTATCGGAACAGGAATCACAACCATTGAAAATTCATTAGAGCTGAAAAATGTGTTTCGTTTTGTGATGACAATAAAGGTTGAGGATAATCGGGCAAAAATTATTTTAAACAATATCGCGCTTGTGGAAGGGGTTACGGACGAGTCATTTGAAGGCACGCTTAAATTGGTGATGGCAAATTTAACAAACATAGCAGAGTCTTATGAAAGAGCGATTACGACAGAGGTAAAGTAAGTTTACTTTAGCGAGTTTTAGAATTTAAGAATTAAGATTTTTTTGACGATGGCGGGCGGTGCCATGCGGATCGTCAGATTGAAAAATCAAACTTGATTTAACTTTTTTACTTTTTGAGACCTTTTTATTCGTGTAGCCATCTCGTGCAAAGGTCTCTTTTTTGATGTCTTAATAGAGTTTGCCGCGATATGGGCTTGCCTCCTATCTGAAGTGTTTGTGGAAATGCTTGAGATAGGGCGCGAGTCCCAGACAATTCCTAGTAACGTAATGCCCCGTACAAAGTGCGATGATAGTTTGATCATCCCCCTGGGGTTGACACGTCTTTTGGTACCTAGTACCGGTGCATTTTCTTCAAATCCAATCTAAATGAATTTTGTAATACATTCAAATCATTAATTATAAGTGCATTTAAGTATGTATTTATAAAGCGTCCAAACTCATCTCGTTTAACAAGCCTTTTGTTACGGTCTGTAGGCGGATATTGAGCCGTATCATCAATTTCGTTTTCAGTTTATCGTTGTTATTTTGACGTGTGCGTGGTTGCACCAAAATAGAACGGAATCCGCTGATAATAGGCGTTATGTTAGGGATGGATTGAGTTGCTATCACCAAGGTTGATTATTTAGTGCATTGTTTTGTAAGGTTTGTTTTGTTTTGGCACCTACCTTTCTATGAAAACCTATAAGGTTTTAAGTCGAGCTGTGATAACGATATTGTGGTTGAGGGCAAAAAGCCAATGTTTTAGGTTACTAATTTACCCTCCTGTCGAATATATTTTGCGTATAGATTGAATTAGATAATAGGAAAAGGGGAGGTTGGCTCTTTTTTGTTCACAAAAAGGTGTAAATATTGATATGGCGCTTCAGGAGGGTTGGCGAGGTTTTTTATCTTTTTCTTTTGTTGACGTTAATGGTAAAACCGTCATAAAAGACAGAAAACACTTTGGTCCATTGGTTCTTCAAAGACCTTATTATCAAGAAATTGATCGCCCTAGTGTGTTGGTGCTACATCCTCCGGGGGGCGTGGTGGGAGGAGATGCGCTTGAGGTGAATGCAACCTTTCAACCAGGCTCAAAAGGGAGTGTCGGTACGCCTGCTGCGACCAAATTTTATCGAAGTGATGGTCGTTTGGCGACCCAAATGCAAACGGTTACTTTGACAGAAAATGTAGAAGTTGAATGGCTACCGCAGGAAACCTTGTTTTTTAATCGATCCCGAGTAATTAATTCACTGAAATTCGTTTTAAGCAAGGCCAGCAATAAGTTAATAGCCTGGGATGTCGTCGGTTTGGGGCGTCCTGCCAGTGGTGAGGGGTTTGAACAGGGAGAATTGCAACAGTCGCTGGAAGTCTGGGTTGAAGACAAATTGATTTTTGTAGATCGGTTGAAAATTTCACCACAGACTAACTTGTTAACCAGTGCCAGTGCTCTGGCAGGAAATGTTCTCTTCGCAACGGCAGTGTTTTATCAAAACGAATTCAGTGAACAAAAAAAATTATTGGAACTTTTACAGGCGGTTGAATGGCCGTTGCCAGTGGGTGTGACACAGATGAATTCTTTGGTGGTGATGCGAGTATTGGCATCGGAGCTTGATGAAATAAAGCAGGTATTGTTTGACGCATGGAAAATCGCCAGGCCTGCCATTTTAAATGTCCCGGTGGTCAAGCCGAGGATTTGGAATACATAAATTATGGAGGCTGTATGGAATTGTTGCCGAGAGAGAAAGATAAATTATTGCTGTTTACGGCTGGGCTGGTTGCCGAAAGGCGTTTAAATCGGGGGGGTGAAATTAAATTACCCAGAAGCGGTTGCTTACATCAGCTGTGCGATCTTAGAGGGGGCTCGTGATGGAAAAACGGTGGCGGAACTAATGGATTTTGGCACAACTATTTTGACCAAAGAGGATGTCATGGACGGTATTGCAGAAATGATTCACGAGGTTCAGGTGGAGGCTACTTTTCCTGACGGTACTAAACTGGTGACGGTTCACCAACCCATTGTATAGGAGGCAATAAAATGATTCCTGGAGAGATGATTGTTCAAGACGGCGAAATAGAATTGAATGGGGGTCGAGAAACAATAGAGGTGGTGGTTGCAAACTCGGGTGATCGTCCAATTCAGGTTGGTTCACATTACCATTTTTTTGAAACCAATACCGGCTTGGTGTTTGATCGCGAGCTGGCTAAGGGGTTTCGTTTAGATATCCCGGCAGGTACGGCGGTGCGTTTTGAACCGGGGCAAAAACGACGGGTTCAACTGGTTAAGGTCGCTGGCAAACAAATCATTTATGGCTTCAATCAGTTAGTCATGGGGTCACTGGGAGGGCAAGATGAGTTATCAAATTGATCGTAAAGCTTATGCGGAAATGTATGGTCCCACCGTGGGAGATAAAGTTCGATTAGGTGACACGGATTTGCTGATTGAAGTGGAAAAGGATTTCACAACCTATGGTGAAGAGGTCAAGTTCGGCGGGGGTAAGGTTATTCGTGACGGTATGGGTCAAGGTCAGCTATGTGCAGATGAAGTCGTTGATACGGTTATTACCAATGCCTTGATTCTCGATACTTGGGGGATTGTAAAAGCTGATATCGGTATCAAGGATGGGTTGATCGTTGCCATCGGTAAGGCAGGGAATTCGGATATTCAGCCGAATGTGGATTTTGAAATCGGTGCCGGCACCGAAGTTATTGCCGGCGAAGGTCAAATTTTAACCGCTGGCGGTATTGATTCCCATATTCACTTTATCTGTCCGCAACAAGTTGAAGAGGCGTTAATGTCTGGCATCACGACTATGTTGGGTGGTGGAACGGGTCCCGCCGCAGGGACTAATGCAACCACTTGTACTTCTGGTGTTTGGTATATGCACCGTATGTTGGAAGCGGCTGAAGGATTGCCGATGAATCTTGGCTTTTTGGGAAAGGGCAATGCATCCTTGCCCGCACCACTGATTGAGCAGGTTGAAGCCGGTGCGATGGGTCTCAAGTTGCACGAAGACTGGGGGACGACGCCAGGCGCAATTGATAATTGTTTGAGTGTGGCTGATAAATACGATGTGCAGGTGGCAATTCATACGGATACGCTTAATGAATCGGGTTTTGTTGAGAATACCTTGGCCGCTTTTAAGGATCGAACGATTCATACTTATCATACCGAAGGTGCCGGCGGTGGCCATGCCCCGGATATTATCAAAGCCTGTGGTTTTGCTAATGTATTGCCCTCATCGACAAATCCGACACGTCCTTTTACCGTGAATACAATTGATGAGCATTTGGATATGTTGATGGTCTGCCATCATCTCGACCCGAATATTGTCGAAGACGTTGCCTTTGCTGAATCGCGAATTCGTCGCGAAACCATTGCCGCCGAAGACATTTTGCACGACTTGGGGGCTTTTTCGATGATTGCTTCTGATTCGCAGGCAATGGGGCGTGTGGGTGAAGTGATTACTCGTACTTGGCAAACCGCCCACAAAATGAAACAACAGCGCGGCTCATTAGCGGAAGCGGGTGAAAGCAATGATAATTTTAGAGCGAAACGTTACGTTGCTAAATATACAATTAACCCAGCGATTACCCACGGTATGGCGGATATTGTCGGCTCGGTTGAAGTTGGCAAATTGGCAGATTTGGTGTTGTGGAAACCGGCATTTTTTGGTGCTAAACCTTCTATGATTATTAAGGGAGGGATGATTGTTGCTGCGCCGATGGGCGATGCCAACGCTTCTATACCAACGCCACAACCGGTGCATTATCGTAATATGTTTGCAGCACAGGGCAAGGCGATTTTTAAAACGTCAATTACTTTCGTATCGCAAGCAGCGTTTGATAAAGACATTAAGGGGCAATTGGGACTGGAGAAAATCATCCGCCCAGTTTCAAATACACGAAACATCAGTAAAAAAGATATGGTTTTGAATGATTTGCAACCGGATGTTTCAGTCGATCCAGAAACTTATGTGGTTAAGGCGGATGGTGAGCTATTGACTTGTGAACCGGCAGAAACCTTGCCTTTGGCGCAACGGTATTTCTTATTTTAATATAGGTGGCAAAATGAAAGAGTATACCAAAATCCTCGATGAGGGCTTGCCGAGCAATGCACAAGAGTTGGTTTTGACGTTCAAGCAACGTGAAAAAAGTCGGTTAAAGGTTTCGCTTGCGACTGGAGAAGAAATCGGTTTGTTTCTGCCTAGAGGTTCGATCTTAAAAGAGGGGAGTGTGATTGCTTCTGATTCCGGTGCGTATTTGAAAATTGTCGCAGCACCCGAAAAAGTGTCGACAGTTACATCCGATGACGGTCATTTGCTGTTGCGAATCGCGTATCACTTGGGAAATCGTCATGTGCCTTTACAGGTCGAGCCGACCTGGTTGCGGTACGCACATGATCATGTATTGGATGACATGGTTAGACTGCTTGGGGGACAAGTGGTTGTAGAAGATCAGCCATTGCAGCCTGAAAGCGGTGCTTATGGCGGCGGCCATAGTCACGATCATTAAATGCCAAGTTCTTTGCTCAGGTTGCTGCAATTATCCAGTCCGACATTGCCCGTCGGTGCCTATGCCTATTCTCAGGGCGTGGAAGCGGCAGTGCATGCTCAAATCGTAACCGATGAAGTCTCCGCGTTAAGTTGGATTCAAGATGTGCTAATGAATGGTTTGGTTTACGGTGATCTTGCATTATTAAGTCATTTCTACCAGGCCTGGTCAAAAAAGGATTATGAAAAGCTGCAAACCTATTCGGCATTGAGTTTGGCGATCAGAGAAACCGCAGAACTCAAGCAAGAGGATCAGCACATTGCCAAGGCGTTATTGCGATTGGCGGCTCCTCTTGAAGTCGATATCTTTAAGACACAGATATTTGAGAAAACCTATTCTTTGGTATTTGCAGGGTTTGCACAGCACTGGAAGGTTCCGCTGGAAGAGGCATTACAAGCATTCGCCTGGAGTTGGATGGAAAATCAGGTGGCCGCTATGATAAAGTTGGTTCCGCTTGGTCAAACACAAGGCCAAAAATTGATATTGAAAATGGATACTGCTATTCAGCAAGCCGTGCAGTTGGCACAAGAGGTTCCGATAGCGCTTATTGGAAACAGTTTGCCACACCTTGCAATTTTAAGTAGTCAGCATGAGATTCAATACAGTCGTCTATTTAGGTCTTAAAAGAATTTATGGTATAGGATAAGCAAAACAAGATAAGGAATATTATGAAACCAGCACTGAGATTAGGCATTGGCGGTCCCGTCGGTTCGGGGAAAACTGCGCTGGTGGAAGTTCTCTGTAAGAGAATGCGCGACAAGTACGATTTGGCCGTGGTGACGAACGACATTTATACCAAGGAAGATCAGCAGATTTTGATCCGTCAGCAGGCGCTTTCTGAAGATCGAATTGTGGGTGTCGAAACCGGTGGATGTCCACACACGGCAATCCGTGAAGATGCATCCATGAATTTGACGGCCATTGAAGGGTTACAGGAACAGTTTGAAGGGCTGCAAATGGTCATTATCGAATCGGGGGGGGATAACTTAAGTGCAACCTTTAGTCCCGAACTGTCGGATTTAACCATTTATGTGATTGATGTGGCGGCGGGGGATAAGTTGCCGAGAAAGGGCGGGCCGGGCATTACGCAATCAGATTTGTTGGTAATTAATAAAATCGATTTGGCGCCTTTTGTC
>Ga0100384_1001503_pt1 | contig 14770 bp, 15 predicted proteins | sample CryGeymeta201508_FD_87087 | JGI IMG/M metagenome (GOLD analysis project Ga0100384, IMG submission 87087) | Groundwater microbial communities from Crystal Geyser aquifers in Utah, USA - Crystal Geyser metaG 2015-08 | ecosystem: Environmental > Aquatic > Deep subsurface > Groundwater | place: USA... | reverse complement strand
GCATCCTTCTGACCGAACGCGGATCCTCCTTCGGCTACAACACGCTGGTCGCGGACATGCGCTCGCTGCCGCAACTGGCCGCCACCGGCTATCCCGTGGTGATGGATGCCACCCATTCCGTGCAGCAACCCGGCGGGCGCGGCGGATCCTCGGGCGGGCAGCGCGAATTCGCCCCCGTCATGGCCCGCGCCGCCGTTTCGCTCGGCATCGCCGCCGTGTTCATCGAAACCCATGAAGATCCCGACCGCGCCCCCTCCGACGGGCCCAACATGATCCCGCTGGCCGAGATGCCGTTGCTCCTCGCAACCCTGATGCAGTTCGACCAATTGGCCAAGGCCCATCCGATCGTCCTTTGACCAACCAAGAGTATTTTCATGACCAGACCCTTGCCCACCGTCACCCCCAACACCTGGGAATTTCTCCGCGACCCGATGATCGCGCCCACCGGCTTTCGCGAATATGACGCGCGCTGGAAATATCCCGACCAGATCAACCTGCCCGGCATCACCGCCCTCGGCCTCGGCCTCGGCACCCAGATGCACGCGCGCGGCATCGCGCCCGTGATCGCGGTCGCCAACGATTACCGCGACTATTCGCTCACCATAAAGAACGCCCTCATCCTCGGCCTGATGCAGGCCGGCCTTCAGGTCAAGGACATCGGCCCCGCGCTCTCGCCGATGGCCTATTTCGCCCAGTTCCACCTCGATGTGCCCGCCGTCGCCATGGTCACGGCCTCGCACAACCCCAATGGCTGGACCGGCGTCAAGATGGGCTTCGAGCGCCCGCTCACCCACGGCCCCGATGAAATGGCAGAGTTGCGCGACATCGTGCTTGAGGGACGCGGCGTGGCCCGCCCCGGCGGAACTTACGAATTCGTCGAGGGCGTCAAGGACGCCTATCTCGACGACCTCGTGGGCGATTTCCGCATGACCCGCAAGCTGCGCGTCGTCTGCGCCACCGGCAACGGTACCGCCGGCGCCTTCGCGCCCGACCTGTTCCAGCGCATCGGCGTCGAGGTGATCCCTTCGCATAACCGGCTCGATTACACCTTCCCGCATTACAACCCCAACCCCGAGGCGCTGGAGATGCTGCACGACATGGCCGCGACGGTCCGCGCCACCGGCGCCGATTTCGCGCTCGGCTTTGACGGCGACGGCGACCGCTGCGGCGTGGTCGATGACGAGGGCGAGGAAATCTTCGCCGACAAGGTCGGCGTCATCATGGCGCGTGATCTCTCTAAACTCTACCCCGGCTCCACCTTCGTCGCCGATGTGAAATCCACCGGGCTCTTTGCCTCCGATCCCGAACTGATCAGGAATGGCGTCACCGCCGATTACTGGAAGACCGGCCACTCCCACATGAAACGCCGGGTCAAGGAGTTGGGCGCGCTCGCAGGATTCGAGAAATCGGGCCACTACTTCTTGGCCCATCCGATCGGGCGCGGCTATGATTGCGGCCTGCGCGTCGCGGTGGAACTGTGCAAGCTGATGGACCGCAACCCGGCGATGTCGATGTCCGACCTGCGCCGCGCCCTGCCCGTGACCTACAGCACCCCCACCATGTCGCCCTTCTGCCCCGATACCGAGAAATACGCCGTGCTCGAGCGCATCGTCGCCCGCCTCGTCGCGCGCCACGCCGCAGGCGAACCCCTCGCCGGACGCGCCATCAAGGAGGTCGTCACCGTCAACGGCGCCCGCGTCATCCTCGACAACGGCTCCTGGGGCCTGGTGCGGGCGTCGTCGAACACGCCCAACCTCGTCGTCGTCTGCGAGAGCAGCCAGAGCGAGGCCGAGATGCGCGCCATCTTCGCCGATCTAGATGCCGTCATCCGCAGCGAGCCCTCGGTCGGCGCCTACGACCAGACGATCTGAAGAGCCAGGGTTTCTTTTTGGCCGAAATACCCCGGGGTCCGGGGCAGCGCCCCGGCGCGCGCGCGCTTTACGTACCAAAGCCGCGTCCGCGCCGTACATGCCGTACATCCTGTCCCCGTCACGCCGCGAGCCCGCGCCCCCTGAGCAGCGCCTCAACCCCCGGCATCCGGCCCCGGAACTGGAGATAGAGCGCCTCCGCCTCCTCCGACCCGCCACGCGAAAGAATATGCCTTTCCAAGGCCTTGGCCCGTTCCTCATCAAACGCGCCCCCGGCCTCCTCGAAACTGGCAAAGGCATCCGCATCCATCACCTCGGACCACATATAGCTGTAATAGCCGCTGGAATAGCCATCACTTGCAAAGACATGCGCAAAATGCGGGCTGGCATGGCGCATGGTGATGGCTCGAGGCATACCGATATTCTCCAATATTTCCAATTGCTTGTCCATCACATCCACGGGCACGGCGCCGTCGTGAAAGGCCAGATCGACCAGCGCCGAGGCGACATATTCCACCGTCTGAAACCCCTGATCGAAATTCGCAGCCCTCAGCAGTTTATCCAGCAATTCCCGTGGCATAGCCTCGCCGGTCTCAACATGGGTGGCGTAGCGTTCCAGGACCTCGGGCACCTCGAGCCAATGCTCATAGAGCTGCGAGGGCAGTTCGACAAAGTCCCGCGCCACACAAGTCCCTGAAATGCTTTCATAAGTCACGTCCGAGAGCATCAGATGCAGGGCATGGCCAAACTCGTGAAAGAGGGTGCGCGCATCGTCATAGCTGAGTAGCGCCGGATCCCCCTTGGCAAAGTTGCAGACATTGATCACCACCGGGGCCTGCACCTTTGGCCGCTTCGCCTGCCCGCGCATGGCCGAGCACCAAGCCCCCGATCTCTTGGACCCTCGCGCAAAATAGTCTCCAATGAAAACAGCGACATGAGCGCCATTTCGCGTCACCTCCCAGGCCCGGCAATCGGGGTGGTAGAGCGTCACATCCAGCGCGCGAAACTCCAGGCCGAACAGCCGGTTGGCACAGCCGAACGCCGCCGCGATCATCGCCTCGAGCGACAGATACGGTTTCAAGGCCGCCTCCTCCAGATCATGCTCCGCCTGCCGTCGCTTCTCGGCATAGTAGCGCCAATCCCACGGCTCCAATTCTCCATTGACTCCATCGGCTTGCATCATTTCCGTGAGCCGCGCCGCATCCTGCTCCGCCCGCGCCTTGGCCGGTTCCCAGACCGCCATCAAAAGGTCGCGCACCGCCTCCGGCGTGCGTGCCATCTCGGTCTCCAACTTATAGGCGGCAAAGCTCTCATAGCCCAGCAGCGCCGCCCGCTCCGCCCGCAGCCGCAAGATCTCCTCCGCTACCGCGCGATTGTCGGTTTCCCCTCCCATGGCTCCCCGTGAAACCCATGATTCAAAAGCCTTCTTTCGCAGCTCACGGCGCGGCGAGAATTGCAGGAACGGCACGATGAGCGAGCGCGACAAGGTGATCACCGGCCCTTCCAGCCCCTTCTCGCACCCCGCCGCGCGGGCGGCATCGACCACAAAATCCGGCAGGCCCTCCAGATCCTCCTCGGCCAACGCCATGTGCCAGCCGGCCTCGTCCGCCAGCAGATTCTGGGTGAACCTGGTCCCCAGTTCCGCCAGCCGCGCCATGATTGCGCGCATCCGGGCCTCCTCGTCTCCGGTCAGCGCCGCCCCCGCCCGGCGAAAGGCGCGGTGCGTCAGCATCACAAGTCGCCCCTCCTCGGGCGTCAACCCGAGCGTATCCCGCGCGGCCCACAGGCTCTCAACCCTCTGAAAAAGCGCCTTGTTTCCGTATATCTCCGACGCATGCGCCGCCAGTTTCGGCGCAAAATCACGCTGCAATTCCTGCCGCTTGGGATTGCTGTCCGCCGCCGCCAAGGCGTAGAAAACCGACAGCACCCGGTGCAATCCCTTGCCCGCAGCCTCGAGCGCCTCGATCGTGTCGGCAAAGCTTGGCGCGTCCGGGTTTTCAGCAATCGCCGCGATCTCGCCGCGCGCCTCGGCCAGCGCCGCCTCGAATGCCGGCGCGAAATCCGCGTCGTCAATCGCCGCAAACGGCGCCAGACCAAAGGGCGTCTGCCACTCAGCCAGCAACATGTTGGTCATCACTCACTCCTTTTCCCCCACAGATGGGGCAATCCCTGCGCGGGCTCAGGCCGATCTTGCGGCTTTCGCCATAGAGCGCGTCATAAATCAGCATCTCGCCGCGCAGCGCCTGCCCCGCCCCGGTGATGATCTTCACCGCCTCCACCGCCATCATCGCCCCGACAACCCCCGGCAGCGGCCCCAGAACCCCCGCCTCGGCACAACTTGGCGCAAGCCCCGGTGCAGGGGCCTCAGGGAAAATGCACTGATAGCAGGGCGTCCCACGCGCCGGATCGAACACGCTCAGCTGTCCTTCCCATTGCGCCAGGGCGCCGGAAATCAAGGGCTTGCCCTGTGTCACGGCGGTCGCGTTGACAAGGTAACGGGTCGCGAAATTGTCGGTGCCGTCAAGTATCAAATCATACTCTGCAAAGAGATCTCCGGCGATCTCGGGCGTCAGCCGCCGCTGATAGGGCCGCACCACGACATTTGGATTTTGCGCCTGCATCGCGGCCATCGCCGATTGCACCTTGGGCAGCCCGCAATCGGCGTCACGGTGGATCACCTGCCGTTGCAGGTTGGAATTGTCCACCGTGTCATCGTCGATCACACCGATCGTGCCCACCCCCGCTGCCGCCAGATAGAGCAGCACCGGAGACCCGAGCCCGCCCGCGCCGATGACCAGCACCCGCGCCTCCTTGAGCGCCTTCTGCCCCGGCCCGCCGATCTCGCGCAGCACGATATGGCGGGCATACCGGCTCAGTTCTACTTTCGAAAACAATGGCTTGACATCTTTCACGCGACCTTGCTCCCGCCCTTGGACAGCCCTCGCCCTGAGCCAAATCACCCCGGCGCGGTAGCCGAGGATCACCGCCACCGCCCCGCCCAGCATCAGCCAGAGCGCCGGGCTTTCGCCGGTCGCCGCCCGGATCGGATGCCCCTCGGGCAGAACCCCCTGCTCAATCACGACTGCCGCCCAAAGCCCCCCGATCATCCCCCAACGCAGCCCTCGCGGCCCGCCCAAAATCGCGCCGATCCCCCAGAGCGCAGCCATGATCGCCAGAACCAGCAGCATCAGCGTAGCCCGGTCGAGCCAAAGCCACCCGCCCCACGCGGCGTGTCGTCAAGACATTCCACCGCTGCAAAGCGCACCTGCACCACCGGCACAACCACCATCTGCGCGATCCGCGCGCCATGCGCGATCTCGAACGGCTCGCCACCCGCATTCATCACGATCACCCCGAGCGGGCCGCGATAATCGCTGTCGATGGTGCCGGGGCTGTTGGCCAGGGTAATCCCGTGCCGCAGCGCCAACCCCGAGCGCGGCCTCACCTGTGCCTCATAGCCCGATGGCACCGCAATCCGCAGCCCGGTCGGGACCAACACCCGCGCGCCCGGAGCCAGCACCACGCTCGCGCGATCCGGGAAATTCGCCCGAAGATCGACGCCCGCCGCCCCCACCGTCGCATAGGCAGGAAGGCCCAGCGTCCGGTCCGCGCCGTCCTCCCACTGCACCTCCACGCTCAGCACGCAGACCCCTCTTTCATTGTTCTGCAAATACTCAATTCCTCAGGCCAGAGCCGCAGCGAGACGCTCCGCGAGGCGCTCGGCCACCGCGGCCTTGCCCATGCGCGGCCAGGTCTCTGGCCCCTCGCCGGTTATCAGCGTGACCGCGTTTTCACCCCCGCCCATGATCCCCGTCGCAGGGCTCACGTCATTGGCCACAATCCAGTCACAGCCCTTGCGCAGCCTCTTTGCGGTGGCATTCGCAATCACATCCTCGGTCTCGGCGGCAAAGCCCACGACCAGACGCGGACGACCCTTCTTCAGGCCCGCAACCCGCGCCAGAATATCGGGGTTCTCGGCAAACTCCAGATTGGCCAGCCCTCCCGTTGCCTTCTTCAGCTTGCGATCGCTCGCTCCTGCCACATGCCAGTCTGCCACCGCGGCGGCAAAGACCGCCGCCGCCACCGGCAGCGCCGCCTCGACCGCCGCCAGCATCTCGCGCGCGGTCTCGACGCGCACCACCTCCACCCCTCCGGGCGGCGGCACCGAGGCCGGACCGGTGACAAACACCACCTCTGCGCCGAGGGCTGCGAGCGCGCGCGCAATCGCTGTCCCCTGCACGCCGGACGAGCGATTGGCGATATAGCGCACCGGATCTATAGGCTCATGCGTCGGGCCGGATGTGACCAGAATCCGCTGCCCGCTCAGCGGCCCGTCGGCAAGGGCCGTCACCACGCCCGCGACGATCTCTTGCACCTCGGCCATGCGTCCGGGGCCATGTTCGCCGCAGGCCATGTCGCCCTCATTCGGCCCGACCAACATAATCCCATCCGCACACAACGTGGCGACATTGCGTTGCGTCGCAGCATGAAGCCACATCCGCACATTCATCGCCGGCGCGACCAGAACCGGCGTATCGGTTGCGAGCAGCAGCGTCGAGGCCAGATCATCCGCCCGGCCCCCCGCCATTTTCGCCATCAGATCCGCCGTCGCCGGGGCCACCACGATCAGATCCGCGGACCGGCTCAGCTCGATATGCCCCATTTCCGCCTCGTCCGTCAGATCGAAGAGTTCGGAAAACACCTTGTGTCCGGCCAAGGCCGACGCCGACAGGGGCGTCACGAATTCTGCTCCAGCGCGCGTCAGCACCGGAGTGACCGTCGCCCCCTGCTCGCGCAGCCGGCGAATGAGATCCAGCGCCTTGTAAGCCGCGATCCCGCCGCCGATGATCAGCAAGATGCGTTTCGATCCGAGCATGGGCGCGCTCCTTGTGCAACCGCCCAGACAGTAGGATGCACCCCGACAGGTGGCAAGAGGGGCTGCGCTACTGAAAGGCGGCGCAGGGATCGGGCCGGTCAACCGCCGGAGCCGAGACAACCTCGTCAAACCCGCCGTCAAGCGCTTGCGCCTCTTCAGTCTGGCCCAGGGTCCAGACCTCCAGATCAGGTGCAACTCTGGCGAGGTAGGACGGCACGCCCCAATCGATGCGGGCGTGCCCATTTCCGGTGATCATCGCGACCGGCCCACCCGTGGCCTCGACTGCCTGCACCACCGCGCGCGCCAAAACCGCATCGCGCAACCGCTGCACCGCGACCATGCCGGGCAGGATTTCTTCGGGCAGGGCATCGCAATGCGCCGCGCGCTGCACGGCCTCGCGCGCGCTCTGTTCCTCGGCGGGTAATCCCGATCCAGCCCATAGAGCGGGGCGTCATCACCAAAATAGGCCGTCAGCCCCTCCTCGAACACCGCCCGAGCCCCATCGCGAGACACCAGCGCGCCGTAAACGGTGGCCTCCGGGGCGGCGGTAAAGATCGGATGATACAGTGAAAAATCTGGCCAACCACTGGTGCGCCAGTCCAGCGCTTCGGCCAAGGCCTCCGCATCATTGCGCAGATCGGGGGTAACCCGCCCGGCCTGCGCCTCGGTCAGCATCTCAAAGACAATCGCCCGGGGCTTGAGCTTCGCGACCCGTTCGGCCTGAACCGCATGATGGGCAGGGTTATCGTGGATTTCTCCAAGAATTACCACATCCTGTGCCCTTGCAGGTTGGAACGCAGCAAGTGCCAGGGTCAAAACGATACACCGCTGTTTCATCCCAACAGGTTTTGCACTTCGCGCCCATGCCTTTCAAGATGCTTTCGCATTTTCAGGAATGCCGCCGCTTCCAACTGCCGCACCCTCTCCTTGCTGAGATCGAGCTCCTCGCCAAGGCTTTCGAGCGTTCGCGGCACGTCGCGCAACTTGCGTTCACGAACAATGAACCGCTCCCGTTCGTTGAGACGCGCCATCGCTTCAAAAAGCCATTCACGCAATGCTCGCAGATCGTGGGTTCTCTCCACACTTTCGTCACCGCGCTCGCCTTCGTCCTCAATCATCTCGATCCATTCGCGGCCCTCATCCTCGGAGGATTGCGTGGCATTGAGCGAATAGTCCGACCCGGACAGACGGCCCTCCATCATTTCGACATCACGCAGCGGCACACCGATTTCGTGCGCGATCATCTCGCGAAGCTGGAAACCGTCGAGCTGCTGACCGTTGGCCAACGCTTCTCTCTCGAGTCGGGCCTGAACGCGGCGCATGTTGAAAAAGAGGGATTTCTGGGACGATGTCGAGCCAGTGCGCACCATCGACCAATTTCGCATCACATAATCCTGAATGCTGGCCTTGATCCACCACACCGCGTAGGTTGAAAATCGCACCCCTCTGTCAGGATCGAACTTGTCAGCGGCCTTCATCAGACCAAGCCCGGCCTCCTGAATGAGATCGTTCATCGGCGCGCCGTAGCGGCGGAACTTTGACGCCATCGAAATCGCGAGCCGCATGTAGGCATTGATCAAGCGGTGCAGGGATTGCTCATCTCGCCGATCGCGCCAGGCATAGGCCAGTGCAAGTTCGGTTTCAGCATCCAGCATCTCCGCTTTCATGGCGGATCGGGACATGGAACTTGTCTGCGGAGCATCTAGCGGCATTTGATTTCCCCCTATCGGCGACGTGGCAGATCTGCGCCCTTTTTCCTCGGTTCGCAGAGTGCTACGTGTCACCCCCGAGACCGGATCAAAAATGGAGATACCCGTGACAGACCTGCCACATCGGACCCTCGTTTTGGGCGGGGCAGCCTCGGGCAAATCGGCGTTTGCCGAGGCCCTTGTCACAGGGTCCGACCGCACCCGCGTCTATCTCGCCACGGCACAGGCGCTTGACGATGAAATGCAGAGCAAACTCGCGCGCCATCGTCAGAGGCGCGGACCTGGTTGGCGCACGATCGAGGCGCCACTCGATCTTGGCCCTGCGCTGGCCACCGCCTCGGAGCATCAGGTGGTGCTGCTGGATTGTATCACGTTGTGGCTCAGCAATCACCTGCTTGCCGATCACGATCTCGATGCGGCGCAAGCGGACCTGCTGGCGGCGCTCGAGACCTGCGCCGCCCCGGTCGTCATGGTCTCGAATGAGGTCGGACTATCAGTGGTGCCCGACAATGCGTTGGCCCGCCGGTTCCGCGAGGCCCAGGGGCGGCTCAATCAGCGGCTGGCCGCCCGAGCCGATCTTGTGATCAACGTGATTGCCGGCCTGCCACAGGTGCTCAAGGGGCATCTGCCATGACGCGCATCTTCTGGGTCCGCCACGGCCCGACCCATGCAAAGACCATGGTCGGCTGGTCCGATGTTCAGGCCGATCTGAGCGACGCACCCCGCCTCGCACGCCTGTCCGCCCATCTGCCACAAGAGGCGCTGGTCATTTCCTCCGATCTCTGCCGCGCCCGCGCCACCGCCGATGCCATCGCAGGCACTCGTCGGCGCCTGCCCGACGATGCTGACCTGCGCGAAATCCACTTCGGCGCTTGGGAATTGCAGGCCTTCGACGCGATCCCTGACCAGACCCGGCTGCACGCCTTCTGGGACCAGCCCGGAGACGTCCGCCCACCCGGCGGCGAAAGCTGGCATGATCTCTCCACCCGCGTCGCGCGCGCCATCGCCAGGCTGAGGGCGGCGCATCCCGGCCGCGACATCGTTGCAGTCGCGCATCTCGGCGTGATCCTGACTCAGGTTCAGGGCGCACTCGGCCTTTCGGCGTATGACGCTTTCTCGCACCGGATTGACACTCTTTCAGTGACCGAGATGAATTGGCGGGATGGCGTTTGGCACGCCCGCGCGATCAATTACCAGCCATGATGGCAGCCGCAACGGATTGCTCATGGACAAGGCACCCGTCAACCTCCAAGCCTTGCGCCATGACCTATGATCTGATTCTCGGCGATTACGCATACTCCTCCTGGTCGCTGCGCGGCTGGTTGCTTCTTGATCGCTTCGGCCTGCCATTTCGGGCACGCCTTCTTGATTTCAACGCCGCCGCCAGCGTCGCCGAGCAACTTGCCAATCACGCCCCGGCGCGAACGGTGCCAACGCTGATCACGCCCGAGGGGGCCATCGTCTCCGATAGCCTCGCCATCGTCGAGGAACTGGCCAGCCGCCATCCGGAGACCGGTCTCTGGCCCGCCGCTCCGCGCGCCCGCGCCACTGCCCGCAGCCTCGCGGCCGAAATGCATTCCGGCTTTGCCGCGCTGCGTGGCGACTGCCCGATGAACTTGCGGACCGCCTACACGGGCGTGACCCTCTCCGCGGCGGCCAAGGCCGATCTCGAACGCATCGAAACGCTTTGGGCTCACGCCAGCGCCACCTGCACCGCCTCCGGTCCGTGGCTCTTTGGGAACTACAGCGCGGCGGACGCCTTCTATGCCCCCATCGCGGCGCGGATTGCGGGCTATGGCCTGCCGGTCTCCGAAACTGCCGCCGCATATGTTGCTGAACATCTCGCAGATCCTGCCTTTCGTCGCTGGCGTGCCATGGGGTTGGTGCAAGGCGCGACCCTGTCGCGTTATGCCAAACCACATGCGACAACCAGCTGGCCCGGCCCCCCTGCACGCCCGGCAAAGCCGATCGACAGGGGAACAGCGGAAAACGAGGCCTGTCCCTATTCGGGCAAACCCGTGACCCATCTCATGCAGTATGAAGGGCGCATCTTCGGCTTCTGCAATGCGTTTTGTCGGGACAAGACGGCGGCAGACCCCGAAGCCTGGCGAGCCTTCATGGCGCTGATGGATCGAAACTGACTGCGTTTCACTGTTCTGTAAATACTCGACTTACCGAACCGAGCCCGCTGTCACGCGCCGGTTAACCTTTCTGAAACCACCGCAGCGCTAGTTGTTAACCTTGTCTCACTCTGGAGCGCAGGACGATGGTTGCACGTGCCTATACGGTCGCCTTTGAGGGGGTCGAGGCAAAACCTGTCGAGGTGCAATGCGCGATCACGCCGGGCGTGCCTGCCTTTTCGCTTGTGGGTCTGCCCGACAAGGCCGTCTCCGAGGCGCGTGATCGGGTGCGAACAGCGCTATCGTCGATGGCCATCGCGTTGCCATCCAAGCGCATCACCATCAATCTCGCGCCCGCCGACATGCCCAAGGAGGGCAGTCATTTCGACTTGCCGATCGCGCTGGCCCTGCTTGCCGCGCTCGAAATCATCCCCAAGGACGCCGCCGAAGGAACCACCGCTCTTGGCGAGTTGTCGCTTGACGGCAGGCTCATGCCAGTGATCGGGGCGCTGCCCGCCGCCATGGCCGCCGCCGCGGAGGGCCGCATCCTGCTCTGTCCCAAGGCCTCCGGTGCCGAAGCCGCCTGGGTGGACGCCGTGCAGGTGATCGGCGCGGCGAGCCTTGCCGATGTGATCCGTCATTTCACCGGACAGGCTCTGATCCCGGCCGCCAATCCCGGCGAAGTCACTGGCCCACCTGCGGGCCGTGACCTGCGCGATGTCAAGGGACAGGAACGCGCCAAACGCGCTTTGGAAGTCGCCGCCGCCGGGCGCCACCACCTGATCATGGTGGGTTCACCCGGCTCGGGCAAATCCATGCTGGCCGCGCGCCTGCCCGGAATCCTGCCGCCCCTGGAACCCGCCGAGGCGCTTGAAACCTCGATGATCCATTCGCTCGCGGGCCTGCTGAGCGAAGGTGGCATCAGTCGCACCCGTCCCTTTCGCGAGCCACACCACACCGCCTCGATGGCCGCCATTGTCGGTGGGGGCCGTCGGGCCGCGCCGGGCGAGATCAGCCTTGCCCATAACGGCGTGCTCTTCATGGACGAGTTCCCGGAATTCCCGCGCACTGTGCTGGAAACCCTTCGCCAGCCGATCGAGACCGGCGAGGTCATGATCGCCCGCGCCAATGCCCATGTGAAATATCCCTGCCGTTTCATGCTGGTAGCCGCCGCCAACCCTTGCAAATGCGGCTATCTCAGCGATCCCGCCCGTGCTTGCGCGCGCGCGCCACTCTGTGGCGAGGATTACATGGGCCGCATCTCGGGGCCGCTAATGGATCGGTTCGACCTGCGCGTCGAGGTGCCACCCGTCGCCTTTACCGATCTCGACCTGCCTGCTTCGGGGGATGCGTCGGCAGAGGTCGCGGACCGGGTGGCGCAGGCGCGAGCCGTGCAATCCGCGCGATTTGTCGGCCACCCCGACATGCGCCTCAACGCCGATGCCGAAGGCGAAGTGCTGGATCAGATTGCCGTCCCCGATGCCGCCGGCCGCACGCTTCTCACCCGCGTCGCAGAACGCTTTGGCCTCTCGGCACGCGGCTATCACCGTGTGTTGCGGGTGGCGCGCACGATCGCGGATCTCGATGGCGCGGATGCCGTGCGCGCAAGCCATGTCGCCGAGGCCGTCAGCTTTCGCCTCTCAGGCGTCAAAGAGCCTTGATCCAGGACGCGAGATGGTCGAGCGTTTTGCCCGCTTCCGGCAGGATATTGTGAAAGATCGGCCAGACATGCGGATGATCAGGTTCGAGATGCAGTTCGCTCTGCACCCCCTGCGCCACAAGCGCGGCCTGCATACGCACCGCATCGTCCCGCAGGATCTCAGTGTCTCCCACCGTCATCCAGACCGGCGGCGCACCGACAAAGCGCCCAAAGAGCGGCGAGGCTCGCGGGTCTTTCGCATCTTGTGCCCTCAGAAACATCTCCATCATTTCCCCGATCCGGTCCGCCGTGAGCACGCTATCGCGCGCGGCATTCTCGCGTACCGAGGCCCCTGAAAAGCTCACATCCGTCAGCGGTGAAAAGGCAAAAACCCCCTTGGGCGGCGCGAGAGCCTGTGCCAGGATCTCATGCAGCAGCGCCAGCGCCAGCCCGCCGCCCGCACTGTCGCCGCCGAGGATCACGTCATGCCCGGCCCGCAGCGCGCGGTAGCAGCAGAGCGCATCCTCGATCTGTGCCGGAAAGGGATGCTCGGGTGCCAGCCGGTAATCGGGCAGGCAGGTCGCGAGACCAGTCAAGGAGGAAATCTTGGCCAGCATCGCCCGATGCGTGGTGGACGAGCCGAACACATAGGCCCCGCCATGAAGGTAAAGGATGACGGGTCCGGTCCCCGCGCCACGCGCCCGCGCCCATTGCACCGGCACCCCGCCCAAGCTGTCGATGCGAAACGAACTCCCGATCGGCGGATGAAAATAGAGCCGGGATTTGAACGCAAAGGCCCGCCGCAGGCGGTCCTTGTCGTGTCGGGCGAGCGAAGGCCTCTCGAACCAGCGCAGGTGGCGGTTCAAGAGACGGAGTTGCCAGCTCATGCCCGCCGCGCGGCGATCGCGTCCCAGATCAGAGCCGCACCATTGGTGCCGTCAAAGCGCTCCAGTTCCTGAAGTCCGGTTGGCGAGGTCACGTTGATCTCGGTCAGGTAGTCGCCGATCACGTCGATCCCGACAAAGATCTGGCCTTTTTCCCGCAAAAGCGGCCCGATTGTGGCGCAGATCTCCAGATCCCGCGCCGTCATCTCCACTTTCTCGGCACGACCGCCGACATGCATGTTGGATCGCGTCTCGCCCTGCGCTGGCACTCGGTTGATCGCGCCAATGGGCGCGCCATCCACAAGGATCACCCGCTTGTCGCCGCGGCTCACGGCTGGCAGATATTTCTGCACGATCAATGGCTCGCGGCTGAAACCGGTGAACATCTCGTGCAGACTTGCCAGATTGCGGTCACTCTCGGGAAGATGAAACACACCGGCCCCGCCGTTGCCGTAGAGCGGCTTGAGAATGACATCGCCATGGCGCTCCCGAAACGCCCGGATCGTGTCCAGATCGCGCGCGATTGCCGTCGGCGGCATCAGGTCCGGAAAGTCGAGAATGAGCAGCTTTTCGGGATAGTTTCGCACCCAGAACGGATCATTGACCACCAGAGTGCCGGGACTCAGCCGTTGCAGGATATGCGTCGTGGTGATGTAGAACATGTCAAACGGCGGATCTTGCCGGAGCCAGACGACATCGAACGCCGCAAGATCGACCGTCTGCTCTTCGCCGAGCCGGAAATGATCGCCCAGAACCCGCTGCACCGTCAGCGGCCAACCACGTGCCGTCACCCGCCCCTCATCATAGGCCAGCCTGTCGGGCGTGTAGTAAAACAGCTCGTAGCCCCTCGCCTGCGCCTCTTCCGCCAGCCGAAAAGAGCTGTCTCCATTGATGTTGATCGGCCCGATCGGGTCCATTTGAAAGGCGATCTTCATGCGCGGGCCCCTCTAGCTTGCCACCCCTTAAATGCGACAAGGGCGTGCGAGGTGCAATTCAGAAATGACCAAAAGCGTTTTGCAGGATGCGCACCGCGCCCGCGCCATCCACAATCGCCAGATCGAACCGCACCGGTGCCAGTTGCCCCTCAAGCGTGAAACCAAGATACTCTGACGCTGCGGAACACACCCGCTGCATCTGCCGCGTGCTCAGGCGCTGCATCGCCAGATCAAAGGTCGCCGCCTTCTTGACCTCGCAAAACACAAAGGTGTCGGCTGCGCGCAAGATCAGGTCGATCTCACCGCTCTGTCCGCGCCAACGGGTCTTGAGGAGCAGCACGCCCTGCGCGGCATAGACGCGAATCACACCTGCTTCGGCGTCCCGCCCAGAGAGATACGCACGACGTCCCCTGTCCTGCCGCCGCTGAAACAGCGCAGACGCCGTCCTTGTCCCAAACTGAAAAGCCATCTGATGCAAGCGTTACTCCTCTGTCTCGCCCGATGCCAACTTCAGGGCGCGCTGATAGACATCGCGACGTGGCAGATCCAGATCGGCGGCAACCTTGTTTGCGACATCGCGCACCGATCCATGACGCAGCGCCTCTTTCAGACATCGGTCTAGATCAACTTCCCTAACAGGTTCCGAACGCGCGCGGTCGATGATGATGACAATTTCGCCTTTCGGCGGCACGGCATCGCAGCCGGATGCCAGATCCTCGAGCGTCCCGCGCCTGATCTC
>Ga0100384_1001501_pt1 | contig 14789 bp, 8 predicted proteins | sample CryGeymeta201508_FD_87087 | JGI IMG/M metagenome (GOLD analysis project Ga0100384, IMG submission 87087) | Groundwater microbial communities from Crystal Geyser aquifers in Utah, USA - Crystal Geyser metaG 2015-08 | ecosystem: Environmental > Aquatic > Deep subsurface > Groundwater | place: USA... | reverse complement strand
CGCCGATGGAGAACGTAAAAATGACTTAAAAGATAAATTTAACCAAATATTAAAAGAAGAGAAGTTTAAATCGAAAAATTTAAAAGTACAAAGTTTGATTAAAGAATACGAAAATAAAAATGAAATAAAAAGGAATTTTCATCAGAAAAAGCCAATAATAAAGGAAAAGAAATAATTATAAAGGGATATTGATATATAAATACAAATATTAAATCACAAAATATTATATGCTATAAACAATAAATTTCTTTTAGTAAATATAAACTAAAACATAATAAATATAAGTAAATTATATTGCAATATAATCTTAACCTTAACTTTAATACAATAGAATTAAAATTAGTAATAATAGCAATAATAATTAACCAATTATACTTTTATTAGTAGTATTATAAATTATTAATTTATAATTTATAATTTCTAAAAAATGAAGCTAAAATATTTTTTAATTGTTATGGTATTTGCTTTTATAACAAATTCCAATTATATTATGGCAATTAATTCAGCCAGTGGTATTAAGTTTGCTGCACAAGTAAAAAAATCCGAAAATAACGAAGAAAGTATGGAAAGAAAAAACGAACTTGAAAAAGTATCAGATAAACAACCTGAAAAAACACAAAGTCAAGCATCATACGATGCACATGCCCATCACATTCCTGACTCATCATTAGAAGCAAATACTCATGATCGTTTTAATTTATATTCAAAAGGGCTCATTGAAGGTGAAGCTCGTGAAAATCTATTGACTGGTGGTCCAGTATACTGGGAAGGTTGGGGTAAATTCTTTCATTATAATGATAATCCAGAAGAGACTAAACCACATACATTCTTTATAAATAATGAATATTATTCTCAAAGAGTTTTAAAAGCTGAGAAAGATAAAAAAGATGATAAAGAAAGGTTAATGAATATTCCATCCAAATTCTCATTTTATTTTTCGATTCATAAGGATAATTTGATTGTACTATCAAGCAGAAAGAGCAAGTTACAAAAAACTGTTGATTCCTTAAATATAGATTTAATATTACCAATTGCATCAGACGATCCAGAAAATGGCGGTGTTAAAGATATTGGAGAATTTGATGAAGGAAGTTGTGTTCAAGTATTTACTAATGTACCCGAAGAAGGACCAGACCCAAATTTCAAAGTTCATTATGATGGCCAAAAAGTAAACTGGGTATTCTGCTTAGATTCCGTAAGTAACAGATCAGGACTGATGAAAACCTTAGTAAAAATAAAAGTATTAAAACAAAAAGCAGCAGGAGATCACTTTTTCAAAGACAAAAGAGCACCTTCAATTGCAAAAATATTAAAACCAAGACAAATGAAAAATATCGAAAGGTATACAGGTCCAGGAGCTGACAAACTAAAAGATGGATTTTGGGTATTATATCAAGATTGGTCACAATGTACACTAAAATGCGGTGGTGGTGTCCAACATCAACAGTGGTTATGTCAACCTCCACTCAAAGGAGGAAAACCCTGCCAAGGACAAAGTATCAGAAAAAGACCATGCAATTTAAATCCTTGTCCCAAAGTACATGTTTTAGGAGATGGTAATAAGAAAAATGTCATCGAAGTAGTTAAAAAACCAATCGTCAAATCCTTACCATGGAGTAGCAGAAAGCAACGATATATCCAATGCGAAATCAAAGAACAAGATATCTTATACATAAGAAGAGACGTACCAGGAGTAGAAGGTAAACCAATAAAATATCCAGGAAGGCTAGTTATGACTAACAGAACTTTATCTATGTACGAAGATGACTCATTCAAAAACGCTATCTTTTCATTTAATATACAAGATACTACTTTAGCTACCTTTGCTGCTGACCCTTGTTGTTTCTTTGCCTTATCACTAAACAAAAAGTATAGAATATGTGGTTTTGAGTCTGCTTGCGGTACTAAAAAAGAACCTAAATTTGTACCAGAATGGCTAAGACACTTTAACTTATTCCAAGAAAAATGCTATGTTGATTTACCTAAAAAGGACTGGAGATTAGCAATGAAGGAACAAGATGAAGTTGGTGATCATATAAATGTTGATCAAGATAAATTAAACGACAGAGAATTTTTAATACGTAGAAAAATGAAAGAAAACCAAGACATGGAGCTAGAGAAGAAAATAGTAACTACACAAGAGACTGCATTAAAAGCTATTAGAAAAGAATTTAAACTAGAAAGACTTATTAAAAACGAAGAGAAACTAAAAGCAAAAGAAAGATTAAAGGATCTACTCAAACTAAAAATAAAAGAAGAGAAGAAACAGAATTGCTTAGAAAAAGCATTAAAAGCAAGAGAAGAAGAAAGTCTTAAAGGTAGAGACTCTGTATTAGCTGAAAAAGAAATTAACAGAATTAAAGATGACGCCAAAAAAGAAGTTGAAGCAGAAAGACAGAGACTCCGTGTTAAATTAGGAGAATACAAGAAGAAAACAGGAAGAAAGCAATTCCAAATTGAACAACAAATAAATCTTATTAGAAGTAAAATGGCTCAAAATCTTCTTTTAGCCAATAAAAATGGTAATATGGTTATATGTAAAAACTCTTCGAAAGACCAAGAGGCTATTAATAAGTATTGTGACTCTAACTTTGTTACAGATTACAAAAAGAATATTGAATGTAAGGATATAGAAAATTTCTGCCCTCTTTGCTGCGAATCCGAATTCGGAAATATGTTTTTAAACAAAAGAGATGAATGCTATAACACTTGTGATGATATTATTAACGATGAATTAAAAGGAGACTGGATTTGGACTAAAGAAGGATTTCATCAAACAAAATAAAATATGACTAAAATATTAAATTTTCTATATTTCTTTAATTTCAAAATAAAATTTATATAATATTATTAAACATTTTATTATTATATATTATAAAATTATATTTCATAATTATTGTACATACATTAAAAAAATATTCTAAAGTTGTAATTTTACCAAAATATCAACCATAAGAAAGTATTAAAGTCTAGCTAGCTTTTTCGATTCAATTAATAAATAAAATAGTACATTTATATCACACCTAATTTTTTGTCTAAAGAGGATAAACATATAGCAAATGCTTGTAAAGGACAGAAAGGATACTGGAAGTCAGCTATAAATTCATCTTCTTTGACTTTTCCAAATTGTAAGAATATGTTACAATGTGTCCCGTCACGGAATTCATAAACGTCTCCGTCGATAATCTGAAAGTTCTTCGAAGAAGGATTTTTTACTCTTCCGTGGAAGTTTAGTACTAACGCTTCTTGATATATCGAAAACGTAGGAGTTTTATTTTTGAAAAACTTTATCTTCTTCTTACACTTTAATTTATTATATTCAACACCGAGATTTTCTTCTCTGATAATACCACCTTCAAAGTCATGTGGCTTCTCAGATATCTCATCTATATTAGGAATATAAACACTCATTTTTCTTAACTGATTACAATGGAATAAGTTAAAGTCCTAAAATTATAATAACAAACATACATAATTGATACTGAGTATTATTTTTGATCCTTCTTTTATTTCTTTATCTTTTGAAACTCTTAATGGATCAAATAAAGAAAAACGAGTACCTAATGTATTTGTTTTTAAAACTCCTAGTACTTCTATGTTTTCCTTTTCAAAGTTATAGTCATTACACGTAGATATTATATATTTATTTTTGAATGGTATTTTTTTAGCTGACATAAGTATCTTTTTATTAAAACTTAATACAAAGTAGTATGTTGGGTTAAATAAGTTCATTCCTTTTCGGTCACGGATGATTGAACATAGAGCAGTCTTTCCTTTTTCAAGTGGACTATAGAGAGTATTAGCATAGTTAAATAATATTTAATATAGTTATATATGATTATTTACTTTTTTAGGAAGTCTAACATTTCATCTTGATCAAAATGGCGAGAGTGAACGTTATACATCATAATGCTGTTTACTAGCCAGCGGCTGTCTCTTCTGTGTAGCATGTCGTGTATCTAAATTATATTATATTAAATTTTATATACTTCTTTTGACAATTCATCATTGTTATCTTGATCTAATACCTTTTCCTTTTTTCTTTCTAGCTCAATTATTTCATTATTGTCGTTATTATCACTACCTATAGAATTTGTAGGATAAATATCAGTATTAGCGTTATTATTTGTATATGGGGATAACTCCTGAAATTTTTCATTTAGTATAAGTTTCTTTTTCATTGAAGATTCCTTCTTGGCTGGTGTTTTTTCCGCAGTACTCTCACTTATATTCTTTTTTTTGTTTAAGCCTGTTGGTTGGTTATCTTTTTGTGATATTGTGAATGAATTGTTTAAAAAGCCTTCATTTGTATCAAGAATCTCATAATTTTGATTATTAATATCCTGTTTATCGAATCTGTTTTCCTTTGATTGAGTTAAAATTTTATGAGCTACCTCCTCATTCAAATTTCCAAGAAACTCTAAATTATAGACATCATAATCTATAATTGCATCACTTGTATTTAAGCGTTTTGACAAGTCATTTTCATTTGGCTTATATATTTCTTCCTCTTCAAGTTCTTTTTTACTTTCAAAGAATGAATCTTCAAAATTAAAATCTATGACGTCGTCAAAACTATTATTTTGAGATTTACTTCGAATCTCATCTTTCATTCTTTAAAATTAATTCAGTAATATTATTAAATATTTAGTTATTATAATATTAATTATTAATGTAAATTATACTACTGCATATATTTATTTTTTTATATTATTATTTTAAATTTTAGATTATAATAAACAAACTGAAATGATAACCTCAACTAATCCAGAACCTATAACAATCCCAATTAAAAAGTCAAATGCGATTGATGAGTCTATAATAAAGGTAAATTATTTACGAATATAGTATATTATTATAAATATAATTATTAATATGTTTATAATTGTGTTAATATATTGATTTCATATTATTAGGATTATTATGTAGAATTTAAAAAGAACACAGAACATAAGAAAAAAATAAGGTATAATAATCCTGATGACTATAACAAAATACTTAAGATAATAAATAACTCAGATATAATTCAATTACGAACACCAGAATTACATTTAGAACATAAAAGTATATAAATTATAAAATAATAACACAATATATTAAATTAAACAGCATCAAAATATATAAAATTGGTATTCCGTATTCCATATACCTTAGCCAAATTCCAAGAAAAACTAATAATCGAAAATTTAACTAAAAGCGAAGTCGAAGAAGTTTTAAGATTTAATATTAACGTTGTAGATTAAGTAATAATGATTTACTAAGTTACATAAAACTATTTTATTTAATACTATAACTATAATACTATATATATAAACTATAAACTTTCTTTGTTAAAATTAACAATATAAACTTTATAACTTTCTAATATATTAAAAATTAATAAATTATTATATCTAATATTTATATATTTAATGGCAGATGTTCAGGTAAATTTTAAAATTACGTTAAAAGCAAAATGAAAAAGCATACCAAAAACAAATGGGTATCAACAATTACAACAAATATCTCTTATACGGAGTAGATCAACCAAGAAGAAAAGTAAATGTTAAAAAAGATGGACAAACATCAGTTAAAAAACCAAGAAAAATGCATGCTATTAGACAATTTAAAAACGTCGGATTAGGTATTACTACCCCAGCAGATGCCATTCAAGGAACATACGTAGATAAAAAATGTCCATTTTCCGGAAATGTTAGTGTATCTGGAAGAATTCTAAGAGGTATGGTTGTATCAACAAAAATGCAAAGAACTGTCGTTATTAGACGTGATTACTTACATTGGATTAGAAAATATAGTAGATATGAAAAAAGGTATAATAGCCATATATAACATATAATAATTAAAATAGACATACTAATATCTCTGCCCATTGCTCTCCTGCCTTTAAAAGAATAAAAGATGGAGATATTGCCACCATTGGACAATGTAGACCAATTACTAAAACTGTTAGATTTATGGTATTAAAAGTAAAGCCAAATGTTATTTTTGGATCAGTCAAGAAACAATTTACCTTATTCTAAGATAGATATAGTTAGCTTTTGCTTAATTTAAAGAAAAATTCAATTAATTTCATATTTTAATAAGATAAGTAAAATTAATAATAATAGTATGAGATAAGTTTATTATAAGTTTTATAATTATTATAAGTTTGCAATAATATATTATTAATTTATATTAATACATATTTTGTTTAAATATTTAATACTTAATACTTTTACTACATTAACTGCATTTTTTACATTTAGTATGTTTAATCAAAGATACTTCTAATAATTTAATCCTAAACAACTATTCAATAAAAGGATAATGTATTAATTTACTAATTGTTTTACCAATAATAATCTTTAAACCATGATGTATACAATAACAATATATCACATTAACAATCATTTTATTTCATCTTGTATCCGTTAAATTTCCTAAAATTATCATATTTGTATAAAATACAATAATTATTAATTTAATAACAAACAATAATATATATTAATAATATTTTAAAATAAACTTAATGAGAGTCATCAAAGTCATAACAAAAAACAACGACCAGTTCAATATTGAAATGAATAGTCGAGAATCAGAGGTAAGAGATCTACTATCTTCTATTTCAGGAGTGTCTGGAAAAGACATCATAGGAATTTGTGATAAGTATGGTACTACTTTACCCTTTCTTATGCAGTGAATAATCATAACATAAACCAGGAACATAGTGAATACTTTTTTTTGATTACTGCATCAAAAAATGATAACAAGCATAACAAGAATAACAATATAAACAATAACAATAATAATTATAATAGCTGTTCGCCTATTGATAAAAATATGAATAATAAAAGACAAAATATGAAAAAGGCAGAAAAGAATAAACGCTCGACAGGAAATAATTTTAATAGTATGAATAACATTGGAAATATAAATAATTTGGGTAACTTAAGTAATATGAATAGCATGAATAATATGAATAATATGAATAATTTGAATAGTTCGAATTTGAATTTGAATAATAATAATCTTAACAGTTACAGACAACAAGAGCCAAGAAATGATTATTTGTCCTATAGTAGCAGCTTTGAGCCTAGTTTAAATCAGAATATCCAAACTAATTACAACTATAAAGACAAACTTAACAACAACTTCCAAAAATCCAAAGAAGACAACATTAACTTTAACTTCATGAAAGAAGAAATCCTTAACGAAGAAATGGACAAATATTTATCAATAGTTAATGATTTTCTCAACTTCGAACTTATCTCACAAATTTCAGCAATTCGTATACAAAAAATGATTACAGAAGAAAAATTTAGCCTTATATCGAACTTTAAGAAATTTATTGCTGGCAAGATGAATTTAAAGGAGTTTTTACAAAGTATCGAAAATAACCTTAACGAAGACGACATCAAGCTAGAAACTAACCTAAGAAGCCGCCCCGGTACAGCAGTCCCGAATAAAAAGAATCTAATCAAGGACCTAGACGATCTTCCCTCAACTATATTTGATGATATAAGCGACCATGAACTACTAAAGAAATTAGTAAGACAAAGTTATAATGAGATAATAAATTCTGCATACGAAGTATATTTAGCTGATGATGACCTAGAAAATTTTGCAGATTCTTTAAGAAGAATTATATCCCATCATAAGGAGGAGTCAAGGAAAAACAGTTTTAGTAGTAAGTTATATATTTAATTATTTAGAAACTAATAAGTATGACAATGAGGACGATGAATATAATAATGCTAATAAATATTCCAAATTTAGAAAGAATTCAGATGAAGATAGTAAATTTGAGAGAAATGATCATGACAGAAACATGACTTCTAATAATGTCGTTAAACAAACTGGAGTTTTTCCTGATGGTTATGTAATTAATGAAAAGGAGAAGGAAAATATGAAAGCTTTATTTAAGTCGGATGATACTTTACCTCAAAATAATTCTGATAATAATAATAAGATTAACAAGTATTATGATGTTACTAATAGTAATAATATAAATCTCAAAAAGCAACCTTTTGATGAAAAAGTCTTAACTATGATTAAAAACAATTTAAGAACATGGCAATTAGCAATTGTAAATTACTACCTATGCAATGAGTCACTAATAAAATCAATATTATCAACATTCAACGACTTAATTCCAAATGAAACCATGTTCATTAAAACCCTTAAAAAAATATGTGATAACTTTACCCAAGATGTTATCTTTAAAGACATGTCAAAGGAAGAATATGATTATGTCATGCAAAAAATTAAAGATAAGGATCCAACAGTGAATGCAATATTCAAAACATTTTTTACTGAAAAGGACTTAAATTTATTAATAGAACAAATAAAGCAATACTTAGTACAATATCCAATGGAAAAGAATGAAAATAATCAAAGGAACGAACGTAACGATAAATCAAATGATCAGCCTAAAGAAAGAAGTAATGAAAAAAAACAGTCAGGTAATAGAATGGAAAAAAGCATGAAGCTACTATCGAAAGTTGCTGTTAATGAAAATGAGAAGAATAATAGTAATAATAATAATAAAGAAGGAAATAACGAAGATAAATCAGAAAATCCCTTGGGTGATATTACAATAAAAACTGATAATGAACAAAGTCCCGTCAACAAAATCACAATAACAAATATAACAAATAGCAGTAGCGATGTTGGACAACCAGGTTATTTTAATTTCCCCTCATCAAGCCAGTTTCCAAGCTACAAAAGTAGTGGGACAAACTTTCCAAATGAAAAACAATCTAATCCATCAATTAAAAAAGTTGTTGACCCAAAAGCAAGTGCTTTCGAAACAATAAAAAGTCTAAAATCTCTAAGTACCAGTGATAAGGCTATAATCGAGAAACTATTTTACAATCAAGACCCAGTTGCCAACAAAATAGTAGATGAATATATAAAGACAAAAGATTCTAATTTCCTTGAAAGGGCTATGAGTCATTTAGCAGCTAAGAAAAGCAAAGATAAGGGAGATAGTAAAAATTATGATACAGATCATCAGGCTAGTAACAATAACAATACTAGTTACACAAATAACAATACTTACAATAATACAAACTACAATACTAATATAAACAACAATAATAACAACAATAAGGTTAAGCAGGATAAACAAGATTCTAATACTTCTAACGTTGATTTGGATAGAAAAACAAGTATTCGAGAGAATAATAATGATTCTAAGCTATTTGGACAAATATTCTATAAGCTTGAGTCAAATTCCAATTCGCATGTTAATTCGTTTAATAGTGTTAGCTTTGATAAAGTTATGGATGAACTCCTAAAGAAAGATTCAATTTCTAGATCTCAATTTACATATTATAATTTGAAGTATAAAAACAAGGATCCTATTTTGTTATCGATATGGGAGGTATTTTGTCAAAATGAGAAGAAGAAAGATTTTTTAGAGTCGCTTCAGATGTATTCTAACTACGAAGAAAAAAAGACACACATCACATTAGCTAGAAAAGAAATAAAAATTCTTCCTAACACAAAAATTGCTTTAAAAAATATACTTAACTCAGTCGATGACCATTTTGAAAATAAGAAAAAAGCTAAGATACTCGCAGTAGAAGCATTAATTAGCGAAAAGTTAATCGAAAAACATCTACTTAATACTTTAGTTAATTTAATAAACGAAGAAAGTTTAGTACTAGAAGGAGCTTTCGAGGTGTTCTGTGAAACAAAAAGTTACTTTGAGCTAGCAGAAACTATAGAATTATTAGCTGAACTCCACCATATTCATGAAGAAGCTGAATTACACCATAATCATGAAGATGATATAGACACACATGAAGTAGGAGAATTAAATATAAGCCCTGCTATTGCTGTTGATAACTCTAAGCCTAATAAGAATTATGAAGAGTTATTGAAAAATGTTTACTTAAACAATTTTGTAAAAGCAATTACACAGCCAGAGTATCAAATATTAAAAGCACTTGTTCAAAGAAATGAACCAAATATAATTAATTCGTTAGATAGATATATGAAGTCAGGTAATTTGGATGAGCTTAAAATTAAGCTAAATTTATGCTTGAATAATAATCAATTTTCTGCTAATAAAGAAAAAGAGGCTGAAAAAGAAAAGGACAGATTACAAAAAGAAAAAGATGCAAAAGACAGAGTAAGAGAAAAAGAAGAGTACCATAAAAAAATAATAAACAAAATCAAAATAAAAGAGCAGAAAGATATTATATTAAATTTATACAACGAGAAAAATGATTCACTTCTTACAATTTTTGAGGCATTTGATAGAAATAAAAGTATACCAGACTTAATGGAAAGTCTCGAGATGATCTTGAGACATCATATAAAACAAAATAAAAAAAAAGAGTCTTCATTTATAACACCAACACCACAAAAACCATCTGATATGGAAATACTTATGAATGTAATACCAAAAATTAAAGATAAATCCATAGTAACACAGGCGAAGATTTTATTCCTTAAGAATCTTGTATCAATTCAAGATCACTTCTTATTATCTTCATTAGAATCTTATGAAAGAAATAAAGATATAGATGACTTAGAGGAGAATCTTAATATTTGTTTGAAAAAGATGCCAAAAGAAGCTAATGTGTCATCAAAACTATCTAAAAAAGAAGTAAAGCCCAACGAAGAAAGTAACGCCGGCTCTAAAGACGGGAAAAAGGCCGCTAGCCCCATTTTAGACAAGTTAATTATTAAATGTGATGAAGTTCAACCTAATCAAAACAGTAATAACAACAATAACAATAATAAGCCTTTTAATATAAACAAAATAGAAAACCTACCTAATAATATAGCTGATACTGACAGAAGTGGAGTTTCTAATAATCCTATTACTCTTGACGGAAAAAAGACTGATAGGGGCGCAGCTGAGGATGAAGACGAAGAAAAGTTCAACAAATGTATGGATAAGTTAAACATTGAGTATGACATTGACGATGATCATCTTGCTTACCTAAAGGAGTATTATTTCGAAAAAAAAGATCCTGCGGTGTTATCAGCATTTGAGTCCTATGAACGAAACAAAGATGATGATGATTTTAAAGAAACAATAGATTTGTATTATAAAAAGTATAAAGAACAATCTCAAAAAGCTAAACCTAAAGTATCGCCAACTCAGTCGAATAAATCCAATCAATCGAAAGAAAAAGAACAAAATAAGCCAAGTAAATTTTCTCCAAATCAAGACGATAAATCAAAAAGTATTCAGGGCAGTAATGTTGATAAAACAGAACAGGAAATAGAAGAAGAAATGAGGAAAAAAAGAACACAAAGTCCTATTTTAAACAAATTACTAGGAGACGATGATAAAGATAACGAAAATAAAGAAGATAACGACAACGAAGAGGGAGAAGATGGTATAAATTGTAAAATTAACCATAAAAGAACAAGCAGCGCTAAGAAATTTAACATTAACAGACAAAGCAGTCCTATTCTTAATCAATTATTAAAAGCTCAAGACTCTAGTTTGAATAAAATGGCTACATTACGATCAATGGATTATATTGAACAAAAGGATGAACAAATAAAATCAGCTAGACGTCAAAGTCCAAATATTCTAAATAGGTTAATGAAAGGAGGAGTTGAACCTTCTACAATAGAGGAAATCGGAACAGCGACCAAGTTCCACGAGGCTAAAAGACCAAATTTAGAAGATTCACCAGAGCAGTTTCCAAAGCAAACTCAATCGGAATTACAAGCTAATAAAGTTGTTGATAATAAGAAAGTCGCTCAAAGTCCTATTTTAAACAGACTTATGAAGAATCAAGAAGATAATATGGTAAAGGACTTAAAGGATAATTTGTCTCTAGAAACAAAAGTAGAATCTAAATCAGACAAGCCAGAAGGAATTAATGCAGATAAAGCTACTAATTCAAGTTCTATTATGGATAAATTAATGAAAGGAAATGATACTAAGTCTGAAAAAAATGAAAAAGCCGATAATAAAGAAGCACCTGCAAAAGATATAAGATCTAGTCCTATTTTGAATAGACTTATGAAAGGTTCACAACCAAAAGTTGATGATATTGAACCTGTAGTGACAACTTCACAAAATAAAGATAGTAATAAAGACAGTAATAAAGATAATAATAAAGACAGTAATAAAGACAGCAATAAGGATAGCATTCCTAAAGATATAAGATCTAGTCCTATTTTAAATAGACTTATGAAAGGCTCACAACCTAAAGTTGAAGAAATTGGAGTGTTATCTACTCAGAATAAAGAAAGCAAAGATAATAATAGCCCATCCGTAAAAGATAGCAATATAGGCTCACTTCCAAAGTTCTCAAGCCCAATTCTTAGTCGATTAATGCAAAAACAAGAATCAAAAGTCATCGTTGCTCCAATTGCACCAGTAGAAGAACCTAAAGTAGAAAAATCAGAAATATTCGGATTTGAAAGAAGACAATCATCTTTCCAAAATAGCCCAATAATGAACAGACTAATGAAAAATCAAGAGGCACTAAATGAAATTGACAATATAGTAAAGAAAAAAAGTGAAGAAAAGAAGTTGTCAGGGACAGAAGTTTCAAGAGATGTATCAAAGTCATCAAATAATGCTACTCCAAATAGTAATAATAATGCAACACCTGAGAATAACTTTAATAACCTTGCAAATAAAAAGCTTTCTAATAGTCCAATTCTAAACAGGTTAAAGAAAAACCAAGAACTAAACGAATTAGGAAAAGTTTCTTCTTTAGATAATAATGCAAATAATTCTAATAATGCTATTACTAATAAGCAAGAAGAAATAAAACCAAGCTTTTCATCAATGTCAGCAACCTCTAATAAAATATCTAATAGCCCAATACTAAATAGACTTAAGAAAAATCAAGAACTAAACGAAATTGCTCTAAACAATATGAATTCAGAAGCAAAGCAAGAAACTAAAGATTCTAAACCTGACTCTAAACCTAGCTTCGGTGCAGAGTCTAAAAAATTAACCAATAGTCCAATTTTAAATAGACTAAAGAAAAACTCAGAACAATCCAAGGATCTATTATTAACTGTATCATTAACAGACAAAGACAAAGAAAAGACAGAACCAAAAGTTGAAAATAAAGAAAGTAGCAATCTTATAACTAAGAAAGCTTCCTCTAATAGTCCAATAATGAATCGATTAATGCGAAATAAAGAAGCAAAAGAAATTGAAGCCTTAGAAAAAGAAAAGGAGTTATTAATTATGAAAGATGCTACTTCTAAAGAAGTAATTCAAGTACAGGTACCAGCTCAAGTACCAGCCAGTAAAGACGCACTTAACCCTCCTGTGAAAAGTATCTCTAATAGTCCAATAATGAATCGATTAATGCGAAATAAAGAAGCTAAAGATATCGAAGCAATGGAAAAAGAAAAGGATGATGTATTAACCATCGATGATTTAACAAATATTGTAGATAAATTTACAAATAAATATAAGCTTTCAACAAAAGAAGTTGAGATTATCCAAGAATTATTCTTACTCAAAAATAAAGACATGTTTAAAAACTTTATTGCTTTCAAAAAGTCTCAAAACTATGAAGATTTAAAAGTTTATATTGACACTTATATTAAAACAGATAACCCTGAAGATAGATTAAAGAAGTTCCTTCATAAATACATTACTGCAAATAGACTTCTTCCAATCGAAATCCAATATTTAAAAAATCAATACTTAGTTAAACAAAATAAGTATTTACAAGCTGCTATTGAGTTATTCTTCCAAACTGATAATATGGAGGCTTTAAAAGAGGATGTTGAAAAAGTATTAGAAGGTCTAAAAGCAAATAAACTCCAAAGTCAACAGACTCCTACATCTAATACTAGTGTTACTAATGCTAACAATACAAGTATGCATGGCAATAATTCTAATGCTAATGCTAAATCAGAAAGCATCGAACAAAGCAAAAAAGCTGATATTGACAACTATAATAAAGTCCTCAATCAATATATTTCAAATTATAAATTGAAAAACTTCGAAGTAAAGATGCTTAGAAACTGCTTAGAAAAGAAAGATAACTTATTTTTAACTTCTATTGATTCTTATTTAAAATGCAATGATGAGTCAGTATTGAAGAAAAGTCTTGAAACAGTTATTCAGAGACAAAAGAAATTATTGCTTAAACAAACTCAGAAGATATTTTATTCAGGTCAAGGAATAAAAGAATACGAGCTTGAGTTAATAACTAACAATTTTGAGAATAAGAACCCGTTAATCCTCAATATATTAGAAAATTACTATATGAATCAAAACGAAAAGGAATTAATAGAAAGTTACACAAAAGCAATACAAGAAATAAAAGATAGTCTTACAAATAATAATAAATATATTGATGTACTAATGAAAGTATTTGGCAGGAACAAGATGCTTACACAAGATGATTTTAATAAGTTAAATATAAAATTAGAAGAAAGTAATAGACCTCTTATTGGTGCTCTACAAACTTATGAGAGCAATAATAATAATGAAGAAGTATTAGAAGTGATATATGAAGTCTTGAGGAGTTGAGTTGGATGGATTACGATAGATTTATTTAGATTGCATATATAATTTTAATAATATATATTTCTTTTATAAAATTTTTAATAATGTAATATAATTATTTTATAATATAATAATATAATTATAAAAAAATATAGTTTAAATTATATAATATCATTATATTATAGTATTTATTCTTTGTTTTTTCTATATTAAATAATCTACTATATTATTATTTGACTATTGACTAAAGTAATTGTCAAATTATCTTCACATTTTCATTTAAAAATCATAAAAACAAAGTAACAACTACCTAGTCACAAATAATACTCGCACTACACTCCAACAT
>Ga0100384_1001434_pt1 | contig 15191 bp, 15 predicted proteins | sample CryGeymeta201508_FD_87087 | JGI IMG/M metagenome (GOLD analysis project Ga0100384, IMG submission 87087) | Groundwater microbial communities from Crystal Geyser aquifers in Utah, USA - Crystal Geyser metaG 2015-08 | ecosystem: Environmental > Aquatic > Deep subsurface > Groundwater | place: USA... | reverse complement strand
GAACCCAGTAGGATGGAACGGTTCGTAGGAGCGACCTCCCGGTCGCGAACTCGGTGGTTCGCGACCGGGAGGTCGCTCCTACATCTCTCTGATTTATATGGTTCGCATAATAAACACAGCTAATTGATTATCCAGTTCACGATCATCGAGGCCGTTCATGCCGACTTGCCGGCACTGGGTTCCTTGCTGCATGAACTGTTCACTATGGAGAGTGATTTCGAGCCAGATGCCGCCAGGCAGGACGCGGGTTTGCGGCTGATCCTCGACAATCCGGCGTTGGGGCAGATTTTTGTCCTGCGCGCCGGGGAAGCCGTCGTCGGCATGGCGAATGCGCTGGTGACGGTCAGTACCGCCGAAGGGGCTCTGGTTCTGTTGCTGGAGGATGTGATCGTGGCCGGTTCGTGGCGGGGGAAGGGGCTGGGCGCCCGCCTGGTGAACCATGTGCTGGCATGGGCGCGGGCTCAGGGCTATTCCAGGGTGACGCTGCTGGCAGACCGGCAGAATGCGTCGGCGCTACGTTTCTATGAAAAACTGGGTTTTCGCGAGTCCGCCATGCGGGTTTACCGTAAAAATCTGTCTTGATGAATATCGGGTTGGCAACCGGATCTAGTGGGCCGTCACGTTGAAATTGCGGGAGGTCGCACCTACGCACACCGTCGCTTCATGTTGACTGACTGCCAGGTGCCGCCTTGTGCCAAAGGCCGTCTTAAACCTTTTTCAGGTAGCAAGCCTTCAACATGAAGTTGCCAGCGTCCATCTTGCAGTCCACCTCGTGGTCACCTCCAACCAAACGGATGCTTTTGACCTTGGTGCCCACTTTAAGAGTGGTAGACGATCCTTTGACTTTTAGATCCTTGATCAGAACCACTGCGTCGCCATTGCTTAACACATTGCCGTTGGCATCCTTTATCACTGCGTCTGCGTTATCGTCGGCGCGTGCGGTTTCTGCCATTGGCCATTCATGTCCGCAGTCGGGACAAATATAGTTGTCGCCATCCGGGTAGGTGTTCTCCATGGCGCATTGGGGGCAGGCGGGGATTGTGGACATGATTGCTCTCAAATTGTAGGTGGTTCAGACGACTCGAATTATAACCGTTACCAGAGACGGCAACCATGGCTGATTTCTATCGGGGGGCATTTTTGTAACTGCCCGGCGTCTCATTTTGTGGTTCGATCATACCAGTCTGGGTTGAATTGTCAGGCATTTTGCTTCATCTTGGGATAAATGTTTGTTGATTACAGAGGGTAGATGCTTAGGCGATTTAATGCGTAGTTGTTTATTGACATTGAATCTGCCAAACACAACTTCAATATCATTGATTGTCACTCCAAATTCTTCTGCCAGGAATCGAACCATATGATCTGTTGCTTTGCCCGCCATTGGCGCGGCAGCGACACTAATTTTGAGTTGATTGCCTTTGACCTTGCCAATAGCATCTTTTTTTGCGCTGGGTTTGCCGAGAATATTAAGCACTAAAGTTTCTCCATCCCAGACACAGAAGGAATTAATTTCCAATCCTTTGTGCGCCACTTTATCTCCGATATACGATTGTTTGTTTTGCGTTATTTGGCTGGCTTGCCTCTTCACTTCTTACAAGTACACCATTCAAACTGCGATGGCAATTGTACCAAGATCATCCGCAAAGCCAACGAATGAATCTGTACTCACTCCAGCAGCGCGACGCTCTTCACCTGGGCGAAAACCGCCATACCGGGTTTGAGGCCCAGCAGGGCGCTGGATTTGCGCGTGATCCGCGCCAGCAGCGGGACGCCTCCGGCATTTAGCCGCACCACGACATGGGCCGGGGTTTCGTCGGCGATCTCCAGCACCTTGGCTGGCAGGATGTTGAGGATGCTGGAGTCAACGTGCCGTTCCAGGGCGAGGCTGACGTCGCGGGCATGGATGCGCAAACGCATGCGGTGCTCCAAGGCGTGGGGTTGGCGGGCGACGATGATGCTGCCGCCAGCAAAATCGAGCCGGGTGAGATGATAGGTCTCGTCGTGCTCGCCTACTATCGTGTCGATCACCACGCCGGCCTCGTCGCCGTGGGCCAGGGGGAGATCCAGGCGCGTCAGCATTTCGTGAATCGGCCCGCTCGCCACGATTTTCCCTTCTTCCATCAGCACCATGGTGTCGGCCAGTCGCGCCACCTCGTCCGGCGAATGGCTGACGTAGACGACAGGAATTTCCAGCTCGTCGTGCAGCCGCTCCAGATAAGGCAGTATCTCCTGCTTGCGCGCCAAGTCGAGCGCAGCCAGCGGCTCGTCCATCAGCAGTATCCTGGGGCTCACCGCCAGCGCTCGGGCGATGGCCACGCGGCTTCGTTCGCCGCCGGAAAGGCGATCCGGCATACGTTCCAGCAGGTGGCCGATGCCCAGCAACTCGATGGCGCTGTCCAGCGACACCCGCCGCGCGCCGTCTGCGATGCGGCTCATGCCATATTCCAGATTGCGCCGCACGTTGAGGTGCGGAAACAGGCTGGCCTCCTGGAACACATAACCCAGAGACCGGTGGTGGGTCGGCACGAACAACGAGCCCTGTTGCCAGACCTTGCCATCCAGGGCGAGATAGCCATCCGGCGCCCGTTCCAGGCCGGCCAGACAGCGTAGCAGGGTGGTCTTGCCGGAACCGGAATGGCCGAATAGCGCGGTAATTCCCCGGCCAGGCAAAGTCAGATCAACATCCAGATTGAAACCGGAAAAGTCCAGCTTGAAGCGTGCCTCGATGCTCATAGGTGCACCGTCATGTAACGCCGGTTGAGGGCATAGACCGTCACCAGCATCAGAAAGGAAGCCGCCAGCAGGCCACCGGCCAGGATATGGGCGGAAGCGTATTCCATGGCCTCGGCATGGTCGTAGATGGCGATGGACAATACCCGCGTCTGGTCCGGGATGTTGCCGCCCACCATGAGCACCACGCCGAATTCGCCGACAGTGTGGGCGAAGGTAAGCGTGATGGCGGTAAGAAAGCCGCGCCGGGCCATGGGAACCGCCACGGTGAAGAAGCGATCCCAGGGCCCGGCGCGCAGGGTGGCGGCCGCCTCGATCATGCGGTTGCCAACGGCGTTGAAGGCGTCCTTGAGCGGTTGCGTCATGAAGGGCAGGGAATAGAGCGTCGAGGCCACCACCAGGCCGGGAAAAGTGAAGGCCAGGTGATGCAGTCCCATGGCTTCGAGGGTGCTGCCGACCAGCCCCTTGGGGCCGAGCAGCACCAGCATGTAAAAGCCCAGCACCGTGGGCGGCAGCACCAGGGGCAGGGCCACGATAGACTCCGCCACCACGGCAAAGCGCGAGCGGCTGCGGGCCAGCCACCAAGCCAGCGGCGTGCCCAGGACAAGCAACACCAGAGTGGTGACGCCGGACAATTCCAGGGTTACCTTGAGCGCCAGCCAATCGGATTCGGACATGATATTTCCCGCTCACTCGCCCGGCAGGACGAAGCCGTAGCGGCGCATCACCGCCCGTGCCGCCGGGGTTTCCATGTAATTGGCGAAGGCCGCCGCCAGAGGATTATCCCTGGCGCGGGCGGTGATGACGTAAGCCTGCTCCAGCGGCGCGTGCCACTCGGACGGGATCAGAGTCCAGGCACCTTTGTTGGCCAGTGCCGGCCCCTTCACCAGGGACAGGGCGACGATGCCGGCTTCCGCCGCGCCGCTGTCCACGTATTGGGACGTGTGCGCGATGTTCTCGCCCAGTACCAGCTTGGGTTTCATGGCGTCCCACACGCCTTCGTGCTGCAAGGCTTCCTGGGCGCGGCGACCGTAGGGCGCGTGATCCGGGTTGGCGATAGCGAATTTTCGGATAGCCGGGCTGGTGGGCAACGACTTCAACGGTAGCTTCGCCAGTTCCGGCTTGAGGCTCCACAGCACGATGCGACCGATGGCATAAAGCTTGGGTGGGGTGGCGGCCAGTCCCTTATCCCGCAGTTCGCGGGGATAGGCGATGTCGGCAGAGAAGAACAGGTCGAAGGGCGCACCGTTCTGTATCTGGGTGTGGAACTTGCCGGAGGAGCCGAAGATAATGTCCATCTTGTCGTTGGGATGCTCGGCGCGGAAGGCGCCGCCCATTTCCTCCAGGGCGTACTTGAGGTCGGCGGCAGCGGCGATAGTGAGTTCACCCGCCTCGGTGCGGTAAGTAAACCCCGCGAACAAGGTTAGCAGTGCGAGGACGCGAAGCAGCGGTTTTACGATACGTGGTTTCATTAAGAATTTCTCCCTTGTTATATATGGCAGAATACAGCGCAAGGCGGCCAAGTACCCTTGAAGTTCATAAAAGCAATCTTTGTTCCAGCGGCGGGTAGCTCAACGAATAATGTTGTTATTCATCATGTTGAGTAAAAACTGTTGCAACACGCGAAGGAGTCGGATGTATTCATCCGTACATAACGCAGCGCTATCCTAGTGCCTATGCACCGAAAATGTCAATCCGGCGCAGCAACGAGCAGGGATGAAAAATACGCCATGTCGTCCGCCACCGCTTGAGCGGCTTTGTCCTCCATCTCCCGGTAGCGGCGCAGCACTTCGCGCCCGAAATCGGAGATGCGGGCGCCGCCGCCACCCTTACCGCCGGTGGCGGTTTCCACCAAGGGGGACTTGAAGCATTGGTTCATCGTATCCACCAGCAGCCAGGCACGGCGATAGCTCATGTTCATGCATCGGGCGGCGGCGGAGATGGAGCCGGTTTTCGCGATATGTTCCAGCAGCTCCGCCTTGCCGGGGCCGATGGGGATGGCATGGCCAAGCAGAATGCGCAGGCGGGGTTGAAGCGAATCGTTCATGGCGGGAATATCGGGTTCCGAAAAACCGATACGATACCCGTTTGACGTCAGGGCGCAAGAGGCGGCATGGCGAAGTGGGTTGCCATCGAATTCCTATACTGAATCCCGCACTGCCGGGGCCATTCTCAGCAGTCCCTTCGTCTGTTCGCCGATCCGGTGCGTCACGGCAGGATCGAGCGCGGCAAGCCAGCGCTTGGGAATCGCCTCCGAGCCGTACAGCGCGCCAGCCAGCATTCCCGCCAGCGCTCCCGTGGTATCTGCGTCCTCGCCACAGTTGACGGTATCCACCACGCAGCTCTCGAAATTGTCGGTGTAGAAAAAGTGGTGCAGCACCGTTTGCACCGTGTCCACGATGTAGCCCGAGGCGCGGCCCGGATAAGGGTTGAGGCGAAACTGCCGGTGCTGTTCGATCAGGCGGTTGGCGATGGCGCGGCATTCCTTGATGCCGCCGCCGAGGATCAGGGTTTGCGCCATCCGCCCCAGCGCCAAGGTACCCGCATCGGAAAACGGATGGTGGTGGGTGATGTGGGCCTGTTCCAAGGCGCAGCGCTCGAATTGGGCGTCGTTTCCCAAGGTGAACAAGGCTACCGGCAGGTTGCGCATGGCCGCGCCGTTGCCCCCGTCGGTGTCGGACAAGGGCGCTTCCAGCGTGCCTTCAAGCATGTAGCGGCGGATGCCTCGGCGGCAGGTGGCGCCGACATCCACCGGTTTGGATTTGAGCCAGGCGGCGAAGCCGTCGGCTGCCGCCGTGAGATTCCAGCCGCCGCTATCCAGGATCGCCTGGCCGAGATACAGGGACATCTCGGTATCGTCCGTCACCTGCCCAGTCTTGAGACGCAACCAGCCGCCGCCGGTGATGTCGCGGTGGGTGCCATATTGCGCCTTGATCTCGCGCGGCATCAGGAACTCCACCGTTGCGCCCAGTGCGTCGCCGCAGGCCAGACCGAGATAGGCGCCGAGCGCCCTGCCGCGCAGGGAGGCGGGTGATGGAGAATGGGTAATGGGTGATAAACGCATCATCAAAAATAGCTCATCGTCACCCGGTAATCGCCGCCGATCACCAGGTACTCCCCTTCGCCCTTGAGAGGGTGTCCGGCCAGCAGGCCGTTGAAAAACAACACTTTCGCCACCGGCACCCTGGCTTCGAGGATGATGTCGCCGAATTCGTCGGCGATGTAGCGGTGGGCAGTGAACGAAACCAGGTTGTTTTGGCGGATCACGGCGGTGCGCTTGTCGATGCGTTCGATCATCGGGTGTTCGTCGAAATTGTTGATGCCCCGGTACAGGGTGAGGTGCCTGCGCCCCGGCACCATCCAGCGCGCCAGCATCCACTGGCAGAACTCGTACAGGATGTCGAGTTGCAGGCTGATGCTGTTGTTGTGGAAGCGGCTCGACATTTTCTGTTCGACGTAGGCGATCCAGGCGGGTGAAGGAAACCGGCCCAGCTTCTCCTTGTGAAAGGTGGGCAATAGGCCGAACCGGCTTTCCACCCAGCCTTTCAGTACCGCCCCCTCCGGGCCGTTGGAGTCGAACCCCCAGCCCTCCAGCAGGCGCCGGTAGCTGGAGCGGAAGCGCCGCTTGCCGCCGCCTTCGTCGCCCGCCAGCGCGATCCCGTCCAGCCCGAACAGCATGCCCATGTAGTGCTCGAACATCCCGCCAGCCTCGGCAATATCCGGCGCCTTGTCCAGCATCTCGAAAAAAGGCCGGTTCATCTCCCGCACGCCGCTGATCGCCAGCGGCAGCGGGGTGTCATTAAAGGCGGCGCTGGCCAAGAGACCGGTAGGGATGCCCACCAGGTTGGTGCTGTGGCCTTTGAAATTGTCGGTTTTTTCGTCCATTAGGAGTGGTTCAGCAAGTTCCGTTCCTTCTTGTCCCTTTCAGCCAGTCTGTCATTCCCGCGCAGGCTGGAATCCATAGGCAGGCACTTATTGCGACAGGCTTATAGATTCCCGCCTGCGCGGGAATGACGAAGTTTTTAATGGGCACCTGAGTCGTTGCAATTTCCGAATACTTCCCGACATCGCCATCCTGTTTGTCGGTTTTGCGACACACGGTTTGATGACCATGAAAATTCATAAATATTTAACATAAACATTGCGTTGAGAGATTATTAAAGGACCTGGCACGGTGGTTGCATAAGCGTTGAGCAAGGCAGGTTGCATGACAGCAAACCGAACCCGATTTTTAATTTTTAAAGAAGGAGAAAATGATGGGCGCACTGAGACAAATCGCTTTTTACGGCAAGGGTGGGATCGGCAAGTCCACCACTTCCCAAAACACCCTGGCGGCTCTGGCCGAGATGGGCCAGAAAATCCTCATCGTCGGCTGCGACCCCAAGGCCGACTCCACCCGTTTGATCCTGCACGCCAAGGCGCAGGACACGGTGCTCTCCCTGGCCGCCGAAGCGGGCAGCGTGGAAGACCTGGAAATCGAGGACGTGCTGAAGTTCGGTTACCGCGACATCAAGTGCGCAGAGTCCGGCGGGCCTGAGCCTGGAGTGGGCTGCGCCGGTCGCGGCGTGATCACCGCCATCAATTTCCTCGAAGAAAATGGCGCTTACGAGGGCATGGACTACGTTTCCTACGACGTGCTCGGCGACGTGGTGTGCGGCGGTTTCGCCATGCCCATCCGCGAGAACAAGGCGCAGGAAATCTACATCGTGATGTCCGGCGAGATGATGGCGATGTATGCCGCCAACAACATTGCCAAGGGGATTCTCAAATATGCCAACGCCGGCGGCGTGCGTCTGGGTGGCCTGGTTTGCAACGAGCGCCAGACCGACAAGGAACTGGAGTTGGCCGAAGCCCTGGCGAAGAAGCTGAACACCACGCTGATCCACTTCGTGCCGCGCGACAACATCGTGCAGCACGCCGAGCTGCGCCGCATGACGGTGCTGGAATACGCGCCGGATTCGAAGCAGGCCGAAGAGTACCGCCAGCTTGCCCAGAAAATCCATGCCAACGCCGGCAAGGGCACGATTCCGACCCCGATCACCATGGACGAGCTGGAAGACATGTTGCTCGAGTTCGGCATCATAGAGGCAGTGGACGAGTCCATCGTCGGCAAGGCGGCCGTAGCGGCTTAAAATAAATACGTAGGTTGGGCACGCCGTGCCCAACATGGCGGAGTTTGTTGGGCACGGCGTGCCCAACCTACACAAGGAGTTTGAAATGAGTACCGATGTCAAAACCAGAAACAAGGAAGCGATCGAGGAAGTGCTCGCCGCCTATCCGGAAAAAAGCGCCAAGCGGCGCACCAAGCACTTGAATGTCTATGAAAGCGGCAACACCGAGTGCAACGTCAAGTCCAACATCAAGTCCCTGCCCGGCGTGATGACCATCCGCGGTTGCGCCTACGCCGGTTCCTACGGCGTGGTGTGGAGTCCGGTCAAGGACATGATCCACCTTTCCCACGGACCGGTCGGTTGCGGGCACTACGCGCGCGGCGGACGGCGCAGCTATTACGTTGGCACCACCGGCGTGGATACCTTCACGACCATGCATTTCACCTCGGATTTTCAGGAAAAGGACATCGTCTTCGGCGGCGACAAGAAGCTCGACAAGCTCATCGATGAGCTCGAAACCCTGTTCCCGCTGTCCAAGGGCATCACGGTACAGTCGGAATGCCCGATCGGGCTGATCGGCGATGATATCGAGGCGGTCTCCAAGAAAAAGGCCGCGCAAATCGGCAAGCCGGTGGTGCCCAATCGTTGTGAAGGCTTTCGTGGCGTTTCCCAGTCTCTCGGCCATCACATCGCCAACGACACGATCCGCGACTGGGTGCTGGACCCTGCCGCAGGCAAGCATCAGGACTTCGAAAGCACCCCTTACGACGTGACCCTGCTGGGCGATTACAATATCGGCGGCGACGCCTGGGGCTCGCGCATCATCCTGGAAGAGATGGGCCTGCGCGTGATCGCCCAGTGGTCCGGCGATGGCACCCTCAAGGAATTCGAGCTCGGTTCCAAGGCGAAGCTCAACCTCTTGCACTGCTACCGCTCGGTGAACTATATCACCCGGCACATGGAGGAAAAGTACGGCATTCCCTTTTATGAGTTCAACTTCTTCGGCCCCACCAAGATCAAGGAATCCGTGCGCGAAATCGCGGCCCTTTTCGACGAGTCCATCCAGGAGAAGGCCGAGAAGGCGATCGCCAAATACCAGCCGCAGTGGGACGCGGTAATCGAGAAGTACCGCCCGCGGCTCGAGGGCAAGAAGGTCATGCTTTACGTTGGCGGCCTGCGCCCGCGCCATACCATCGGCGCCTTCGAGGATCTTGGCATGGAGGTCATCGGCACGGGTTATGAGTTTGCCCACAATGACGATTACCAGCGCACTACCCACGAGGTCAAGGACAGCACGCTTATTTACGACGACGTGACGGGTTTCGAGTTCGAGAAATTCGTCGAGAAGCTGAAGCCCGACCTGGTCGGTTCCGGGGTCAAGGAGAAATACATCTTCCAGAAGATGGGCTACCCCTTCCGCCAGATGCATTCGTGGGACTATTCCGGGCCCTATCACGGCCCGGACGGGTTCGCCATCTTCGCGCGCGACATGGACATGGCGGTCAACAGCCCGGTATGGAAAATGACCAAGGCGCCCTGGTAGTTGTGATTCGTGTGAGGGGTGAGGAGTGAGGAGTAAAAACTCGCTCCAGCCTTCTCCTCCCCCTTCACTCCTCACTGAATTTTTAAGGAGAAATATTATGAGTCAGAATGCGGAACATATCGTCGATCACTTCGACCTGTTCAAACAGCCCGATTATCAGGACATGTTCAAGAACAAGCAGCAGTGTTTCGAAAACCGGGTACCGGAGATTGAAGTCGAGAAAGGCCAGGAATGGAGCAAGAGCTGGGAGTACCGCGAGATCAACTTCAAGCGCGAGGCGCTGAGCATCAATCCCGACAAGGCCTGCCAGCCCTTGGGGGCGGTCTTCGCCGCAGCGGGCTTCGAGGGCACCCTGCCCTTCGTGCATGGCTCGCAGGGCTGCGTGGCCTATTTCCGCACCCATTTCAACCGCCATTTCAAGGAGCCCAGCTCCTGCGTGTCATCATCCATGACCGAGGATGCGGCGGTGTTCGGCGGCCTCAACAACATGGTCGATGGCCTGGCCAACGCCTATGCCCTGTACAAGCCGAAGATGATCGCCGTATGCACCACCTGTATGGCGGAAGTGATCGGCGACGACCTGGACAGCTTCATTAAAACCGCGAAACAGAAGGGCTCGGTACCGGAAACCTTCGACGTGCCGTTTGCGCACACGCCATCCTTCGTCGGCAGCCACGTCACTGGCTACGACAACATGATGAAGGGCATTCTCACCCATTTCTGGGAAGGCGGACAGCGCAAGGAAAACGGCAAGCTCAATTTCATCGGCGGCTTCGACGGCTATACCGTGGGTAATTTGCGGGAAATCAAGCGCCTGCTCGGGCTGATGGGTGTCGATTACACCGTCCTGGGTGATGGCAGCGACGTGTGGGACACCCCCACCGACGGCGAATTCCGCATGTATGACGGCGGCACCAGGCTGGACGAGACCAGGGATGCCTTGAACGCGAGGGCGACACTCTCTATGCAGGCGTTCAGCACCGATAAGACGCTAGCCTACATCAAGGAGAAGGGCCAGGAAGTGGTGGCGCTCAACTGCCCCATCGGGGTGAACGGCACCGACCGTTTTCTCATGGAAGTGTCGCGGCTCACCGGCAAGCCTATCCCCGATGAGCTGAAAAAGGAGCGCGGTCGCCTGGTGGATGCTATCGGAGACTCCCTCTCCTACTTGCACGGCAAGAAATTCGCCATAAACGGCGACCCCGATTTCTGCCTGGGGATGGCCGGGTTTCTGCTGGAACTGGGGGCTGAGCCGGTGCATATCGTGTGCACCAACGGCAACAAGGACTGGCAAGCCAAAATGCAAGCTGTGCTGGATGCTTCGCCCTTTGGCAAGGGCGGCAAGGCCTGGGCGGGCAAGGATTTGTGGCACATGCGCAGCCTGCTGTTCACCGAACCGGTGGATTTCCTCATCGGCAACAGCTACAGCAAGTACCTGGAGCGCGACACCAAGACGCCCATGATCCATATCGGCTTCCCCGTCCATGACCGCCACCACCATCACCGCTACCCTATCTGGGGCTACCAGGGCGCGCTGAACGTGCTGGTCTGGATCCTGGACCGGATCATGCTGGAACTGGACCGCAACAGCAGCGACATCGGCAAGACGGACTTCAGCTACGATCTGGTACGTTAAGGCAGTGAAGAGTGAGGAGTAAATCCTTCTCACTCTTCACTCCTTACTCCTCACTTTAAGGAATTCAAATGGCCAACATAACTTTCACCTCACCGGCGATGAAAAAGGACGTCACGGTCTATGCCACCGCCGGCGATTGTCACACCCTGCTTGCCGTGGCCAAAGAGCACAAAGTACCGATCAATTTCGAGTGCGAGAACGGCGAGTGCGGCTCCTGCCCGGTGCGGGTCACCATCCTCGCCAACAAGCGACCGATGGGCATGCACTTCACCGAAAAGGAAAAGACGGTGCTGCTGGCTGGCAAGCTCACCAGGCAGCAGATCGAAGACGCGGAAAACAATGACATTCCGCCGCCATGGCGGCTGGCGTGCCAGTTCATTGTGCGCGACGAGGATATTCTGGTGGAGTTTTGATGCTATCGCAATTGCGAGTGAAAATCCGCCAAAATTCTACTGTTATTCTCGCAGATACGGCGGAAATCCGGACTGATACGTCTATCCTCTGAACAGGCCTCCCAGAACTGAATGGCAGCGCTGGCGGACTGTTTCCATAAGATGGCCTCTGCGGGTAGTGGCAGGGCTGGCGAATAGGGCTTGACGGGCACTTCGCCGCCGCTGAAGGGGGCATACATCATGGGCAACATGTCATAGGCTGGCGCAAGCTTCAAACCCGGATGAAAGGCAAGGTTGCCTTCGTGCATATCGGTGTTGGCTATGAGTCTGCCGAACCACCAGATGAGCGTGACGCGCGTGACGTCTTCGTCGGATAGCCAGCCCTTGTCCCGAAATGCCTGCGCGGTCTTTGGCCAAGTCGCGTTCCCCCCCACCAGAGCCGCATTGAGGCTGCCTATGGTGCAGACCGGTGACCGACCGAAATCGCCGTGGCGGTCGAAGCGCACCACCTCCAGGAATGTTCGATCGGCGTACTGGTAAAGGGTGGACTCGGCAGCCGACACCTGGAGCGCATTGGCCATGACCGCTGACGCCAAGTGCTCGCAAATGAGCAGGTCTGCCCAGCGCCGAACTGCGGGAGAGTTGTCCGCGCCTGAAAATTTGACGATGACATCAACCTTGCGGTGATTCAGGAGCCGGCTGGCGGTGAACTTCGGAAACTCGCCGCCGGCGGACGAACCGGCTTCGCCCTGCGTCATGGCGATGTCCGCTAACCGGGGATAGTTTTTTTCCGCCTGGGCGTCGGAAAGGAAGCGTGCATCGCCCTTGCGAATGAGATCAAGAAAACGTCGATAGGCGGCTTCTCCGAGAATGAGGTCGCCGGGCTGGTCGTAGCCCATCAGTGACAGAATGTGAACCACATCATCATCCGACCAGTTGTCCGGGTTGTCGGGAACGCCCAGATCAGGGGCGTGGTTTCTGGCAAAGTTTCTGCCGAGAAAGCCCTGCGGACGCATGTCCACGATGGGGTATGGCAACCCGTCGAACCAGCCGTCCGACATGTCCTTGTCCAGCGGCCAAGGAAAACTATCTTGATTAGTCAGGCAGGAACCCTCTGGATAAATGAAGGACAGGAGCCCGAGATCATGCCCTTGTCCGTGCTCGTCAATGCGATAAAGCGGAATGGGGGCAGCGTTTCCACGAAGCGGTCGACGCAGGGCATACCGCGTGCGACGAGACCCTCCGCCGCTGATGACGGTGGCCCCGAGGCCCTTTAATGCACGGGTCAAGGTGGCCCGGCTAATGCCGCCAAGCCTGGCGCATAAATCAGTGCTCCCCACGCGCGGATTAGTGCGAAGGATTTTGGTCAAGGCATCCGTATTTAGTTTTGTCATGCTGGCTCAAATATGCAACAAAATATGCAACGAATATTATAACAAATAGCACAATTTATCATCTAATTATGCGTACAGTGTTTTATTAAATTGCAATCAATTACCTGCCATAAATTAAAAAAATTAACGCTAGTTCCGCTTTAAGTTTTAAACAGACTCCCCATGGTTGGTTACCCGATGGGCTTTTTTTAAATTCTCTGATTGTCGGCCTGAAGTTTGTCGCAAACCTGACATGTCGTTTGCGACAAAGCCCGGCAAAAATTTCTAACCTCTTCTTAAATCAAGCATAGATGAGTTTTTTAGCGCGCCATTTTGAGTGGGCACGAGACTTGCATAGTGATAATCAAAATGAAACTTTTGTCAGGATTGTCGCTATGAACGCATTGGTCAGAAAAGTCGAGAGGGTGTTCAACGAGCCGGCCTGTCCGACCAACCGGGGCAAGCCCGACAAGGAGCGCAAGAAGGGGTGCAGCAAGCCGCTGGTGCCCGGTGCGGCGGCGGGCGGCTGCGCCTTCGACGGGGCGAAGATCGCGCTCCAGCCGATTGTCGATGTGGCCCACCTGGTACATGGGCCGATAGCGTGCGAGGGAAACGGCTGGGACAACCGCCATTCGGCTTCGAGCGGATCGAAGCTGTACCGCACAGGCTTTACCACCGACATCGGCGAGCTGGACGTGATCTACGGCGGGGAAAAACGGCTGTTCAGGGCGATCCGCGAGATTATCGAAAAATACGACCCGCCAGCGGTGTTTGTCTACCAGACCTGCGTCACCGCCCTGATCGGTGACGACATCGAGACGGTATGCAAGCGCGCGGCGGAAAAGTTCGGCAAGCCGGTAATTCCGGTGAATGTGCCGGGCTTCGCCGGCAGCAAGAACCTGGGCAACAAGCTGGCGGGCGAGGTGCTGCTGGATTACGTGATCGGCACCGAGGAACCGGCGGTCACCACCCATTACGACATCAATATCTACGGCGAATACAACCTGGTAGGAGAACTGTGGCAGATCCAGCCCTTGTTCGATGCGCTCGGCATCCGGGTGCTCGCTAATATTTCCGGCGATGCCCGTTACCGCGAAATCGCCTGCGCCCATCGGGCCAGAGCGGCGATGATGGTGTGCTCGAAGGCGCTGATCAACCTGGCGCGCAAGATGGAAGAGCGCTACGGCATTCCATGGTTCGAGGGTTCCTTCTACGGCGTTTCCGACACCAGCCAGAGCTTGCGCACCATCGCCAAGCTGCTGGTGCAGCGCGGCGCGCAGGAAGATTTGCTGGCGCGCACCGCGACCCTGATCGAGCGCGAGGAAGCGCGTGCCTGGTCGCGTCTCGAATACTACAAGGCGAGGCTGAAGGGCAAGCGCGTCCTGTTGTTCACCGGCGGGGTGAAGTCGTGGTCGGTGGTCTCCGCCCTGCGCGAAGTGGGCATGGAGATCGTCGGCACCAGCACCAAAAAATCCACCCCGGAGGACAAGGAGCGCATCAGGGAGATCATGGGCGGCGATGCCCACATGTTCGAAGCCCTGCCGCCGCGCGAGATGTACCGCATGCTGAAGGAGTCCGGTGCCGACATCATGCTTTCCGGCGGGCGCTCGCAGTTCGTCGCGCTGAAAGCCAGGACGCCCTGGCTCGACATCAACCAGGAGCGCTACCACGCCTATGCCGGCTACGAAGGCATGGTGGAGCTGGTGAAGCAGATCGACCGGGCGATTTATAACCCGATCTGGGAACAGGTGCGGCAGCCTGCGCCGTGGGAAAAGGAAGACTAATTGCGACGGTGGGTAGGAGCGACCTCCCGGTCGCGAATAGCAGAATTCGCGACCGGGAGGTCGCTCCTACAACTAATAGATGAGCTTCGAAAAAGGTGAATGAAATGGCAACCGTAACCACAACGAAAAAAGCCTGCGCGGTCAATCCGCTCAAGATGAGCCAGCCGCTCGGCGCGGCGCTGGCCTTTCTCGGCCTGGACAAGTGCATGCCGCTGATGCATGGCTCGCAGGGCTGCACCGCTTTCGGGCTGGTGCTGCTGGTGCGCCACTTCCGCGAGACCATCCCGCTCCAGACCACCGCCATGAACGAGGTCACCACCATCCTCGGCGGCATGGACAACCTGGAACAGGCGATCGTCAATATCTACAACCGCGCCAAGCCGGACATCATCGGCATCTGCTCGACCGGGCTGACCGAGACCAAGGGCGACGACGTGCATGGATTTCTCAAGCTGATCCGCCAGGCGCACCCGGAACTGAGCGAGACCGCGCTGGTGTACGTGCCGACGCCGGACTATCTGGGCGCTTTCCAGGATGGCTGGGGCAAGGCGGTTACCGCCATCGTGGAGGCGTTGTGCGAGCCTGTTCCCAAGACCGCCTGGCAGGTCAACATCCTGCCCGG
>Ga0100384_1001424_pt1 | contig 15290 bp, 14 predicted proteins | sample CryGeymeta201508_FD_87087 | JGI IMG/M metagenome (GOLD analysis project Ga0100384, IMG submission 87087) | Groundwater microbial communities from Crystal Geyser aquifers in Utah, USA - Crystal Geyser metaG 2015-08 | ecosystem: Environmental > Aquatic > Deep subsurface > Groundwater | place: USA... | reverse complement strand
CTCTATCTGGGGGTGCCTAACAATACCGGCACGGCTTCTATTTCCATCAAGGTGACAACCTCCGGAAGCGGGGCCTCAAAAGATACAACTATTACACAAGCCGAGCCGTGACCAGAGGATACAAGCCATCATATAAGGCCCGGCAATGCCGGGCCTTTTTTCTCCATTGTTGCACAGACAGATCTGTTGTCCCGGCCCTCACGACACATTTAGAACCTATAGTTTTTCAATGGTGAGTTCCTTGATCTTTGCATAGTCTCTCATATCCAAAGTGACGACGGAGAAACCGAGCGCGAGAGCAGTCGCGGCAATGATGAGATCGTGTGCCCCGACCGATATTCCCTTCTTGGCAAGTCCGGCCCAGAGTCTTGCGTGGATTCTTGCGGCAGCGGTGTCAAACGGATAAACCGGGAAAATCCCGAGGAGCTTTTCCACGTACGCTTCTCTCTTAATGCGTCTCTTTTCAGAATCCGCCCGGCGCACGCCGTGGAAAAGTTCGGAAACAGTAATGGCGCTGATGCCGAAGGGTTCGCCCTCCCTGCCATGAATCAAGCCTGCCGTATCACGGATGATCTGAATTGTCTAAAGATCCTCATATTTCTTTTGTTTACAAATTCCACGGATTGTATTACTATCCTTCATCAAAATCAGACGTATCTATATAAAGAAAAAGGAATTCCCCAATGCTACGCTACATGACGTCCGGTGAATCACACGGCAAGGGACTGACCGCCATTTTGGAGGGGCTCCCATCAGGGGTCTCCATCCGGGCAGACGATATCAATCGGGAGCTGGCACGGCGGCAGACGGGCTACGGCCGAGGGGCGCGGATGCAGATCGAGCAGGACCGGGTGGAGATCCTCTCCGGCGTCCGAGGGGGGAAGACCCTGGGGAGTCCTGTAACGCTCTTTATTCAGAACCGAGACTGGGTGAACTGGGAGGATGTCATGTCGGCAGATCCGGGCATGCAGAGTGAATCAGGGCGTATTACGAGACCCAGACCCGGCCATGCGGATCTTGCCGGCGGCATTAAATATGATCATCACGACCTGAGAAACATCTTGGAGCGCTCCTCAGCAAGAGAGACCGCGGCCCGAGTGGCCGTGGGCGCCGCGGCCTGGAGACTCCTCGAATCATTCGGCATTGATCTGGTCAGCCATGTGGTTGAAATCGGCGGCGTGAAGGGGAAAGGCAACGGCTCTCTTACAGTAAAAAAGATCCGGACGCTCACTGAAAAGACGGATATTCGTTGTGTGGATGAGAAGGCGGCCCATGCGATGAGGAAGAGAATCGACCGCGCAGCCGGGCAAGGGGATACCTTGGGCGGGGTCTTTGAGGTGATCGCATCGGGTTTGCCCGTGGGGCTCGGAAGCCATGTCCACTATGACCGAAAACTCAACGCCCGTCTCGCCGGTGCGGTCATGTCGATCCAGGCCGTCAAGGGCGTGGAGATCGGGATCGGTTTTGATGCGGCACGGCGTTTAGGTTCAGAGGTGCATGATGAGATCTTCTATGCAAAAAACAAAGGATTTTACAGGAAGACCAACCGGGCCGGCGGGATCGAGGGGGGGATGAGCAACGGCGAGGATATCGTGATCCGGGCGGTCATGAAGCCGATCCCGACGCTTATGAAGCCGCTTCGTTCCGTGGATATCCTCTCAAAGCGTCCCTTTACGGCCGGCGTGGAACGATCTGATGTCTGTGCGGTCCCTGCAGCCGGGGTGATCGCCGAGGCTGTGGTGGCCTTTGAACTGGCACGAGCCATGATCGAGAAGTTTGCAGGGGATTCGCTTTTCGAGATGAAACGGAATTTCGAGAGCTACTTGAAGTCTGTCCGGGAGTATTGAAGGCTGACTTATGGAAAAAATCACGGTCCATCTTGGTGAACGGGGCTACGATATCCTGATTGGTTGGGGGATACTCTCCCCTGCCGGAGAATGGTCGAAACCTTTCAAATTCGGCTCCAGGATCTCCGTGGTCACCAATTCAGTGGTGAGGCCGATCTGCGGGGATCTTGTGGAGGAGACGCTTCAGAAGGCCGGATTCCGTGTGCGGATGATCGAGATCCCCGACGGAGAGGTTTATAAATCCCTTGCTATGGCGGAAAAAATTTATGACGCCCTGGTGGATTTCGACATGGACCGGACGTCCACGATCGCGGCCCTGGGCGGCGGGGTGATCGGTGATCTGGCCGGCTTTGCCGCGGCTACCTATATGCGAGGCGTGCATTTCATCAACATTCCCACCACCCTCCTGGCGCAGGTGGACAGCGCCATCGGCGGTAAGACCGGTGTGGATCATCCAAAGGGGAAGAACCTCATCGGCGCTTTTTATCAGCCGAGGCTGGTCCTCTGCGATCTGAGTCTGATGAAAACCCTCCCGGATAGAGAGCTGCTTGCAGGTATGGCCGAGGTGGTGAAGTACGGGGTGATCCTCGATCCCGGTTTCTTTTCTTTTGTGGAATCACACGTCCAGGAGATATTGAAACAGGAATCCTCAGCCATGACCGAGGTGGTCCGATCCTCCTCAGCGGCCAAGGCATCCATCGTAGAGGAGGACGAGCGCGAATCCGGAAGACGGGTGATCCTGAATTTCGGCCATACCCTCGGCCACGCCATAGAGTCTCTGACCGGATATACCCGATACGTCCATGGTGAGGCCGTGTCCATGGGCATGGCGGCTGCCGCCAGGATCTCGCATGCCATGAAACTCTGTGATGAGGACGTGGTTTCCCGTCTGGAGAAGCTTCTGACTATGATCGGGCTTCCGACGGCCCTGCCTGCACTGAATCCGGAGGAAGTGATCCGGATTCTTTCACACGACAAGAAGGTCAGGGATGGGAAGGTCCGCTTTGTCCTCCCTGAAAGGATCGGTAAGGTCGTGATCCGGGACGACGTGGATCCAAACCTGATCCGAAGTGTGCTCAAGGCATAACTTACTTCCTTTTTTTCAGAAAGACCCGGATCGGCACATGAGGGAAGTCTAAACGGCTGCGGATCTGGTTGGAAATATAACGCCGATAGGAAAAATGGACTCCGGCTGGGGCATTGACGAAGAGGACGAAGGTCGGGGGCGCCGTTTCGATCTGGGTCCCGTAAAAGAATTTGATCCTGGATCTCCTGTAGTAAGGAGGTTCATGATTGGAAACCGCTTGCTGTAAGGCCTGGTTCACTTTGGCCGTCGTGACCCTCCGGTCATAGGATCTTTTAACCTCTTGAATAACGGGGAAGATTTTTTTCAATTGCTCTCCGGTCAGGGCCGAGACAAAAAGGACCGGGGCATAGTCCATGAATTTGAGCTGGAATCGGAGATCCTCCAGAAATTGCTTTTGATTAATCTGCTTTTTAACCAGATCCCATTTGTTCACCAGCAGGATGGAGGCCTTGTCGGCCTCATGGGCGAGGCCCGCTACCCTGAGATCCTGTTCGGTGACCCCCTTTGCGGCATCGATGAGGATCAAACAGATGTCCGACCGCTCGATGCTCTTCAGAACCATGATGACACTGTAGGTTTCAACCCGGTGGGTGATTTTGGATTTCTGCCGGATTCCGGCGGTGTCTATGAGGAGATACGACTCTCCCTGATACTCAAAGAGGGTGTCGATGGTATCCCTGGTGGTTCCGGGGACCTCGCTTGTGATCAGCCGATTCTCACCGATCAGGGCGTTGATGAGCGTGGATTTGCCGGCATTAGGCCTTCCGATGACACTGATCCTCGTGAAGGCTTCCTCGCCTCCGGGTTCTCCCTGGGGGAATGATCGGACGATCTCTTCCATCAGATCATGGATCCCGATGCCGTGTTCCGCAGAGACGGCAAAGAGACGATCCGCTCCGAGCTCGTAAAAATCATAGACTGCGCCTTCCTGTTTGGCCCCGTCGACTTTATTGACCACCGGAAGGACCGTCTTATTTTTTTTGCGGAGGAGATCATGGATCTCCCGGTCCATAGGATTCAATCCCTCTTTGGCATCTAAGATGAGGAGGATACAATCCGCCTCTTCTACGGCCAACTGAACCTGCTCCATCATCTGCTTCATGATGGGGTCTTGGGAGTCCGGAACAAAGCCTCCGGTGTCGACCAGAATAAAGGGGCATTGATCGAATTCCGTTACGGCATAATTTCGATCCCTTGTGATGCCCGGAAGATCGCCGACAATGGCCTTTCTTTTCCGGATGAGCCGGTTGAAGAGCGTAGATTTCCCCACGTTGGGCCTTCCCACAATGGCCACCACAGGTTTTCGCATTTGATCCATCTCCATACGATCTTTTCAAGCAATCATATCAGATTGTCAACCCTCTCACAAGGTTGTTATGAAGTCAGGGTGCGTCTGTGGAGAGGAAAGGTATAAAAACCTATGAAAACAAGGATTTATATAAGCATACAAGCGTTTTTCCCAGGTTCTTTTTACTTGACATGAAAATGGCGAGTTGTTACAGTATTAGCACTTGAAAGCAGAGATTGCTAATGTTATATTTATACTCATATGAAGAGGATCTCTCTTGATAAGGGGAGATTTTCGGACTAAAAGACAAGAGAGGCAGGGAAAAAGCCTTTAAAAAATATTGACTTAGAATGTTTGGAGAGATAGAATAAACATATCTGAAATCAACGATAGGGTGATGAAACCATGGATCTGAATCAAAGGACCAAGGATATCCTTTTTTCATTGGTCCATAACTATATCAATACCGGCGGACCTGTGGCCTCGAGGACCGTGGTCAAGAAAACCAATCTTAAGCTGAGCCCGGCGACGGTCCGGAACGTTCTTGCGGATTTGGATGATATGGGCTATCTCACGCAGCCCCATGCATCAGCCGGGCGGGTTCCCACGGACATGGGGTATCGTTTCTATGTGAATCATCTTATGGATCACATAGGGCATTCCAAAGAGGACGTGGACCAGGTCGCGAGACATTATGTCACCCTGAAACGGAGGAGAGAGGTGGATGCGCTGTTCCAGGAAACATCGCAGATCCTTTCAATGGTTTCCCACTACGTCGGTCTGGTTTTGGCTCCGAAACTCTCCAATATCATATACAACCATATGGAGTTTATCCGTCTTTCGAACCATGAGATCCTTCTCATCCTAATTTCCCAGTCCGGGTTGGTCCACAGCCGGTTGATTTCAACGGACATGAATATGTCTCAGGATGATCTGAATGAACTGACCTCCTACGCCAACGAGGAACTCTGCGGGCTCACCCTGGAGGGGGTCCGGGAAAGGATTGTCCGGAAGATGGCGGCGGATATGCAGCTCTATCAGAATTTATTGAGAAAAATCTTTCTGGCGGATGAATCATCTTCCGAATTTTTTGGGACCAACGGTCAGATCTATATGGAAGGGGCTTCCAATATCGTGGACCTCCCGGAGTTTTCGGACCTGAAGAGAGTCAAGAAGATTTTGCAGGCTTTTGAGAGAAAATCCATCCTGGTACAGCTTCTGGACAGGAGCATGGATTCTGAAGGGGTGGTGGTGTACATCGGTTCTGAGAACCCGATGCGGATCTTGGAGGACTGCAGCCTGGTTACAGCCAATTACAAGTACAAAGACAAGGTGGTCGGCACCCTGGGCATCATCGGTCCGAAACGCATGGATTATTCCAAGGTGATCTCAGTGGTCCATTGTACGTCCCAACTTCTCAGCCAATTCATAAGCGGTCAGTCCTAACCTGCGCGGCCGATTTTTTTGAGTTTTTTAAGAGAGGAGACTTGTATCCTATGTCTGATGAATGCAAGGATGTTTCCGGCGGGAGAGAAGAAGAGTTTCAGTCCGGAAAAGAAAATATTGAAGAATCGCAGGCGCTGTTCGATGAGACGGCAGGCGGGAGCCCTGCCGATCAAGCCCAAGCCTCGGTTGAAGAAGCCGCTGTATCCGAGGCGCAGAGCGCGATTCAAGCCGCCGAGCAGAAGGCTGAAGAAAATTACGACAAATTTTTACGGGTCTACGCGGAATTTGAGAATTACAAAAAAAGGATGGAGAAAGAAAAGTCGGAATTCATCAAGTACGCCAACGAAGGGATGATCAAGGATATTCTCGTCGTGGTTGACAATCTGGAACGCGCGATTGAACAGACAAAAAATCATGATCAGTCTGAAGGGGTCGCGCTGGGCGTGGAGATGATTCTGAAACAGTTGAAGGACATCCTGGATAAGTACGGTGTGAAGGAGATGAGGGCCATGGGTGAGCCTTTCGATCCTCGTCTTCATGAAGCGGTGATACACGAGGTTGCGGACGAGTATGAAGAAAACATGGTGATTTCGGAACTTCAGAAAGGATATATCCTGAAGGACAGGCTGATCAGGCCGGCTATGGTCAAGGTTTCCAAAAAATCCCGGGACAAGGCTGAAACGGTCATGAACGATGAAGAGTGATTCTTCAGAAATTAAGGCGATGAGGATCGCCCTATCTTCGGAGTGAGTGTCTTATGGGCAGAGTCATAGGTGTAGATCTCGGTACCACCAACTCCTGTGTATCCGTTCTGGACGGGAAGGACCCTAAGGTGATTGAGAACTCTGAAGGGAGCCGCACCACGCCGTCGATGATCGCCTTTACGGAACATGGAGAGCGGCTGGTCGGGCAGGTGGCCAAACGGCAGGCCGTCACCAATCCGGAGAATACGGTATTCTCCGTGAAACGGTTCATCGGCCGGAAGTTCCGGTCCATCGAAGTCCAGAAGGCCATGGAGAACCTTCCTTTCCTTCTTAAGGAGTCGCCGAGGGGGGATGTCCTGATCTCCATCCGGGACAAGGATTACAGCACGCCCGAGATCTCCGCGATGGTCCTTCAAAAGATGAAACAGACGGCAGAGGACTATTTCGGGGAAGAGATCACCGAGGCTGTGATCACGGTTCCGGCGTACTTCAACGACAGCCAAAGACAGGCCACCAAGGATGCAGGCAGGATCGCCGGGCTTGAGGTTCTGAGAATCATCAACGAGCCTACGGCGGCGGCATTGGCATACGGCTTGGACAAGAAGCGGGATGAACTGGTCGCTGTCTATGATTTGGGAGGAGGGACTTTCGATATCTCAATCCTTGAGATCCGGGAAGGGGTTCTGGAGGTCAAATCCACCAACGGCGATACCTACCTTGGCGGAGAAGATTTTGATCAGAGGGTCATTGATTATCTGGCCTCCGAGTTCAAGAGGGAACAGGGGTTTGACTTGAGAAGGGATAAAATGGCCCTGCAGCGCCTGAAGGAAGGGGCGGAGAAGGCCAAGATCGAGCTTTCCACGGCCATGGAGACGGATATCAATCTGCCGTTTATTACAGCCGACTCGAGCGGCCCCAAACACCTGAATATCAGGATGACCCGGGCGAAACTGGAATCCCTGGTTGAGGATCTGGTTGAGAAGACAGTCGGGCCGTGTCATCAGGCCATTGCTGATGCCGGCATCAGCATAACGGATATCCATTCGGTCATCCTGGTCGGCGGGCAGACCCGGATGCCGCTGGTACAGAAAACCGTAGAAAAGATCTTCGGGCAAAAGCCTCATAAGGGAGTCAACCCTGATGAGGCCGTAGCCATGGGCGCAGGAATCCAGGGCGGGGTTCTAAAGGGGACGGTGGAAGATGTGCTGCTTCTTGATGTGACCCCCCTGTCTCTCGGCATTGAAACCGTGGGCGGTGTTTTTACGAAACTGATCGAACGGAACACCACGATACCGACCAGAAAGAGCCAGATCTTCTCCACGGCATCCGACAATCAGCCGGCGGTCAGTGTCCATGTCATGCAGGGTGAGCGGGAGATGGCGGGAGATAATAAGTCCATGGGGAGATTCGAACTGGTCGGGATTCCCCCGGCGCCGAGAGGGGTCCCGCAGATCGAAGTCACCTTTGATATTGATGCGAACGGTATCGTTCATGTCTCGGCCAGGGACAAAGGGACCGGCAAGGAGCAGTCCATTAAGATCACGGCATCGAGCGGGCTTTCTGAGGAAGAGATTCAAAAGATGATCCAGGATTCGGAGCAGCACAGGCAGGAAGACCACAAACTGAAAGAACTGGCCGATGAGAGGAACGCCTGCGATGCGCTGGTCTACAATACGGAGAAGACCATCAGGGAATATCGGTCTAAAATGGATCCTTCGGACCTTGCCTTCATTGAGGAAGCCCTGAAGTCGGCGCGGCGCGCCTTACAGGGGTCCGATGCTGCCGAGATTCAAAAAGCCAAAGACGAACTGAAGAAGAGGTCCTACAAGTTTGCCGAGCAGATTTATAAAGATCCTCAATCCTCCGAAGGCGCGGTCTATGAGATCGATCCTGATGAGGACAAGGTCAATCTTGAAGAATGATCATCTATGGATAGAAAAAGAGATTATTATGACATTCTGGAGATCCACCAAAACGCTTCAGATGCAGAGATCAAAAAGGCGTACCGCCGTCTTGCCATGAGGTATCATCCGGACAAGAACCCGGATGACAAGGAAGCCGAAGGCCGCTTCAAAGAAGTCAATGAGGCCTATGAAGTTCTTTCAGACCCCCAGAAGCGCGCGACGTACGATCAGTTTGGGCATACCATGGGTTCAAACGGTTTTGCCGGTTTCCGGACGGAAGGGTTCGGCGGTTTAGGGGATATCTTCGGAGACATTTTCAACGATTTTTTCGGGGGAAGCGCGGAGGCCAGGCAGAGAAGGCCTCAGAGAGGCTCGGACCTGCGCTACAATTTGGAGATCAGTTTTGAAAATGCGGCCATGGGCCTTCAGACGGAGGTGGAGATCCCGAGGATGGAGACCTGCGGTGAGTGTCGTGGCCGCCGGACTGAGAAGGGCCGGAGCCCTGAACGATGCCCGACGTGCAGGGGGCTCGGTCAGGTGCGTTACCAGCAGGGTTTCTTCAGCATCAGCCGGCCCTGCAGTCATTGCAACGGCGAAGGTGTGGTCATTACCCACCCCTGCAAGACGTGCGGAGGGAAAGGACAGGTCCAGGCGGTTCGGACGATCAGCGTGAAGATCCCTCCCGGTGTGGAGACCGGCACAAGGCTTCGGCTGAGCGGAGAAGGCGAGGCCGGAATGAACAACGGCCAGAGGGGCGACCTGTATGTGGTCATCCGGGTCAAGGATCACGAGTTCTTTGCGCGTGAAGGGAACAACATCCTCTGTGAGTTTCCCATCAGTTTCAGCCAGGCGGCGTTGGGCGACCGGATCAGGGTCCCTACGCTCCACGGTCCGGAGATGATCGAGGTCAAGCCGGGGACCCAAAGCGGAAGCGTGATCATTCTGAGGGGCAAAGGGTTTCCGAGCCTGCACGGCTACAGCGTCGGGGATCAGCTTGTTAGGATTCAGGTGGAGACGCCCACTCATCTCAACCCCAGGCAGAGAGAACTGCTTGAAGAGTTTACTCGGATCAGCGGTGAGGATGTGCATCCCATCAGCCGGAGTTTTTTTGAAAAAGTCAAGGGGATCTTCGGGTGAGGGTCTGCGACAAATTTATGGGTACATATTTCTCTAAGAGCGTCATTCCCCGACTCGATCGGGGAATCCATGGTTCGACAAGCTCACCATGACAATTGTCACCCTGAGCCTCTCGAAGGGTGGATTGTGCGGTCGGGTCTGTCCTCCGACTGGATCGGGGGATCGGAGGACAGGTATTTTTGTCGCACACCCTTCGGGTGAGGGTGCTCATGATCCTGGAACGGCGATTCTTTAAAAGGCTTAAGCCGTTCCATACACTCAATGTGTAAGGCAGGCTCTTTTTTCTGCTCAGGTTTCATCTTCCAGTGATAACACACGATCAGCTATTTGGGAGTTTTTGTTGAGATATTTTTTTATCAGCCCGGACCGGGTTTTTAAAGAGACTCTGATGTTGGACAGGGAGAACGGCAGGCATATCCGTGATGTGCTGCGTATGAGAATCGGGGATACCTTGCAGGTTTCAGACGGTTCCGGCCTTGTTTACAGGGTAAAGATCTCAGGGTTCCCCGAGGGTGAGGTTTCATGCGCCATCCTGGGAACATCTTCCATCCCGGATTCATGCTCTCTTAGGATCACCCTCTTGCAGTCCGTTCCCAAAGGAAAAAGGATGGAGTGGCTGGTACAAAAGGCCGCTGAGATGGGAGTCCATGAGATCATTCCCATCTACATGGAACGGTCCGTCCGGATTCTCGATCCGGAAAGAACCGGCCACTGGCTTAAGCGATGGCAGCGTATTGCACAAGGAGCCTCCAGACAGTGCGGCCGGCCGGATTTTCCCCGGATCAAAGATCCGGTGATGCTCCATGAAGCCGTGAATCAGGTAGATCACGTCCCTCTTAAAATATTCTTCGATGAGAACGAGAAGGTCAGAACCCTTCGTAAAGTACGAAATGCCTGCCCTGAACCGGGAAGCATCGCCCTCCTGGTCGGGCCTGAGGGAGGAATCTCAAGGGAGGAGGCCGGTCTGCTGAATGAACACGGTTTTATACCGGTCTCGCTGGGGGGCCTGATCCTGCGCTCTGAGACGGCGGGGATCCTTTCAGCCGCCCTGGTTCGGTATGAGTGGGGCGCAGCCGATCCCGCCGGCAAACCGGTGTCCATAGGCCGCTGATCCCCGGAAAGTGAGCGATGAAAAGTTTTTCCTTCAAGATTCTCTACGTCAGTATTTTTGCGCCCTCCATCCTCTATGTCCTGACGCTGCCGTATCTGCAGCTCTGGTTCAGGAATGATCTGACTCGTGTGTTACATCAGCAGCTCATTCAGAACGATTTTGAGCTTCTTCAGGGGAAGGTCAGCCTTTATGATGAAGTGAATAAGAACGTTGTTTCCATACTTGCCAAAAGTCGGGCTGCCCGTCTGGGAGCGGAGACCGGGGTGCGTATCACCGATGCCCAGGAGAACGTCATCTATCCATATTATGAACACCTCCTTTCACCCTTTATCAAAGGCAAGGTTCCGGAAAAGAAACCCGGTTCTCTTTTTGATGAAAATGGATATATCGCGAACCAGGCCGCCGGAAAGGTGGAAGACTACCTGGAGAAATACTCGGAATACATCCAGGGGATGAATATCGTGGTTTCGGTAAAAATCCCGGTGACCTCATGGCTGGGGAGCGGCATTCTGCTGGCCTATATTCTGTCGACGGTGGTTTTTCTATATCTCTATTACCAGCGATCCTCCCTGCTTGAGGAAAAGAGGATACACGATATGGAGGAAAGGTTCGAAACCGAAAAGCGTACGGTGATCGATCAGGTGGAGCATGAACTTCAGGAGGCCCGCAGCAGACTCTCCGATATCAAGACCCAGGAGGACGTGTGGATACAGGAAGTGGAACGGCTGGAAAAGGAGAAGGCTTCCCTGGAAGAAGAGCTCCTTGTGACCATCGAGCAGACCGAGGAGCAGAAGGAAAAGATAGACACACTGGAAGAGAAAGCGGTCAGACATGAAGCGCAGAAATCCAGGTCCGTCAAGGAGGAACAGGCCCTGTCCGAACGTTTTGCAAAACTTTATCGGAATCTGGAAATGGACCGGAAGGCCGTGGAAGATCTTGTCCGTCTGGGGGATGAGAAAATAAAACTACAGGCCGAGGAGATGCTGAAACGGTTGAACGACGGAGATCCCGGTCTTAAGATCAGGAGGAAAATCTCCGGGGTTGAGAAGTGCGATGCCTTTGAGCTGGGTTTCGGATCATCCGGCCGGATCTACTATAGGCAGTCTGAGACCCGGCGGTTCAGGGTGCTCAGGATCGGAACCAAGGCGAGCCAGAGCAGGGATCTCGCCTACCTGCAGGGGAGGGCTGAATAAATTCGATGAAGAAGGCCGTCCTCTCCCTCGATCAGGGTACCACCAGTTCACGGGCCGTTCTCTTTGACCGGGAAGGAAGAATCCTCGCCTCCTCTCAGAAGGAGTTCAGGCAGATCTATCCCAGGCCGGGATGGGTGGAACATGATCCCATGGAGATCTGGGAGACCCAGCTTGACGTTGCCCGTGATGCGATCCGGAAGGCTGGCATAGCCCCGGCGGAGATTGCGGGGATCGGGATCACCAACCAGCGGGAGACCACGGTGATCTGGGAAAGGAAGACCGGGAGGCCGATCCATCACGCCATCGTCTGGCAATGCCGGAGAACGGCCCCAGCGTGCGAGCAGTTGAAGCAGAAAGGGTTGGAGGAGATCATCCGCAAAAAAACCGGACTGGTCATAGATGCCTATTTCTCAGGGACCAAGGTCCAATGGATTCTGAATCATGTAGAAGGGGCCGGAGAGATGGCCTTGAGAGGAGATCTCTGCTTCGGGACCATGGATTCGTTCCTGATTTATCATCTGACCGGTGGCGCCGTGCACGCCACCGATTATTCCAATGCCTCAAGGACCATGCTGTACAATATCCATGAGATGTGCTGGGACCGGGAGATTCTGAATGAGCTTGATATTCCAGAGGCCATCCTTCCGGAGGTGCGCCCCTCAAGCGGGGATTTCGGCTCCACACAGGCGGATCTTTTCGGCGGGGAGGCCATCCCCATTACCGGAGCAGCCGGGGACCAGCAGGCCGCTCTCTTCGGCCAGGTCTGTTTTCAGAAGGGGATGGTCAAGAACACCTACGGGACCGGCTGCTTTATGGTGATGAACACGGGGCCCGCCCCGGTGGCTTCGGGGAACGGCCTCCTCACCTCGATCGCCTGGGGCATCGGCGGGAAGATTACCTATGCCCTTGAGGGAAGTATTTTTATTGCCGGTGCGGCCGTCCAGTGGCTCAGAGACGAACTGAAATTTTTCGACCATGCTGAGGAGAGCGAGGCCCTTGCAAGGAGCGTACCCGATACGGGCGGGGTCTATGTGGTCCCGGCCTTTGTGGGGCTGGGGGCGCCTTACTGGGACATGTATGCGAGGGGAACGATCGTGGGGCTCACCAGGGGGGCCGGACGCGCCCAGATCATCAGGGCGGTCCTGGAGTCCATCGCGTATCAGACCCTCGATGTATTGAACGTGATGCGGCAAGACTCCGGCATTCCGATCCGGAGCCTCCGTGTGGACGGAGGCGCCGTGGGCAACCGCTTTCTTATGCAGTTCCAAGCCGACATCCTGAAGCTCCCCGTGGAAAGGCCCGAGGTTCAAGAGACCACGGCGCTCGGCGCCGCTTTCCTATCCGGTCTCGCTGTAGGTTTCTGGAAGAGCCTGGACGAGGTCTCCAGGATCTGGAGGCTCAAAGAGCGATTCCTCCCAACCATGGTCGAGAGTGAAAGAAAGGCCCTCTGCGCCGGATGGAACAGGGCCGTGAGATGCGCCATGGCATGGAGCCGGCGATGAAGGACTTCCTGGTGATCGCCCACCGCGGGGCATCATTCCTCGCCCCGGAAAACACCATCCCGGCCTTCCGCATGGCCATGGATCTCAAGGCGGGCATGATCGAGACCGATATTCGTCTTACTGCCGACCGGGTCCCTGTGCTCTCTCATGATGCAGACATCAAACGGATCACGGGGACGACTCTTCCCATCCATGACTTCACGCTGGCGGAGCTCCTAAGATACGATTTCGGTTCCTGGTTTTCAGATCCGTTCGCCGGAACCCGGATCCCGACCCTTGAAGATCTCCTCTCTCTCACCAAGGGAGAGATCCCCCTGAACCTCGAAATCAAGAAAGATGCCCCCCGGTCCCAAGGGATCGAAGAGAAGATCCTGGAGACCGTCACCGCAAGAGACATGGAAGATCAGGTGCTGATTTCCTGCTTTGACCTTCATGCCCTGAAGATCGTCCGGGATCTCCGGCCGGCAGTCCGGATCGGGATTCTCTATGACGGGAACGGGCACTGGAAGCCTTTGCTTGACCGGGCCTTGGAATTCAAGGCCGTCTCTTTTCATCCCGAGGAGCAGTCCGTTACCCCGGACATGGTCCATGCCTTCCACAGCAGAGAAATCCGTGTCTATCCCTACGTGGTGGACCAAATCTCCCGAGTCAAAGAGCTTGAGACGTGGGGCGTGGACGGGGTCTTTACCAACCGGCCGGAGATATTCCGGTAACTCCCCGATCTTTTCTATTTAAGAAAAGTTCAAATTATATTCGGTCTTTCCAATAGTCCGGTTTTCTATGAAGATGTGCAATGGCAACTATTAAAATTTCATCCTTCCGAATTTGATACATGATTCCATAAGGGAAGCGCCGAGTCTGAGTCCTTCTGGTTCGCTTTGAGCAAGACGGCCATGCTTCGGGATATTTTCCAATTCTATCAAGAACGTTCAATACTTCGCTCAGAAAAGCTTCACCAAGTCCGGATACTTCATAGTTGTAATATTCGATGGCTTCATACAGTTCAATCTGTGCTATTTCCAAGAATCGGATCCTCATTTCGGATCCTGCTTATATTTTTCAAGAATTTTTTCCAATGCAACAACCTTAATCTCTCCACGTTCATAAGCATCAATCCGGTTCTCAGCCTCCTTTACCCATAATTCGTCAATCTCTGCATCAGGTTTGTCCAGACTATAAATCAGTTTGTCGATTAGTTCCGCTTTTTCTGCAGGTTTTAGATTCAATGCCTCTTTCAGAATTCTATTCGGGGCAGCCATGTCACTCTCCTTCTATTCATTTCATTCACTATCAAGGCCTGATACCCTCACACATTCATGTATATAATACCTCCGAGTTGTTTGTCAAGTTTTATGGAAGAGTCATGAAGTTTTGGCGCCGCTCTTTCAGTACTGAGAGATATTATCCCATCGGTCAAGTGGGATTCCACTTTATTCCGTCACTTCCCGGATCGCCGCTCCGGTGATTGCAACCATCTCCCGGATCTCTCCCTCTTCCATGCAAAGAGGCGGCATCAGGACGATCACGTTGCCGAGAGGTCTGATGATCATCCATTTCTTACGGGCCTCGAGGATCACCCGGTGGCCTACTTGATCCTTTAATGGATAGGGCTCTTTGGCCGCCCGGTTCCGAACCAGCTCGATCCCGACCATGAACCCCTTCTGCCTCACCTCACCCACGTGATTCAATCCTTGTAAACGAGCCAGTTCCTCTGAAAGGCACTGGATGCGTGCCTGGAAACCCGGCAGGACTTCTTCGGGCGAAAGCAGGGAAATGCTGGCCAGCGCCGCCGCGCAGGCCAGGGGATTCCCCGTATAGGTATGCCCATGGAAAAAGGTTTTGAACTCCTCATACGGCCCCAGGAAGGCATCAAAAACCTCCTGCGTAGTCAGGGTCGCGGCCAGGGGAAGGTATCCCCCGGTCATCCCCTTGGCCAGGCAGAGGAGATCGGGCGTGACCCCTTCCTGTTCACAGGCAAATAGCGTTCCGGTGCGCCCGAATCCCGTGGCTACCTCGTCGGCAATCATCAGCAGATCATATCGTGTGCAGATCTTCCGGACACGGGCGAGAT
>Ga0100384_1001340_pt1 | contig 15839 bp, 14 predicted proteins | sample CryGeymeta201508_FD_87087 | JGI IMG/M metagenome (GOLD analysis project Ga0100384, IMG submission 87087) | Groundwater microbial communities from Crystal Geyser aquifers in Utah, USA - Crystal Geyser metaG 2015-08 | ecosystem: Environmental > Aquatic > Deep subsurface > Groundwater | place: USA... | reverse complement strand
TGAAGCGCCTCCAGAATTATGAATTAGGAATTGCGAATAATGGGACGACTAAATTAAGGCCCTGGCTTCAGGATTTTAATTTGGGCGCTGATTATGATGCGGCGGCGGTAAGAAAAGAGATTCAGGCTGTCTACGATGCCGCTTCCAGCACGCCGGAAATAATAAACGGGTTTATGCTTTGGAGTCCGTCAAATGTCTACACTCGAGAGGCATTACAATAATATGTATCAACTTAATCTTGAACAATTTTCCGGGCCGGTTGATAAACTTTTGCAGTTGATTGAGGAAAGGAAACTGGAAATTACCGAACTCAGCTTGGCCGAGGTGACGGCTGACTTTTTGAAATATTTAGAAACGCTAAAAAACGCGGAAGAAGACGCGGAACTACGCAGACAGATACTTAGTCCGCGTATTTTGGCGGATTTTGTGGTAATAGCCAGTCAATTACTCCTTATTAAATCCAAAGCTCTTCTGCCGGGTCTTAGTTTAACCGGCGAAGAAGAAAAAAGCATAAAAGATTTAGAAAGCCGCCTCCACTTCTATCAAGAGTTTAAGCCAGCAATTAATTATTTAGAAGAACTTTCGGAACAAAATAATGTTTCCATTTCCCGGCCGCTCTTTTTTGGTCGGCCGGCATTTTTTTATCCGGCTGAAAATATTAAAATCGGGGAGTTATATAAGGCAATTGATGAGATTTTTGAGACTTTTAAAGAATTATCAGAAAGCCAAATTATCAAATCTTCGCTTATTAGTTTGGAAGAAAAAATTCAGGAAATTATTGACTATTTGAACGAAGGCGGTCGCAGGCGGAAAACCAATCAATGTAAATTGGTCGGTTTTAGCGAACTGGCAGAAGGGAAGCCCCGTTCGGAAATTATTGTCTTGTTTTTAGCCCTGCTTCATTTATTAGCCGGCCAACTCGTTAAAGTCGAGCAAAAAAAGCGATTTGAGAGTATAATGATAGAACAAATTCCAAATTCCAATGTTTCCAATTTCAAACAATAAAGAGGATTTAATGGCGGCGATTGAGGCCTTATTATTTGTTTACGGCGAACCGCTTGAAATAAAGCGAATTGCTAAAATTTTGAAAGTTGAAGAAAGCGTTATCGCTGCCAGCCTGAAAGAACTTAAGCAGGAGTATTTATCGGAAAACAGGGGATTGGCGCTTATTGTAAATAACGGCCGGGTTCAGTTAGCGACCAAACCGGAATTTGCCTCGCTTTTAGAAGATTTTGTCAAAGAAGAATTTAAAGAAAATCTGACGCCGGCTTCTTTAGAAACACTCTCTCTGATTGCCTATTTGGGACCGCTTTCCCGGGCTCAAATTGATTATTACCGGGGCGTCAATTCCACCTTTATTTTGAGGAGTTTATTAATTCGCGGATTAATTGAGCGCTATCCCGACCCGAAAAGAACCAATATTTATCTTTACGAAGCAAGCTTTAATTTGTTAAAATATTTAGGAATATCCAAGGTTGAAGAGCTGCCGGAATATGAAAAATTTAAAGGAATGACTAATTTCTAATTAAACATAAATTTTATGCGTTTCCAAGCAATATTACTTTCTTTGATCATTTTAGTTTCGCTTTTGATAAGCGGAGCTAAATTTCCGTCAACCCCGTCTTCTAAGGAGAATGTTTCTCAGACTGCTCCGGCTGAAACGTCTGTTTTTGTGAAGGATTTATATTCAGCCCTGTCAGGGAGGGTTGCTTTGGTTGGTCAGAATTTAACCGTAGCTAACCGGAACTTAAACCAAAACTTAAATCAGAATTTAAATGCACTCAGCCGGAATTTAACCGTTACCGCCGATAAGCTTGATCAAAACTTAGCCGCTCTGAAACAAATTGCATCCGCCAATGTCCATGATTTTCTCGCAAAGGCTTCGGACTCCAATCCAGAAAATCCTCCTTCCGTTATTTCGTATCCGGCTCTAATTTCAAAGGCAGAAATCAATGCTGAACAGATTTTTCCCTGCAATGCGAACCAATCCGCTTTTGTCAGCAAAGCCATATTAATAAAATATCTGGATTACAATTTTAACGTTTTTGAATTAAATCCGGAAAAACGCTGGCCCATAGCTTCTTTGAGCAAATTAATGACCGTTCTCGTGGCTATTGAAAAAATTGACTTGGACAAAGAAATAATAATGACCGAGAAAGCCGTCTCCAGCGACGGAACCGTCGGCGACTTTAGAGCCGGAGAAATTTTTAAAATACGTGATTTAATTAAAGCAATGCTAATCGTCTCAAGCAATGATGCGGCTGTAGCCGTCGCCGAAGATTTTGGTGAAAAAGAATTTATCAACGAAATGCAGAAAAAAGCGGCTGAACTTAAAATGTTTAAAACAACGTATTTGGAGCCAACCGGTCTTTCCTTTATTAATCAATCAACCGTTGATGATTTGGCCAAATTGGCAACTTACATTTATTTTAATCATCCGGAAATTTTGGAGATTTCCCGCCAGAAAGAAACGGAATTAACGGAATTAAAATCAAATACGTCAAGAAAATTACTCAGCATTAATAAGTTTGCCGGAGAACCGGATTTTATCGGCGGGAAAACCGGCTACATTGAAGAAGCTTTGGGCCGTAATTTAATAGCCCTTTTTGAAATTAACGACAAAACGGTTTTGACCATTACGCTCGGCGCCGATGATTCTTTTAAAGAGACGGCAAGATTGAAAGAATTTGTTCAAAATTGCCAAAAATGACATGTATTTTACCCACGTCTTTTTAATCGTAAAAATCATAAGTTTTTTTATTTTATCTTTTGCGTTAGCCATTATTTTGGCACCGATTTTAATCCGCTTTTTATATAAATACAAGGCCTGGAAGAAGAAGCCCCGCGAGGAAACTTTTGGCGGCGAAAAAACGCCGATTTTCACAAAACTTCACGCGGCGAAAGAAGTAAGCACTCCGCGAATGGGCGGCATTCTCATTTGGGGGACCGTGGTCATTGTTGCTTTAGGCACTTTTTTGATTTCTCAATTTCTTCCCGATTCCTTAGCCGCCAAGATAAATTTTCTTTCCCGTTCGCAGACCTGGCTGCCGCTTTTTACTCTGGTTTCCGCCTCAATTTTAGGTTTGGTTGACGATATTTTAGTTGTCAAAAACAAAGGGAAATACATTGCCGGCGGCATGAGATTAAAGGTGAGATTGGCTTTAATCTCGCTGATTGCCATTATCGGCGCCTGGTGGTTTTATTTTAAACTTGATTGGTCAAGTATCTACATTCCTTTTTATGGTAATTTGGAAATTAACGGTCTCTATCTTTTAATTTTTGTCATTGTGGTTCTGGCAACTTTTTCCGGCGGCGTGGTTGACGGACTTGACGGGTTGTCAGCCGGGGTGATGATGCCGATTTTCGGCGCTTTCGGAGTAATTGCCTACAGCAAGGGGCTGTACGACTTAACGGTTTTAATTACCATTATCATCGGCGCTTTGTTTACTTATCTTTGGTTTAACATTCATCCGGCCAAGTTCTATATGGGCGAGACCGGAATGATGGGCTTGACCGTAACTTTGGCGGTTATCGCTTTTTTGACCAATTCCGTTTTATTTCTGCCCGTCATTGCTTTTGTTTTGGTGATGGAATCGGGTTCGGTTATTTTACAATTGCTTTCTAAAAAACTGAGAGGCAAAAAAATATTTTTATCCGCTCCAATTCATCATCACTTTGAAGCTTTGGGCTGGCCCGAGACCCAAGTAACAATGCGTTTCTGGATTATTTCCGCGGTTTGTTCCGGTTTAGGATTGATATTATTTTTCTTAAGTAAATTTTTATAAAATCTTCTCCTTTCCAGAACGGATCTTTTTGATATAATAGTAGTGTGACCATCCTTATCAAAAACATCCAGCTTCTTGACGGTTCGGGTAGGCCACCGGTCAAGGCCGATGTTTTGGTAAAAAACGACAAAATTTCCGCCATCGGCAATTTTCCTAAATACCGGGCTGATGAAATTATTGACGGTTTGGGCGCTTATCTGGCACCGGGATTTGTTGACATTAACACCGATTCTGACCATTATTTGACTCTTTTTTCCAATCCCAGCCAGAAAGATTTTTTGCTTCAGGGCGTGACCACGATTATCGGCGGCCAATGCGGGGCATCGCTCGCGCCCTTGATTTACGGCTCCTTAGAATCAATCCGCGAATGGGCTGACATCAGTAAAATAAACGTCAACTGGCATACTTTGGCGGAATTTTTGAAGGCGATGGAGTGCCGGCCTTTGGGCGTTAATTTCGGCACTCTTGTCGGACACAAAACCATCAGGCAGGCCTTGGCAGGCGAGACCACCAGAGATTTATCACGCAACGAGCTGCGCGTTTTCAATTTAATTTTGGAGAAGTCCTTAAAAGAGGGTGCTTTTGGATTTTCCACCGGCTTGGGCTACCGACACAGCCGTAAAACTTCTTACAGCGAAATTAAAGCCCTGGTGGAAACCGTGGCCAAGCTCAAGGGTCTTTACGCCACCCATCTCCGCGATGAAAAGAGAAATTTACTTTCCTCGGTCAGCGAAACAATTAACATTGCCAAAGAAACCGGCGCCAAAGTTTTAATCAGCCATTTCCGACCTCTGATTGGTTCGGGAGAAGATTACGAAGAGGCCTTAGATTTAATTGATAAAAATACCGATAAGGCCGACGTTTATTTTGACATATATCCTTTTAACGCCAGCACGGTTTTGGTTTCTACTTTTTTGCCGGATTGGGCTCAGGAACAAGACAAAGAAGTGATGCTGAAAGATATTCAAACTCCCGGCTTTAAAGAAAAAATTCTCAGAGGATTGCCCCGATTTAAAGGAGAAAAATTTATCATTGTTAACGCACCCGGCAACGAATATCTGGTCGGAAAATCATTAAAAGAATTTTCTCAAAATAGAGATTTGACCGTTTACGAAGGATTATTGGCTTTAATGAAACTGACCAATTTCCGGGCCGTGGCTTCTTATGAAAATATCAGCCTTAAAAAAGTTGTTAAAGCCATAACCCATAATCGGGCCATTGTCGCTTCCAACGGCGTCAGACCCGAGCGTTCTTATCGCACTTTTATAAGATTTTTGGAATTGGCGGAAAAAGCCCCGACGCCCGAAGTGGGTCGGGGTCCCGACCGAAGCGTCGGGAAAAAAATTATGCCCATCGAAACAGCTATTCATAAAATCACCGGTTTGCCGGCCCAAAGACTGGGCCTGGGTGAAAGGGGATTAATTAGAGACGGCTGGTTTGCCGATTTGGTGCTCTTCAAAGACGCGGAAATTCGGGAGGTGATTTTAAACGGAAAAAGAGTGGTTAAAGACGGGAAGTTTCAGGATGTTTTGGCGGGAAAAATTTTAAGACACAGTACATAACAACAAAAGTCAATGGTCAAAAGTCAATGGTCAAAACAGGGTCATCATCCAGATTATGTCTTTATTTCCTGTATTGTCATACTGGTGGTTTTCGGCTTGGTTATGCTTTCCAGCGCTTCTTCGGATTTGGGCAAAATTAAATTTAACGATACCTATTTTTATTTGAAGCACCAGTTGCTTTACGGATTAAGTTTGGGAATATTGGGATTTCTAGCCGGCAGCCTGATTTATTATCGCTGGTGGCAAAAATTAGCCGTTCCTTTATTGCTTCTCAGCTTGTTGGCTTTAATTTTAGTCTTTACTCCTTTGGGTTTTTCCCATGGCGGATCCAACCGCTGGCTCAATCTTGGATTTTTATCGGTTCAGCCTGCAGAAATTTTGAAATTTTCTTTTATTGTTTATTTAGCCGCCTGGTTAAGTTCCAAAAAAGGAAAAAGTTCTTATCGCCAAACAAATATTTTATCGGGATATTTGCCTTTTCTGATTATTTCCGGTCTGGTGGCTTTTCTTATTTATAAACAACCCTCAACCACTACGATTATTATTATTATGAGTAGCGGTCTTTTGGTTTATTTTACAAGCGGTGCCCGGCTGTCCTTTGTCCTTGGCACAATATTTTTAGGATTAATAGCTTTGACTTTGGCTATTTCTTTTAGTCAGTATCGTTTGGAGCGAATAGAAACCTACGTCAAAACATTTTTTGGCCCCGAGGCCGTTGATTCCCAGGTTAAAGGCTATCATATTAGCCAGGCTAAAATGGCGATCGGTTCTGGCGGTCTTTGGGGCGTGGGATTCGGCAAATCAACCACCAAGTTTAAATATCTGCCTGAGCCAATCAGCGATTCAATATTCGCCGTGATTGCCGAAGAACTGGGTTTTGTCGGCGCTATTCTTTTAATTGGAGTTTTTATTTTGCTCTTCATCAGAGGAATTATGATAGCGAAAAATTCCCGTAACCAGTTTGCCAAATTAACGGTCATCGGTTTTATTTTAATAATTACCATTCAGGCCTTTATTAATGTTGCGGCCATTTCAGGGTTGCTTCCCTTGACCGGCGTCCCCCTGCCATTCATCAGTTATGGCGGCACTTCTTTGGCTATTTTTTTGACTATGGCCGGAGTTATTGCTAACATTTCTAAGTACACTTAACTACAATGAGAATCTTATTTACCGGCGGAGGCACCGGCGGACATATTTATCCGATTATAGCCGTGGCCGAGGAACTCCAAAAATTATCCGTTGAAAAAAAGATTGAAATGGATTTGCGTTATTTCGGCTCTCCGGAAATGTTCCGTTCGGTTTTGGAGCAAAACGGCATCGGGGTTTCAAAAATCTTTTCCGCTAAGCTGCGCAGATATTTTGATTTAAGAAATTTCCTTGACATTCCGATTCTGCTTCCTTTAAGCGTTATTCAGGCGTTCTGGAAAGTTTTCTGGTTTATGCCCGATGTTTTGTTTTCTAAAGGCGGACCAGGTTCTTTGCCGGTTGTTTTGGCCTGCAGATTTTATTGCGTCCCGATCATTATTCACGATTCTGACACTATAATAGGATTAGCCAATCGATTGGCGATTTATTGGGCTAAACGAATTGCCGTTTCTTTTGATTCAACTGCCAAAACACTTCTTGAGAATGAAAAATTATCCGGAAAAGTGGCTTTGGTTGGTAATCCGATTCGGCGGTCATTAATCAGTGGTGATATTTTAGATTCGGCAACCGCTAAAAAAATTTTTGGCTTTAACCCGGAAAAACCGGTAATTTTAGTTATTGGTGGTTCACAAGGCGCGGTAAAAATAAACGACCTTATGCTGGAGATAGTCGGAGAAATAATTAGAGATTTTCAAATTCTTCATCAAACTGGAATTAAAAATTTTGAAGATTTCAAAAAGGAATTAGACATTATCTTAAGAAATTACCCGGAAGAACAGCGCAGCCGATACAAAACAGTTCCCTATTTTGAAAAGGACTTGAAAGACGCTTATACGGCAGCTGACGTCGTGGTTTCCCGGGCTTCCAGCGGCTCAATTTTTGAAGCCGCGGCTTTCGCTAAACCATCAATTTTAATTCCTTTGCCAGAAGAAGTGGTCGGCGACCATCAAACCACTAATGCCTATGAATATGCCAGGACTGGCGCCGCCGTCGTCATTGAACAAGCCAATCTGGAACCAAATATTTTCTTAGGTCAGCTTAAAAAAATATTTTCCGAACCGGAAAAATTGAATCAAATGTCTCAAGCTGCCAAAAATTTCGCCAAACCAAAAGCAGCCAGAGCAATTGCCGAGGAAATAATAAAATTAGGAAGTAGGGGATAAGCGTGACTTTTAGAGGATTAATTAAAAGAAAAATTTTATAACATTTATTCACGATCGTGAGTATTTGTTATATTTTATTTTGCGACAGGTTGGGGTTGACAAATTAATAAAACTATGCTATCTTTTTAGCAACATTTCAAGGTGAGATGTCTGGTCAAAAAAAGAGCAGGCATCTCAAATGAGGTGTTTGCTCTTTAAATTAAAAAGAAGGGGGGGTGAAAAATGCAAAAATTTTGTTACAGGGATAAGCAGCGTCCATGTGATGAAAGTTGTGAGGCTTTTCATTCGAGTGTACTTTATGGACTTGATTCTCGTCAAAAGGTCTTGAGCGGAGAATGTATTGAACTCGGTATTCAATCTATGATTGTTAGCGAATTACGCTCCATAAAAGACGCGATAAAAAAAAGGAGGTGAAGAAAAATGGGAGAAGGAATAAAAATTATAGTTATAGTTGTTGATACTGATGGCGCAATAAAGAAAGGTGTTACCTACATTCTTCCACGCGTATCAGATAATGGGTTTTGGTTCACTCCTGATGAGTCTGACCCCGACAAGAAGGGGGGCCGGAGATTTATTCCCCTCTATGCTATTAAAGAATTAATAGCGGTGGAGGGGTAGACAAGTTTAAGCCCGTTCAAGGATAAATCCCACGACATAAAAATTTATGTGTGGGATAAACCTTGCGGGCTTCTTTTATTTTCAATTTTTTAACTGGCTTCCATTTTAACCGGTCCCAAAATGTTTCCATTTTCAGACAAAATTCCCAACCTTAATTTCAAAATCTTAAAATACTTCACACTTCAGTTAACTGAAGTGTGGTCTAATGATAGACATGATAGATCAGTCAACCATTGGACGATCGGAATTTAGTTGACTAAATTAGCTTTATAAATCTCATTGGTCTTACATGATAGATTGGTCTAACGCGATAGACTGGTCTAATACATTAGACCAGCCAATAAAAAACTTTTCTAAATCAAGAAACAAGAAACAGGTTCAACATCTAAAAGAAGAGTTTGAGATTTTTATAACCGCTCTAATTGGTTAGAGCGCTCTAATGTGTTAGAGCGGTAAGTAGTTAGAGAAGATTTAAGGGAGGATAAGGCCAGGATATATGTAAAAATCTTAAAAATATGCTAAAATAAAAGTTAATGACAGATAATCCTAAGAAGCATATCGGGCCGGTGAGGGTGCGTTTTGCACCTTCACCGACCGGCTATTTCCATATTGGTTCAGCCAGAACCGTACTTTTTAATTGGCTTTTCGCTAAGCAGAATAATGGTAAATTTATTTTGCGGATTGAAGATACGGATATTGAGCGTTCTAATCCCGAACACGAAAAAGATATTCTTAGTGGAATAAAATGGTTAGGCTTGGATTGGGATGAAGGACCAATACTTGAGAGACAAGAGACAAGAGACAAGAGACAAGATTATATCGGTGAATATGGGCCGTATCGGCAATCAGAGCGTTTAGATATCTATGAAAAATATCTGAAAAAATTGCTTGAGGAAGACAAGGCATATTATTGTTTCTGTTCAAAGGAATTATTGGAAAATGACCGTCAAGCCATGCTGGCTCAGGGACTGGCGCCCAAATACAGCGGCCGGTGCCGCAACCTCTCAAAAGAAGAGGCTGAGAGCCGTCTTAAAAAAGGCGAGCCGGCCGTAATTCGTTTTCGAGTGCCGGAAACCGAAATAGAATTCAACGATTTAATTCGTGGAAAAGTTAAATTTAATACGGCTTTAATTGGCGATGTCGTAATTGCCCGAAATCTAAGGTCCCCTCTGTATAATTTTTCAGCTACGGTTGACGATTTTGAAATGAAAATCACCCATGTGATAAGGGGCGAAGAACATCTTTCTAACACTCCCAAACAGATTTTAATTCAAAAAACACTGGATTTTGAAACGCCGGAATACGTCCATGTCTCGTTGATTCTTACTCCGGGCCGGGCTAAATTGTCCAAGCGCTTTTTAGAGAGTTCGCTTAATGATTATAAAAATCAGGGCTATCTTTCGGAAGCCATCGTAAATTTTTTGGCCTTGCTCGGCTGGCATGCCAAAGATGACAGAGAAATTTTATCTCTTGATGAATTAGTTGAAGAATTTGATTTAAAACGGGTGCAAAAAGCCGGAGCGATTTTCAACATTGAAAAATTGGAGTGGTTAAATGGTCAGTACGTCAAAAAAATGACTGCCGATGTTTTAGCCGAAAGAATTAAAGATTTTATCCCGGCGGAATGGCTGGCTGAAGAAAAAAGAGAATTATTGATTAAGGCAGTGGCCGCCGAAAGAGAAAGAATAAAAAAACTGACTGATTTTAAGGAATTGGCTGATTTCTTTTTTGAGTTGCCGGACTATGAAATAAATCTTTTAGCTTGGCCGCGTCCGGTGTCAGCCGCGTCTTCGGAGAAGGGGATTGGCGAACCCAAAACAGACAAAGAGAAAACTCTGGCAAATTTAAAACTTTTAATTGAAGAAATTGACAGAGTTTTCAAAGTTGATTTTAACAAAGAGGCCTTGGAAAAATTGATTACGCCGTTAACTGAGGTTTGGGGTAGGGGAGAGTTGCTTTGGCCTTTGCGAGCCGCTCTTTCAGGCAAAGAGGCTTCACCAGGACCGTTTGAAATTATGGAGGTCTTGGGCAAAGAAGAGACACTAAGGCGTTTGGAAATAGCCGTTAAAAAACTTGCCCCGTAACGCATCCCTATGAACGTTACGGGGCTTGAATAAGCATGAAAAAAATCTTGTTTCTTGTTTCTATTTTTTATTTTCTATTTTCTATCACTTCATTTGCCGCTGCTCCGCAGGAGCTTAAGAATGCCATTAACCAAAAAACTCAGCAACTTCAGGAAATAAATAATCAAATCAAAGAAACCCAGAAAAACCTTGAATCTATTCAGGGGCAAGGACAGACCCTCCAAAAAGAAATCAAACAAACTGATTATAATATCAATCAGCTTAATTTAAATATCCGCTCCAGCGAAATTACCATTGATAAACTGGTTTTGGAAGTTAATTCTCTTCAATACGAAATCACTGATGCCGAAAATGAGATTGTCTTAAAAAGAGAAGCCATCACCAGGATTCTTCAGGAATTTCAAAAAACTGATGGCGAAACACCCTTGCTTATCTTTTTGAAAAACAAAAGTTTGGCGGACAGCGTTTTTGAAATGCAAAATTTGACCGACCTTAATGCTGGCTTAAAAACGGAGATTGATAATCTGAGAAAGGTCAAAGAGGAAATGGCCGACAAATTAGACCAATCCGCCAATAAAAAACAATTGACCGAAATAGAAAATAGCAATCTTAAAAACAGAAAAGTGATACTGGATGACGTTAAAAAAGAAAAGAAAAATATTTTAGTGCAGACGAAAAACCAGGAAAAAGTTTATCAGAGTATAATCAGTGATTTACAGAAAAAGCAGATGGAAATTGCCGATGAGATTAACACATTGGAAGAAAATTTGCGTCTTAGTTTTGACCCAAGGGTTTTGCCGAGTAAACGACCCGGCGTTCTGGCTTATCCGGTCACCGACCATTATGTGACGCAGGAATACGGTTATACCGACTCTGCCAAATTGCTTTATAAAACCAAATTCCATAACGGCATTGATTTTAAGGCGTCTCTGGGCACGCCCATATTGGCGGCTGAAGATGGAGAAGTGATGGCTGTCGGCGACAACGGCCGGGTTCAATACGGAAAATTCATTTTAATAAAACACAATAATAATTTGGCAACGCTTTACGCTCATCTGTCGCGGCAAATTGTTCAAAAAGGAAGTGTAATTAAAAGGGGACAGGTAATAGGATATTCCGGCAATACCGGTTATTCTACCGGCCCCCACCTTCATTTCGGCGTCTATTGGGCGTTAAACCTTAAAATGCAAAGTTTTTCCGGCGCTGGTCTAGTGCCCGTTGGCGTAACCATTAACCCGGCGAACTATTTGTGATATAATATTGTTCGTAATATAATTCAAATATTATGGAAGAAATCATTCAAAAATTATCTACTTTTTTGAATTATTTTGGCGGGTGGTTTGAACAATATATCGGTTCAGGTCTGGTTGGTTTTATTAAGGCCTTAGGCGGTTTATTCATCAAAATTCTGGAGTTTTTTATTGATGTTATAAGGTGGATTATGTCATATCTGTAACTGGTTGTGGACCTGCCTGCCGGCAGGCAGGTAAGTCGGTTGATTATGTTGTGCGACAGGATTATGATTTACATATTCATCAAAAGATGTTAACCTATAAAAGCCACAAGACTGGGAGGAAAAAATGGATTGATAAAACAGGGTCTATTGGAAGGGGATAATTAATATTTAAGATTTAGATCCGTTACAAAATATATCTTTTACGACAGATTAGTAATCTATCATAAAAGATAACGGCCATAATGGCCTTAACATAATGACTAAACCCAAAGTCCATTTTATTGGCATAGGCGGTATTGGAACCAGCGCATTAGCCCGCTGGTTTTTGTCTCATAACTATAATGTATCTGGCTCTGACGCTTCTCCTTCAGAAATTATTTCTGAACTTAAAAAACAAGGCATAAGAGTATTTATCGGTCATCAGGCAAAAAACCTTCCCAGAGGGGCAAATTTGGCGATTTTCAGCGCAGCTGTGCCCATTAATAACCCGGAACGCCGGCAAGCAGCCAAATTAGGCATCCCTGCTAAATCTTATGCTGAGGCAGTCGGCGATTTGGCAAAACAATACAAAACTCTGGCTATAGCCGGCGCTCACGGCAAAAGCACTACTACTGCCCTCTTATCCTTGATTTTAATTAAAGCCGGTTTTAACCCGACGGTGATTATCGGCACTAAACTAAAAGAGTTCGGTAATTCAAATTTTTGCAATGGCAGAGGGGATTATCTGGTATTGGAAGCTGATGAATATAGCGGTTCATTTTTAAACTACTCCCCTTTTGCGGCAATTATTTTAAATATTGACGCTGAGCATCTTGATTATTATAAAAATTTAAGAGTCATTAAAAATGCTTTTTTGAAATTTATCAAGAATATTCAGTCGGGCGGAATTTTGGTTCTTAATAAAGATGACAAAAATTTATCGGGTTTAAAAAATAAAATCCAAAAAATCAGCCAAAATAAAAATATTAAAATCATCTGGTACGGTATAACAAACCCTGAACGATCGTCAATGATTTGTTATAAAATCAGAGAAATATTAAAAATCTCCGGCGAACACAATGTTTCAAACGCTTTAGCGGTTTATTCCTTGGCTAAGGCATTGGGAATTAAAAATAGAGATATCTTTAACGCGATTGGCTCTTATCGCGGCGCCTGGCGAAGGATGGAATACCGAGGAGAACTTAAATTTCCAATTTTCAATTTCCAATTTCCAATTAAAGTTTACGACGACTATGCTCATCACCCGACTGAAATCAAGGCTACCCTAGCTGGAATAGCCCAAAAGTGGCCAAAAACAGGCCTAATTTGCGTCTTTCAGCCCCATCAGGCTAAACGGCTATCCCTGCTTTTTAAGGCCTTTATAGGGGCTTTTGACGAAGCAAATGCCCTGGTATTATTGCCTGTCTATCAGGTAGCTGGTCGCGATATATCGGATAAAGTGTCGCAAAATAGAGGTTGTTGCAACGCCCAAACTGGTCGTCGCAAAACCTCGCAGATATTTTGCAACAATAAAATTGTCGCAAAATATCTTTCTAAAAAACTGGCTGAAGCAATTCAAAAAAGAATAAATTCAAAATTCAAAATAGACCCTCCGGGGATTCTTCGAAAACAAAATTCAAAATTGCGAGAAGTGGTCTATCTCCCCTCCCCTAAAAAACTGAAGCAAATTTTAAATAATTTACTCATAACTCATAACTCAAAACTCAAAACTATTATTGTAATGATGGGCGCTGGCGATATTTACAAGTTGACGGATAAACTGGTAAGATATAAGGCATAAGATTTAAAGGATTCTGCAGTACTTACTTCTTATACCTTAAACCTTAAACCTTAAACCTCTAAAATATGTTCTATTCCAATCTTAACCATTTTAAAGGGATGTCCGGTTATGAAATTGACGGTATCTGGTATCCGCGAGTGACTAAAATCGTGGATATTAAAGCCAAGCCGGCTTTGTATAAATTTTATGCGGAAATGAATAATTTTGATGAAGGCGAAGCGGTTAAAAAACAATCAGCCAATGAAGGCACCTTAATTCATGAAACAGTTGAAAAAATATTGATTGGCGAAAAGCCGGAAATCGATTCTTCAATAAAGCCGGCTATTAACGCTTTTTTGCGATTTTTGGAAGAAAAAAACATTCAGGTTGATCCGGAATTCGTGGAAAAGCAGGTCGTTAATTTTGACGAACGTTATGCTGGTACCCTTGATGCTCTGGCTTTAATTGACGGCAAATTCGGGGTTTTAGATATTAAAACTTCTCAGGCAATTTATCGAGATTATAATTTACAAACCAGCGCTTATACGGCCGCCGTAGAAAAGGATTTTAAAAATCTGCAGAGCCGCTGGATTTTGAGAATTGACCAGACTAAAAAATGTTTGAAGTGTGGTGCCACGCTTCGGGTGAAGGGCGGCCGGGAAAAAATAAAATTGCCGTGGACCAATGGCGGCTATAGCAAAGAAGCTAAAAATTGTAAGCATGAGTGGTCTGATTTGACCGGCGACATCGAACTCAAAGAATTCCCTTATTGGCAGGAAGATTTCAAAGCATTTTTAGGCGCAAAAAGATTATGGGAGTGGGAAAATGATTATTGGTTAAGGCAGCTGGGGTATTTATAAAAAAAGACCCTTGCTCAAGGGGTCTTAGTTTATATCTAGGGCACAAGGGCACAAGTAAGAAGGAGAGATTATTTCTTCACCAGTCATCTCATTAAGATTCTGCTATAAGAATAATATATCCCACTTAATTTGTCAAATTTAAAAAATCATTTTAAGTACTCCCAAAAATAATTTCACTTCAACTAACCGAGCACTATGCTATAGCATAGTGCTATGACATGTCATAGCGGTTGTATGACTGTTATGCTATAGCATAACAGTCATACATAGAAAAAATATTGAACTTCGTAAAGCTACAACAAATCCTTGCGATCGTGAGTGATTGTTATAAGGGTTAATCCCGCCGTTGGCGGGATGCTCTATTTTGTGATTCCTCCCCTATGGCTCGGAGACAAAATCGGCACATTTTTCAATCACAATCGGCGCGTGGTTAAATTCGCGATTAACAAGGTAACCCAAGCCGAAACTAAGGGAACTTATAATAAAAATTAGAAGAAAAAGAATAATGTCGCGTTTATGATTTTTTATAAATTCAGATATTTTTCCCATTTTTCGTAAAGTTCTTTTGTCGCCCTCAAATCTCCTAAATTATATTTGGCAATCTCTAAAAGTTTTCCTTCTTTATAAAGCCGGCCAACATCATCGCCGGTAATCCCCTGTTCTTTTGGGCTTTTAATACCAAAGGCCTTTGTCCAGAAATGAAGATTGAATTTTTTTCGGACTGCGCCGTAAAAAGTTAACTGGTCCAGTAAATCAACGTGAATAGCGTCGTATTTTTGCGAACTTAAATAGCGATTACTTAAAAGATTTTTGCTGGGTTTTACGCCTAAAATCGCCGAACGAATCATCAAAAACGGTGCATCAAAACTCCGGCCGTTGAAAGTAATAAAATAATTATATGGCTTAATCGTTTCCCAAAATTTTTCAATAATCTGCTTCTCGTCCCCGGTCTCAATTATAATCCCTTCCTCTAACTTGTCGCTTGTCACTTGTCCCTTGTGGCTAACTCGTAAGTATACTGCTCCCTTATTCGTCTCCGGATTTAATATGCCGATGGCCACAATTTCGCCGGTTAAAGGATAAAAACCCAACCTTTCTTTGGCTTCTTCCTTCTCTTCTCCGTTTTCCGCATACTGTAAAAGATATTCTTGCGAAATTTTATCCAGAGATTCAAAATCAACGCCGATGGTTTCAATGTCAAAAACGAGCTTTTGCTGGCCGAATGAAGTTGACATAATTTTGATTATAGAATAAACTTGAAAAGTATTAAATAGAAACAAATATGGCACATACCAAAGCAGGAGGTTCAACTAAATTAGGCAGGGATTCCGAATCAAAAAGATTGGGAGTTAAAAGGCAAGACGGACAGCGAGTCAATGCTGGCGAAATTTTAATCCGTCAGCGCG
>Ga0100384_1001320_pt1 | contig 15960 bp, 10 predicted proteins | sample CryGeymeta201508_FD_87087 | JGI IMG/M metagenome (GOLD analysis project Ga0100384, IMG submission 87087) | Groundwater microbial communities from Crystal Geyser aquifers in Utah, USA - Crystal Geyser metaG 2015-08 | ecosystem: Environmental > Aquatic > Deep subsurface > Groundwater | place: USA... | reverse complement strand
GATCACTCAGCAGCGCAACCAGATCGAGGTCTGTCTTGTCGCCCGCCTGGAGGGCGCGGGCGAACACCAGCATGTCGCCGATCAGCCGATTCATTTCGTCCAGGTCGCGCTCCATCCGGCCAACCTGCGTGGCATCGGCGCCATCCAGCAAGGACACCGCCAGTTTCAGGCGGGTGATCGGCGTGCGCAGATCATGGGAAATGCCGGACAGCAACACGGTGCGGTTTTCCAGCAGAGCACGGACTTCGCCGGCCATCCGGTTGAAGGCGGCGGTGAGTTCACGGATTTCCTGTGGGCCGGTTTCCGGCAGCCGCACCGGGTCTCTGCCCTGCCCCACTTCGACGGCCTTCTCGGCCAGGCTGTTCAACCGCCGCCCGGCACGGCCGACCATGAGCAGCGCCGTCACCACGGTCAATGCGGCACCCAGCAGAAAGACCCCGACCGCCGCCAGAGGAGCCTGCAGCGCATAGCGATCCTGGCTGAAACCGACCCGCAGGCGCTTGTCCGCTACCCGCAAGTCCAGCCATACCCAATTGGCATCCGGCCCGCGCTTGAGCAGCACGGGCTGCCGCATGCGGCGGCTGAGCGCATCTACCAGGAGGTGGCTGAACCAGGACTGGGGTGTCGCGGCGGCAAGCGGTTTCGTCGCCGCGCCCAGCTCCAGGTCATGCCGGAACGCCAACTCCATTTCGAAGTCGGTGCGGGTCTGCGGCGGCAGTTCCACCCAGGTCTTGGCCGCCAGCGAAATCTTGGCCGCCAGATCGTCCGCCGAGCGCTCCGCCAGTGGCCGGATCAGGGTCAGCCAGACCACCGCGAAAGCCAGGGTCTCGAACACCAGAAATGCCACCAGCAAGGCAGCGGCGGTACGGCCAAACAGGGTGCGCGGAATAAATACGGCCCCCGGCCCCTCCCTGCGGTCGGGACCGCCCCCCGAGGGGGCCAAGCCGTTCTTGGGACGGCCCGGCGAACGGCTTGAGAGGTTCAACCGCCTCGCCCCTTCGGCGCAAACAGATAACCCTGGCCCCAGACCGTGCGGATGTAGGCCGGATTGGCGGGGTCGTCCTCCAGCTTGCGGCGCAGGCGGGTGACCCGCACGTCGATGGAACGATCGAATGGGTCGCGATCAAAGCCTTTTAGCCAGTCCATGATCTGGTCGCGCGAGAGTGCCCGGTTGGGATGCTCGACAAACACTTTGAGCAGGGTGAACTCCGCCTGGGTGAGGGTGAGTTCCTTGCCTTCCTGGCTCAGGCGCTGCGCCGCCAGGTCCAGTGAGAACAGGCCGAAGTGGACAATTTCATCCTTCTCCGGCTTGGCCACCCCCTCACTCGTGCCGCGTCGCAGCACCGCGCGGATGCGGGCCAGCAATTCGCGCGGATTGAACGGCTTGGACAGATAGTCGTCGGCACCGACTTCCAGGCCGACGATGCGGTCGATATCCTCACCGCGCGCCGACAGCATGATCACCGGCAAATTGTGCTGCGCCTTGATGCGCCGGGTCAGGCTTAAACCATCCTCGCCCGGCAACATCAAATCCATGACTACGAGATCAGGGACTACCGCCACCATGCGCTCGTCCATTTCGCGGCCGTCGCGCGCGGTTTCCACCAGAAAACCCTGTTTCACCAGGTATTCCGAGAGCAAGTCGCGCAGACCCGCATCGTCGTCCACCACCAGCACTCGTTCTGTCATACCCAAGCCCCCTCAAAAAACGCCGGGCCGCCCCAAGTTATCTGGGGGCGTCCGATACACACTGTTACAAATCCAACAGATGTCGAAACTACCGTGTTACGCCCCCCGCCTACCATGCAGAGCATGAAAAGGAGATTTGCGATGAAAGCCAAAGTTCTGATGGCCCTGCTGCTGAGCGTACTCGCCGCGCCAATACTGGCAAGCGACGCGGTCGAACGCCTGTTCATCGGCCCCGCCGTCCAGGTCGCCCAACTTGCCCCGGAAGTGCGCCGCATGCTGCGTGAACGCTGGGAACAGGCCAGCCCGGAAGAGCGCATGGAAATACGCCGCCAGTTTCAGGAACGCCTGCGCGAACAACGCGGCTCATCCACGGACAGTATCCCCAGTCCTTCCGATCGCGCGGACTTCGCGGGATCGGTGGGCGGTTTCGGCGGCAACTTCGGTGGCAACTTCGGCGGCAACTTCGGTAGCGGCTTCGAACAGCGTCGCCCTAGCCAGCCGAACCCAGACGATAGCGCGCCGAATTTCGATCCACGCGACCGATTCAACCCATCCGCCGGAAAAAACCGGCACTAACCCCCGTATTGACATCAACCATGGAGTCCATCATGAAAAAAACCGCACTCACACTCACCTTGATCGGCATCGCGGCCTTCAGCACCCCAGGCATGGCTTCCGGTTTCCAGGATCGCGCCGAAGTTGTCAGCAGCACCCCGATTTACGAATCCATCAACGAACCCCGCCGCGATTGCTGGAACGAGCAGGTCGGTTATGAAAACACACGCCAACGCGATTACGGCGGTGCGGTGATTGGCGGCTTATTCGGCGGCCTGCTCGGGCACCAGATCGGCAAAGGTTCCGGGCGCGATTGGGGGACGGCGGTGGGTGCCGCCACCGGCGCGATCGTCGGCGACAACATCGACAACGACGGCCATCGTACTGTGGCCAGTGCGCCGCGTTATGAACAACGCTGTCGCCAGATCGACAACTGGCGCCGCCAGCTTACCGGCTACAACGTCACCTACCGTTACCAGGGCCAGAGCTATTCAGCCATCCTGCCCTATGACCCGGGCCGGACGGTGCGCGTGAACGTCAGCGTCTCGCTGGCCGAACATTGATCCACCACTAGGAGCCTGTCGGACTTGCCGCCGCGCATACGGAAAGCCCGACAGGCCCCAGGATTATGGTTTCAGCACTCGTCCAAAACCCGCACGGACCGCGGCCAGCTTGGCGGCAAGCTCGGGATCCTGGTCGACGTTTTGCAGTGAGCGGCGGAAAAACACGAACAACACCAGAACAAAGCCGCTGGCCAAGGTGGCCAGGATGGCGATCAGCGCCTTCTTGGGTTTGGATTTGCGCTCCGGCGGCTCGGCCACATCCACCACCTGGATGACCGTGCCCTCGCGGGATTCGTCGATCCGGGCCAGTTCGTATTGCTTGGCGAGTTGCTCGAACAGCACTTCGTGGTATTTGAAGTCGCGGTAGCGGTTGGTGTATTCGGCATTGCCGCCGGCGGGCGGGTTGTGGGCGGCCTTGGCCAGTTGCGCGCGCAGCGCGGCCAGTTCCTGCTGGGCCTGGCGGAAGTCGGGGCTGTTTTCAGTGAGATAGCCGCGCATGCTGGATAGCTGCACTTCCTTGGCCACCACCTGCGCCTTGAGGGTGGCGAGGCCTTCGCCGAGGGCATCGGGGTTGAATTTCAGCAGAGTCTCGCTGACACCGACGCCACCCAGGGCAACCTCGGCGCGGACCAGGTTTTTCTTGGTCTTGGCCATTTCCTTCTCGAAGAAAAGCCGACGCTGCTGCGCTTCGGTAAGCGCCAGTCTCCCGTTCAGCGCGGAGAGTTCCTCGACATAGGCATTCGCCATTGCGGCGGCACGCTTGGGGTCGTGGTCGTCTACCTCGATGGTGATCAAGCCATCCTTGCCGGCCGTGATCTTGGCGTTTTCAGCCAGATTCTTGCGGGCGTCCTCGCGATATTCCGTGTCATACACCTGCATCAGCTTGAAGCGATCGAGCATGCGGTCGGCGATCGTTCTGCTCTCGATCAGCGCGACATACATATCGGCCGGGTTTTTGATGCCGGCGACCGCACCGGCCGCGCCCGCCAGCGCGCCCAGTTGCGCCAGTGCCATGGCCGCCCCGCTCTGTTGCTGCTGCGGCGTCATGATTCGAGTGGTGGCGGTGAAGGTGGGCGTGATCAGAAAAGCCAGGCCCAGGGCCCCCAGCCCGGCGATGAGCGGGCCGAAAATCAGCAGACGAGCGTTTTCAGCAAAAACCTGCAAGATATCCAGCAAGTTGATTTCGTCTTCTTCGGGTAAATCGTGGAGGGGGTTTTCGTTCATGGCTTCGCCCCTTAATTCAGGGTTTTCCAGGCGGCGGCGCCCAGGCCCAACTGGTAGAGGATCTGGGTCCAGTCCTTCAGGCCGAGCACGAACTTGGTCCAGCCGGTTTCACGATCCAGCTTGGGGGGCACGACCACCGTATCGCCGGGCATCACTTCGATATCCTCAAAACTGCTCATCCGGAACAGGCTGTTGTGGTCACGCGCGGCCTTTACACTGCCATCGGCGCGCAGCACGAAAGCATTGTCCAGTTCGGCCTGATCGCTCACCCCCGCAGTCGTGAGCACATCGCCCACGGTTTTGCCGGGGCGATGGATGATGGCGTTTTCGTTATAAACCTCGCCGACGGCTGAAACATACCCTGGGCGGGAGGGGATAGTGAGGGCGTCGCCATCTTCCAGCGGCAGCGCCGGCAAGGCGGCCAAAGTGAGATTGGCCAGTGGCAGTTCCAGGCTGATCCGGCCGTTGCTCTTGAGCGTTTTCATACGCGCAAGCTGCTGCTGTTGAATCTGCAACTGCCGCTGCTGCGCGGCAAGCTGAGCCTGTGCATCGCTAGTCGATGTGATATTGGCCGATTGCCGGCTTGCTTCGGCCTGCATCTGCGTCTCCAACTTGCTGATGATGCTATCGAGATTTTTCTGCTGCTGCTGGCGCGTCGATTCTCGCGTGAACTCGGCTCCGTACAGGTAGGCCTGCGGCGTAAGCCCCCCCACGCGGTGAATGAGCTGGGGCAGGTTTTCGCCGGGCTGGACCTGGTAGACGCCGGGCACGGCCACCTCTCCGGCGAGGGTCACGAGGCGAATGCGCTTGGCCACCGGGATGACCATCTGGCTGGTGGTGTAGAGGCTGATTTGGTCGCCCGGTTCGAGCGTCAGGTTTTGTACGGGGTTTTGCCCGAGAACGGCCTCTCCCAGGTTGAAGGTGAGTGCTTTGGTTTCCAGCGTTTGGGGCACGCGGCGGAGGATCTGGGCGTAGTCCCAGTTGATGTCGTTGCGCAGTTCTTTGCCGCTGGGTTTTTGCCAGTAGTTGTAGCGCTGAATCAGCCATTCGGCATTGGGGATAAGGTCTTTGACGGTGAAGCCGGGCCGCCAGGCAAAGCGTTTGACCCCGCCAACGATTTCGCCACGCAGGGTAATGGTGTTGAGGGTGTCAGCCCCCGGGTCATTGGGGCCGTAAACCCGGAGCAGATCACCTGGCTTGAGCAGGAGGTTTTCTTTAGGGTCGCCGAGCAAGGCTTTGCTGAGGTTGAAGGCGATGATTTCGGTTCGCAGGGTGTTGGGATCAAGCCGCTGGACGGTGGCGTAATCGAGGTTGACTTCAGGCATGGAATAACCGGCCATATTGGCGGCGGCGTTGACGCTCAACCAGTAACTGACCGGCACCAGGAAGTTGTTGTTGATGACCAGGTCGCTCACGCGCATGCCGGGCGTGAAGGGGTAGCGCATGGGCACCGCCACATTGCCGCTCAGGGTCACCGCGTTAGCGAACTGCGGGCTGATCTCGATCAAGGTGAGAATGTCGCCGTCGCGCAGGGGACGCTTCAGGCCGGCCGTGTCGAGTGCGAGGTCTTCGATGTGGCGAGCCGTGTCGGCGGTTGGGTCAATCCGCTCCAGCAGGGCTTTTCCGGGGGTGGCCAGCACCGAAACCCCGCCGCCCAGGGCAAGCACCTCACCGACACTGCCGGCGCCCTTCAATTCGTAGATGGCGGGCTGTTCGAAAGCGCCGAGCACGGCAACACGTGGGCCAACCGGCGGAATGACGATGACATCGCCGGGTTGCAGCGGCACGTCACCGCCGCGATCGCCGCGCGCAATGAAGCTGTAAAGGTCCATCTCACCGACCACACGGCCGTCGCGCTTCAACTGGATATTGCGCATCGAGCCATTGCTGCTGGGGCCGCCCACTTCAAACAGGGCATTGATCAGCGTCGACAGGCTGGAAACGGTGTAAGTGCCGGGCTGGCGCGCTTGGCCGACGACGTAGATCTGGATGCTGCGCAGACGGCCCAGCGTGGCGTTAAGGTTGAAATGGGTGAAGACCCGGCCAATCTTGCCGCGCAGCACCGACTCCAGATCACCGGCGCGCACCCCGGTGAGATTGATTACGCCGACTTTGGGCAGGTTGATCTGGCCATGACGGTTGATCAGCAAGCGTTGCTCGGAATCGATAGCGCCCCATATCTGCAGGCGAATTTCGTCACCCGGTCCGAGGAGGTAGTCGTTGGGCACCACAGCCTGGGAGATCGGCGCATATCCGGCGGGGGCGCTGAACAGATTCTGGCCATAAATGGGCAGCGCGCGACCAGTGGCCTGTTGCACAAAGCGCTGGAAATTGCTTTGCTGGTCATTGGCGCGGCCACTTGCGGGGCGAGTGATGAGGGCTTGATCGCCGCCACTGGCATCGGTGGCGGCGAGCGCGGAAGGACCGGGTGCGGCCAGGCTCGCGGCCGCGGCCGAGTCGAGGGATGGGCTGCTTTTGAGGCCGATGGATGATGGCAGGGGTGTGGCCGCCGGTACCGCGGCCATCGCCGGTGCGGTTGTCGCGGAGGCGCCGGTGGCTGTGCCGCCGAATATGGTGGTAGACACCTGCCCGAATGCCGCCAGACTCACGGCCCATAAGATCGATGCCAGAAGAACAGCGCGTTGACTCATGTTTCTCATCCCTATTTCTTTCATCGTCAATAGTGATATTCCGGCCGGCTGAATTCATAAATCACGCCGAGGCCAATTAAATTACTATCCAGCTTCCCGCCAAGGGCCTTTACCCTGCCCGCCTCCAGACGGGCCGCGAGCTGGTGATTGAGGCGCCAGGTCAAACCCAGTTGCGGCTGGATGATAGCGCCACCGCCAACATCAACCCCGCCTCCGCCGGCCGCCCCCGCGGCAAACTCGGCATTGAAACTCACCCGCCCATTTTCACGCAAGGGAATTTCCCAGCCCGCGCCAAGCAATCCAACGGCATAGCCACCCGCGTTACCCGCGTAGGCGCCATGAGCCTGGCCAGTGAGGTAGACAGAATCCGTCAGAAATTTCTCGAGCTTGAGGCCAACCAGGCTCAAGTCCCGATTACCGCCGCTTTTGCGCGCGGCGGCGAGACTGGTTTGCTGCACGCCAACCAGCCGCCACTTGGCTAGCCGCACGCCTTCATCGCCTTGCCACGCCTGCCCGCCTTGGCCCGCGCCGATTTCACCCAGGCGATAGCCCAGACTCAGGCCGTAAAAGTTGGCGCTGAAACTGCCGGCGCTTTCGAGCCGCCCGCCTTCCAGTCCCAATTTCAGGGCGGGCGTGAGATCGTAGTCCAGCCCCACGCGGGCTTTGGCCACCAGCCCACCGCGGGTATCGACGTGTCCGCCACCCGCGCCACCCGCCGCGAGGCTGGCGCCGAGGTGAAGTTGGGAACTCAACAGCGGGACACGATAGCCCGCCCCAGCCAGCAGTTCCGCAAAGCCGTCGGACTGGCCACCCATCGCTCCCGCGGTTTCAACAAAAAAGTAGCGGTGCGCATCGAGATGCCTGCGGTATTCAAAGCCAACCCGTTTGAACGAAGCCGTCATCGCGGCGCCCGCGGTGGTTTTGGCGTTGTCGGCGGGGCGGTATTCGCCCGCCGTGGCGAGCCATTCCGATTGCCGCAGCTTCAAACCAAAGAGGTCGCCTGAATAAACCGCTTTACCGGAAGCGCTGGCGCGACCGTAATACACCTCGAAGGGAATACCGAGGGTGAGATTGAGCTGGCTGCTATCAATGCCGCCATTGGGAAATTTGACGTAAGAAACCCCGCCGCCCAGCAACACGCCGCCCACGTCACGGCTGATGTCCAGGTGCGGCCGCAACATCATGCCACCGCCTTGCGGGGCCGACCCGCCGCCCCCGCCGCCGACGAAAAGGCCGGCATCAAGCAGCCATTTCGAGGCAAATCGCTTGCCAGTGCCGACGCTGAAGCCGCCGGTAAAAAAGCCACCGCGTTTACCCTGCAGGGCGCCGAAACCGGAAGCCCCGACATACCAGTCGGGATGGACATTGACGAGGTAATGCACGCCCGCCAGACCCAGGGTCTCGTTCGAGCCAATATCCAGCACCTCATAACTCATCCGCAGCAAGGCGGGTTTGTTGCGCAGGACGGCCGTGTCGGTGGCGTCGGCCAAGGTCGAGCCACTGATAAACAAAAAACCAAACGCCAGCATTGACAGGCAGGAATCTCGAATCATCCAGGACATCAGGCAACGACTTGGCGAGGATCGGAGAATCGCGGATAGCGGTACACTTTCGCCATTTTTGAGGCCAGAGAATGAAAAGGCCCGCTAGTATAGCTTTCGCGTCCCTCGGCTGTCCCAAGGCGACGGTCGATTCCGAACGCATCCTCACGCAACTGCGCGCCGAGGGTTATCTCATCGTCCCCACCTACCAGGATGCCGACCTCGTGGTGGTCAACACCTGCGGCTTCATCGACGCCGCTGTCGAGGAAAGCCTGGACGCCATTGGCGAGGCTCTGCGCGAGAACGGCAAAGTCATCGTCACCGGCTGCCTGGGCGCGCGCGCGGCGGTGGTGAAAGACGCGCATCCGCGGGTACTGGCGATCACCGGGCCGCACGCGGCGGAAGCCGTGATGGGCCAGGTCCACGCCCACCTGGCGAAGCCGCACGACCCATTCGCGGACCTGGTCCCGCCCGGCGGCTTGAAGCTCACCCCGCGCCATTACGCCTATCTGAAGATTTCCGAAGGCTGCAACCACCGCTGCACTTTCTGCATCATCCCGTCTTTACGCGGTGATCTGGTGTCGCGCCCGATCGGCGAGGTGCTGTCCGAGGCTGAAGCCCTGGCCAAGGCCGGGGTCAAGGAGCTGCTGGTGATTTCCCAGGACACCAGCGCCTACGGAGTCGACATGAAATACCGCAGCGGCTTCCACAACGGCCGCCCGGTAAAAACACGGATGCTGGAACTGGTGCGGGAACTCGCCAAGCTGGGCATCTGGGTGCGCTTGCATTACGTCTACCCCTATCCCAGCGTCGACGACGTCATTCCGCTCATGGCCGAAGGCCAGGTGCTGCCCTACCTGGATGTGCCGTTCCAACATGCCAGCCCGCGCATCCTCAAGGCCATGCAACGCCCGGCGCACGCCGAGAACACCCTGCGCCGCATCGAAAAATGGCGCGAAATTTGTCCCGGCCTGGCCATCCGCAGCACTTTCATCGTTGGCTTCCCAGGCGAGACCGAGGCCGACTTCGACGCCCTGCTCGAATTCCTGAAAGCGGCGAAACTGGACCGCGTTGGCGCCTTTGCCTATTCACCCGTGGCGGGCGCGCAAGCTAATGAATTGCCCGGCCAGGTGGACGAAGCCCTGCAACAGGATCGGCTGGCCCGTTTCATGGAGGCCCAGGCCGACATCAGCGCGGCTAAACTGAACACTCGGCTAGGCCGGGAAATGATCGTGCTGGTGGATACGGCCTGCGCTGGCCGCGCCACCGCCCGCAGCTATGCCGACGCCCCGGAAATCGATGGGGTAGTCCATATCGCACAGGGGCGCGGCCTGAAACCGGGCGATTTCGTGAAAGTGAAGATCACCCGCGCGGACGACCATGATCTTTGGGGCAAACCCCTCTGAGTTGCAGCGAATGCATTTTCTGAATTGTTTGTGATAAGGAAGAACGGAGCATGAAACACCCCACGATTCACCCCCGCCTCGGCGCGATCGCCCTGGCCGCCATGCTCGGCGCCTGCGCCACGCCACCCGGCCAGGAAGCTGATCAAGGCATTCAACAACAGATCGCAGCGGCGGAACGCGGCGGCAGTCTGGAGGCCCTGTTCGAGAAGCTGGCCGCGGAGGCCGGCAAGAAAGGGCTGTTCGGCGCCAACAAGGAAGCCCAGGCGGCCATGAAGGAAGCCGGCCGGCGCTTGGCGGCGGTAAAACAAGAAGCAGCCCGCGCCCTCCTGAACCAGGGCCGGCTCCCCGGCGGCCAGGCGCCCTTGGCCTTGCTGAGCCAGGTTGACACCCTCGCCGGCCGGATGCAGCGCTGGTACCCGGAGCGGCAGAAAGCGGTCGTGAGTGAACTGGCCAGCGAGCGTACCCGCACCCAATCGGCCCTGGACCAGGCCAACCGCGCCTATCGTGCTCTCGACGAGGCCGCCCTGCCGGCCCGCTATCGCCTGCTCGGCGAAACCGCCGCATTGACCGGGGCCGACTCGCCCGATGGCCAGACCATTCTGCGCGGCCGCGAACGCCTGCTGCGGGAAGCCTATGAGGCCGGGGTTCAAGCCCTCGCGGCGATGCGCCTGGACGAGGCCGAGGCGCGCTTCGCTGGTGTCGCGGAGGTGGCGCCGGGCTATCCGGATGTGGAGAAGCAGATCGCCCAGACCCGTGCGCAACAGTTCGAGTTTTTCGCCACCAACCGGCGCGACGAGGCGGGTGCGGATCAGGCGCTGGCGATGTATGCGGCGCTCAAGCAACGCGCCGATTTCGCGGACCTGAAACCACGCCTGTCCTCCGCCGCCGCGGGGCTCTATCAGTTCATGGTCGCCAAGGGCGGCACCGCCAGCACCGAAGATAAGCTCCCCGAGGCCTATGCCTGGTTGACACGTGCGCGCGTCCTGCGTGAGTTGCGGGGCGGCGCGCACGGGCTGAGCCAGGAAGAAAAACGCTTCGCGGAGCAAACCTTCGTGCTGGCCGAGGATGCCGGCAAGCGGAATCATCCCGGCCTGGCGCTGGGCTACCTATTCGTGGTGCGGGACGTGTATCCGGAATTCCCCGGCCTCAAACGCAGCCTGCGCGAAATGCAGGACCGCACGGTCGATCACGCCACTCGGAAAATTACCGCCGCCAGCTTTTCCGGCAGTGGCGAATCCGCGCGCCTGGGCGGTTCGGTCGCCTCCAAGCTGACCCAGTTGCTGTTCCGCGCTTTGCCGGATGACATCCGTATCGTCGAGCGCGACCAGCTCCAGGCCGTCATGCGCGAGCAGGAAATCGTCGCCATGCAAGGCGCCAGCAGCGTCAACCTGTCTTCCGCCGACTACCTGGTACAGGGTTCCATCCTGGAAGCCACGGTCGAAAACAGCGAGAAGAAGGGCCGCAAGACGGTGCGTGTGGTCACCCGCAAGAACCGGATCGCCAATCCCGAGTACGCCGATTGGGCGAAAGGCCAGCGCAACACCCCCGCGCCGGTGGAATTCCGCGAGGAGCCGGTGTACGAAGACATTCCCCTCAACATCACCCTGCAGCGCAAGGTCGGCGTGCTGGGCGTGTCATACCGCATCGTCGACGCCAGCAACGCGCGCATGTTGTTTACCGATACCTTGACGCGCAAACGCGCGGAATCCGGAGAAAGCTCGGAAGGCGTGCAACTGGGTGAATTCAATGCCCCCATGAAAATCGCCGAGTTGCCTTCCGACAGCGAAATCCTGGAAAGCCTGGCTGACGAAGTGGCCACCCATATCGGCAAGCAGATGGTCGAGTTCCTGCGCGACCCGGAAGTGAAATACGAAGCCGCCGCCGAGCGCCACAAGAGCGAGGACAACCCCGCCGCCGCCGAGATGCTCGCCAATGCCTGGTCCCTGGCGCAGAAGAAGGGCAAACCGGTGGATACGCTAGGCAAGCAACTGCGCGAAATGGCGCTGCGTGCGCGCCCGTCCGCCTGAGTCGGGGCGCTCCATGCGAAGCACGCGGCGCCCCCCCCTGAGCACGCTTTTCCCGCTCTTCTTGCTCTTCCTCATGCTGGCCGTGGCCGCGCCCTCGGCGCTGGCCGAGGAGGAAGGACTGCTGGAACGCGCGGGGCAAATGTTCGGCCGCGTGTTCGCGACCTCCGAGCAGGCGCCGCCGCCCGATGCGCCTTGCGTCGACGCACCCCGGCGTATCACCGTCCTGCCGGCCGTGGGCCAGGGCACGGCGGAGCAACTGGACGATGTCCGCACGGCGATCCATAACAGCCTCAGCTCCCGGAATTTCGAGCTGAAACGTCCGCAGGAAACCGATCTCGCCCTGGCCGCCGCCGCCATCAATCCGGAGTCGCTGGCGCTGGAAGACCCGGAGCGTCTGGTAAAGGTGTTGCAACTCGATGGACTGGTCTACATCGATGTGCTGACCATTTCCAAAGTCTATGCCGGCGCCTATGCACAGCAGGAAGTCAGCGTGCGCCTGCGCCTTTATTCAGCCACGAAGAAAGCTTTCATCTGGGAAAAAGTGGAAACCCAGGTTGCCCGTGAAGGCGGGCTTTCCCTCAACCTGTTAGGCATTCTCACCACCGTGATCACCTCTACCAAGGTGCTCACCGAAGGCGTGCGCCAGGCCCTGGTGGACCGGCTGGCGCGCAATTTTGCCAGCGCCATTCCGCACCCCGTGGGCGGCAATGCAAAGGCGGCACCGCCGACCATCGCGGTCGCCTTCAGCAACTGGGGCGATGGCCCCTTCCGCGCGGGCGATGAGGTCATCGTCTACCTGAAGGGCGAACCCGGCCTGGCGGTAACTTTCGACCTGGGCCGCGAACGCGCCGGCCTGCCGATGCGGGAGAAGGCCTCCGGCGAATACCTGGGCGCCTATGTGGTACGCGAAGACGACCAGGCGGATAACCAGATGGTGGTGCTTCACGCCACCCGCCTGAACCCGCGCGCCAGCCTGGACTGGCGGGTACCGGGGCGAGTCGGCCTGGATAACAAGGCGCCGGCGGGAGCCGCGGAGTTCAAGGCGCAGCCGGTGCGGGAAGGCGTGCGCTTGACCTGGAAAAACCAGGATGGTGGCCGTGATGCCCCGCTATTCACGCTCGAACGCAGCGACCCGGAAAGCGGTGTGTTCAGCAAACTGGCCGAAGTCGCCACCAGCGAGTATCTCGACCAGCGCGTCAGCGTCGGCCACGCCTACCACTATCGGATCACACCGCATGATGCCGCGAAAAACACCGGACCCGTCGCCAGCGTCCGCGTCGTCACGGTCACCCCCGGCCCCACCGCCGTCAGCGGCGACATCAGCGAAGACACGGTATTTCATGCTCTGGGTAGCCCCTATCGCATCCAGGGCCCGGCGCGGGTCGCGCGCAACATCACGCTGGCACTGGAGCCGGGCAGCACGGTCGAGTTCGGCGAGGGCGCGAGCCTGGAAATCCTCGGCGCTATTCAGGCCATGGGCGCCTCGGACGCGCCCGTCAGCTTTGTCGGCAGCCACTGGCGCCTGCGGGTCAGCGATACCGGCAGCCGCATTCAGCAATGGCGGTACGCGCGCTTCGAGGGGATAGGCGGCGGCGTGGAAATCCTCGGCGCCAACGCCCGCTTCGAGAACTGCATCTGGCGCGGCATGGCAACCGGTCTCCAGGCCGACGAAGCGGCGGACATCGGCATCCAGTCCGGCGTATTCGCGCAGAACCAGACCGGACTGCGTCTGGGCAACAGCCGCGCCAAGCTGGAGCGGATCGAATTCCGCGGCAACGAAACCGCCTTGCTCACCAGCTCCGGCGCCAGCCTGAACGCGCGCGACCTACAGTTCGATGGCAACGCGGTGCACGTCGATGCCGCGCAGCCCCTGGACATTGGCGCCGCCCGCTTCCGCGACGCCAGTTATGCTGACCTGCTGCCACGCCTGCGTGGACCGGTACAGATCGACTGGCGCAGCCTGCCGGAAGAACAGAATCTGCTGCGGCAGTGGCTCAAACGCGAATGGCATAACGTGGTCGCCGCTTTGCGCGTCGACGACCTGGCCAATGCCGCCGCCGGCATCAAGACGCTGGCACCCATTATTGATGACGACAGCCGCGGCCTGGCGGCGGCCATCGAGTTGCTGGCCGGCGGGGAACCCTCGGTTGAAACGGCCGCCTCCCCCTTCGCCCGCGCGGCGCGCAGCCAGACGCAGAGCCAGCCGGGCAGCGCCTGGATCTGGATACAGGAAGCCAATCTGCCATTCGAGCCGGCGCTCGCGGATGCGCCCAGCCGCCTGCTCGACGAAGCGGCGGCGCGCTTCTCACGCGCACTGGCGAGCCAGCATTACCCGAACGCCCCCGCGGCGGCGGCAGCGCGCGCCGCCAGGCTCGATCTGGCGCGACACCAACGCGCCCGCCTGCTGTTGCCGGGCGAACGCGATGGCGCTTACTGGCGCTATCAGGTCGCCTACCTGCTCGACCGCCCCGCTCTAGAACGCGATCTGCGCTTGGCCGGCGTGGTCGAACGCGACAAGAGCACGCTGGTCGTCGGCCTGCTGAACCAGAGCGAACGCGGCGACGCCACCCAGAAACTGGCCGATGCCCTGCAGAAACAGAAAATCCGCTTCATCAACCTGGGCCAAGGGGGGGTTACCGCGCGCGCCCAGGAAAAAGCCCGGGAAGCGGGTGTCAACCTGGTGGTGGAAACCCGCTATGCCCTGGATATCGGCCAGACCCGACTTTCCACCACCCTTAAACGTTTCGAGGCGCACCTGACCCTGAACCTCTACGACGTCGGCGACACCCTGGTCCTGCAACGCTTCACCGCCACCGGCAGCAGCGCGGACTTCCGGGAAAGCAGCGGCATCGAAAAAGCGCTGGGACAGGCATTCGGCTGTGTCGAAGCCGACCTCCTGGCCAGCCTCTGGCGCCTGGACGAAGCTCGCCTGGCGCAAACGAAACCCAAATCCTGAACGAAACCGCATGAGCAAAGACATCTGGAAACCCCACGTCGTCGTCGCCGCCATCGTCGAACAGGACGGCAAATTCCTTCTGGTGGAGGAAGAAACCGATTCCGGCATTCTTTTCAACCAACCGGCTGGCCATCTGGAAGAAGGCGAGTCACTGCTCGATGCGGTGCGGCGTGGAGTGTTCGAGGAAACCGCGCATCACTTCGAGCCGGAAGCCCTGCTCGGTGTCTACCGCTGGCGACATCCGAACAAGCGGCAGCGCACCTATCTGCGCTTCGCCTTTACCGGCCGGATCACCGGCTTCGACCCGACCGCCACACTCGACGACGGCATCCTGCGCGCGCTGTGGATGAGCGCCGAGGAAATCCAGGCCCTGCAACACCGCCACCGCAGCCCGCTGATCCTCGATTGCATCCGCGATTACCAGGCCGGGCGGCGCTTCCCGCTGGATTTGCTCACCGATTACCCGGACGCGCCATGAGCTCACCCCGAAAATTTTCGCTACGCTCGGTCCTCCCCTCAAGGGGCAAGAAACGCTTGCGGCGGCCCGGCGAGTTTCTTGAGCGGCGTATAGCGTGAGCCGGATCGTCGTCGGCCTTTCCGGCGGCGTCGATTCCGCCGTTACCGCCTGGCTGCTGAAACAGGCTGGGCACGAGGTGGTGGGCGTGTTCATGAAGAACTGGGAAGCCGACGACCTGGAAGACGACTGCCCCATCGCCCAGGATTACCGCGACGTGCTGGCGATCGGTGAGGTGCTGGACATCGAAGTAAAACAGGTCAATTTCAGCCGCGAATACCAGGAGCGGGTGTTCGCCTACTTCCTCGCCGAGTACCAGGCCGGCCGGACGCCCAACCCGGATGTGCTGTGCAACGCGGAAATCAAGTTCAAGGCTTTTCTTGACCACGCTCTGAGCCTTGGCGCCGACCATCTCGCCACCGGCCATTACGCGCGTCTGGAGGGCGAGGCGCCGCGGCGGCGCCTGCTCAAGGCGGTGGATGGCAACAAGGACCAGAGCTATTTCCTCTATCGTCTGAACCAGGCGCAGATCGCCCACACCCTGTTCCCCCTCGGTGGACTCCACAAGCCGCGAGTGCGGGAACTGGCGCGGCAAGCCGGCTTGCCGGTGGCGGAAAAGAAAGACAGCACCGGCATCTGTTTCATCGGCGAACGGCCGTTTCGCGAGTTCCTGCAACGCTATCTGCCCACCCAACCCGGCGACATGGTGACGCCCGAGGGCCGCGTGATGGGACGGCATCAGGGCCTCATGTACCACACCCTCGGCCAGCGCCGTGGCCTGGGAATCGGTGGGGTGAAGGATGCGGAGAATGGCAAACCCGGTGGCAAACCCGG
>Ga0100384_1001217_pt1 | contig 16768 bp, 16 predicted proteins | sample CryGeymeta201508_FD_87087 | JGI IMG/M metagenome (GOLD analysis project Ga0100384, IMG submission 87087) | Groundwater microbial communities from Crystal Geyser aquifers in Utah, USA - Crystal Geyser metaG 2015-08 | ecosystem: Environmental > Aquatic > Deep subsurface > Groundwater | place: USA... | reverse complement strand
TGCTTCCTCGCCGCAGATTATCTAGAGGCCTTCCAGATCGCGCCGGATGGCACGCAGGTTGCCGTCAGCCTGAACCGCGAACTCTACGTGGTCCCCTTTGACCTGGATAAGCTTTCGCAGGCGCGTTCGCGCACTGACCTGGCGGCCATGAACGGCTGCCTCACTTACACCAAATTAGCAACCAAAGGCGTGCGCTGGTCGAGCGATGGACAGGAGCTTGCCACCGTCATCCTGGGCGTGGGCGATAGCGGTCTCATAGAAGAGATGGTGTATGTGCTGGATATCCACCGCTGCTCTGCCGCTGAACCCAATAGGGTAGATATCTTCCCCGCCTCACGCTTCAGCATGACCGGTTTCAGTGGTAATCCCGTCATCCCCTCCTTCAACTGGGATGGCATGACGTTTGGATCCCCTCGGCAGCACCTGTTGTTACCGTGATGCGCGCTGGAGCCCGGATGGAAATTACGTCGCCTTCGCCTACCAGGATATCCGCCTGGGTGCGAACAGCCCGATCCAGCTATTCTACATTCCGTATGGCACAATCGGAACCGGCGCGAGCTATGCACCCTTCTCCCTCCCTGCCGACTTCTTTCCAAACCCCCGCGAGAAACCTCAGCCTGTCCTGCGGCCAGCGCAATAAGAATACGGGCGGTCAAACCGCCCGTATGATTTTCTGCACCAGCCCCGGCCCGGCATAGACCAGGCCGGTGTAGACCTGCACCAGCGCCGCTCCCATATCCAGGCGGCGTTTGGCGTCTTCGGGTGACATAATCCCGCCCACGCTGACGACCGGGATTCTCCCTTCGACCCTTTTCACCACCTCGCGCAGCACCGCCTCGCTGCGGACTCGGAGCGGGCTGCCGCTCAAGCCGCCGGATTCTTCCCGATACTTCGAGCGCAGCCCCTCGCGTCCCAGCGTGGTATTCGTGGTGATGACGCCGTCCATGCCGGTATCCAGGATCACGCCGAGTGCATCATCTAACTCATCGTCAGTCAAATCAGGAGCAAGTTTGACAAGGATAGGAGGATAGGGGTTAGGAGGATAGGGGTTAGGAGGATAGGGGTTAGGAGGATAGGAGTTAGGAGGATAGGAGTTAGGATTTAGGGGGTTTTGCCGTTCGGCGGCGATTCGACGGAGGAGATTTTCCAACATGTCACGGCCTTGCAGTCTGCGCAGGCCGACCGTGTTGGGCGACGATATATTGATAGCGAGATAATCGGCCAGCGGGGCGAAAGCCCGCATGAGCGAGAGGTAATCTTCGGCGGCGTTTTCCAGTAGCGTGTCTTTGTTTTTCCCCAGATTCACGCCGATGACGACGGACGATGGACGACGGACGACGGATGACAGCCGACGTTCGACTTTTGACGCTCCTTCTCCCGGAAACCCCATCCGATTGATGACCGCCTGATCTTCCACCAGCCGGAAGAGGCGCGGCCTGGGATTGCCCTCCTGCGGGCGCGGCGTGACCGTGCCGATCTCGATATGCCCAAATCCCAACGCCGCCAGCCCGCGCACGGCGATGCCATCCTTATCATATCCCGCTGCCAGGCCGACGGGATTGCGGAAGGTCAGCCCGAAGGCATGTACTGGCTTTTCAGGGGCGTTGAAGAACTGGCTGATTGCCCAATTCAAGGGAGGCAGCGCGCCCGTAAAGCGTAAAACGTAAAGCGTGAGGGCGTGGGCGGTCTCGGGGTCGAGGCGGAAGAGGAGCGGACGGATCAAGCGATACATGGAATTACTTCTTCTATTTTGACAAATTGAGTAAAATGTACTATACTCAATTCATGCTAATTGAGCGAAGTTTATTTTACCATATTCAAAAAGAAATCCAATCTGAGCCGAAGATCCTCCTGCTATACGGTCCTCGCCAGGCCGGAAAGACCACACTCATCCAGCAGCTATTGGCAAAAACGGATTTGCCTTGTGTCCAATTGAATGGGGACGATCTGCGCACACAGGAATTCTTGGGCCGCGCCGACCTGGACAGGTTAACAACCGTCATTGGCGCAAACCGCCTGCTGGTCATTGACGAAGCGCAGCGCATCGAGAATATCGGGTTGACGCTCAAACTCATCTTCGATCACCATCCCATCCACATCATTGCCAGTGGTTCCGCTTCGTTCGATCTGGCGAACAGAGTCAACGAACCGCTCACAGGGCGCGCCACAACCTTCACTTTATATCCATTTTCCTATAATGAAATCCCCATCCAGCCGCCAACAGTTTCCAACAGCGAGCGGATGGAGGAATTCTTGCGATTCGGGATGTACCCGAAAGTGATCACCCTGCCCCAGGATGAAAAGGAACAGTATCTTTACGATTTGATCAACAACTACCTCTATCGAGACATCCTGGCCTTTGAGCAGGTGCGAAAACCAAAGAAAGTGATTGACCTTTTGTCCCTTTTGGCGTTGCAGATCGGTTCGGAGGTTTCCACAGCGGAACTTGCATCCCACCTCTCGATGTCCAAACCCATCGTCGAAAAATATCTCGATATTCTGGAAAAGATGTTTGTGATCGTCAATCTGCGCGGATTCAGCCGCAACCTGCGCAAGGAAGTTTCCAAAACATCGAAATACTATTTTGTGGATTTGGGTTTCCGCAACGCCCTCATCCGCAACTTCAATCCGTTGCACATTCGCTCAGATGTCGGCGCGCTCTTCGAGAACTTTGGCGTAATCGAACGCATAAAAAAGTTCTCCCACCAGCGCAGCTACGCCAACTTTTATTTCTGGCGCACTTACGATCAGAAGGAAATTGACCTGATCGAAGAACGTCAGGGCAATTTACACGCCTTCGAGTTCAAGTGGAAAGAGGGACAAGGCAATCTAAAAGCGGCAAACGAGTTCACGGCAACGTACACAAACAGCCGGTTCCAAATTATTACGCCATCCGGTTTTGATTCGTACCTAAAGGTATAAAGGGTGGTGTGCGAAACCTGCGGCACCAACCGAACTGATCAACTATGCGCGAGAAATGAACGCGTCGCGTTTATCTTCGCAAAATCCACCTTCCCTGTCTTCTCCCAATAATCCAGCAACTGCGTAATCGTCAGCACCGCGTGGAGGTGGAACCCTGCCCCCTCCAGCGCCTGACTCGCCCCGGACTGGCGGTCAATCAGCACGACCACATCCTTGACGATCATCCCGGCGGCGGTCAGTTTTTCGATGGCTTCGAACTTGCTCCCGCCGGTGGTGGCCAGGTCGTCAATCACGACGACCGTTTCCCCGGCTTCATACGCGCCTTCGATCTCGGCCTTCGTGCCGTAGGTTTTGATTTCCTTGCGCGGGTAGATGAGCGGATAGTTCCCTTGCAGGCTGATGGCCGTTGCGATGGGAATAGCCGCGTAGGGCAGACCGGCGAGGCGGTCGAAGGTAAGCTGATGCAAGATAGGGAGATAGGCTTCTGCGACTTTGGCGAGCAACGGGGGATGGGAGACGAGCTGCCGCAAATCAATGTAGATGGGGGATTTCAAGCCGGATTTGAGGGTGAATTCGCCGAATTTGATACAGCCGGCTTCGAGTAACCCGTTAGCAAGGGAGGAGAGGTGGGCGTCGAATTGTGTCATGGTTGAGTCCTTTTTTACCGCGAAGCACGCGAAGAACGCAAAGAAATTCTTTTGTTTTCTTCGCGACCTTAGCGCCCTTCGCGGTTCAATTGCATTTTGATATTCACAATCTGGTCCCGGATCTCTGCCGCGGCTCTGGCTGGACTCTCCGCCCGCGAAATGCCGCGCGAGACATTGATGAGCATCCCAGTGCCGTCTTTGCGCAGGCCGGAGCGGAGCGCGGCGGCGAGGTCGCCGCCTTGCGCGCCCACGCCTGGGACAAGGAACCACAGCTCCGGCGCGGCGGCGCGGACGCGGCGCAACGCCTCCGGCTGGGTCGCGCCGACGACGAGGCCGATGTTATCGCCAGAATTCCATCGCTGGGCGAGCTTCGCCACATGGATATATAGCGGCGCATAGACTTCCGAAGTCTTCAAGACTTCGGAAGTCTGGGGCTTCACCAACAAATCCTGCAAATCCCCTGCCCCCGGATTGGACGTTTTGCACAGCAGGAACACGCCCTTCTCTTTGTAAGCCAGGAACGGGTCAATCGAATCCTTGCCCAAATAAGGCGAGAGCGTGATGGCATGGACGCCCAGGTTCTCGAAGGCCGATTTGGCATAGGCCTCGGCGGTCGAGGCAATGTCGCCGCGCTTGGCATCCAGGATGACGGGGATCGTGGAACCGAGACGCGCTGATTCTTCAGCCACGGCCTCGATCACCTGCTTCAGCGCGTCCCAGCCTTCCGCGCCAAAGACCTCGAAGAAGGCCGCGTTGGGTTTGAAGGCCGCAGCGTAGGGCGCGGTCGCTTTAACGAGACGCAGGCAAAAATCCCGCGCCGCATCGGCGGTGGGGAAAGGGATGTCGGAAACGTGGGGGTCGAGTCCGATGCACAGGAGCGAGGCACAGTCGTCCACGCGTCTTTCGAGAAAAGTAAAAAAGGTTTCCATATTGCCAGTATACAACATCTTTCCCGGATGCATCGGTTATAATTTGGCGGCTATCCCATCAACGCTGAACTACTCTCTCCTCTCTACTCTCTACTCTCTACTGCCATGATCAAAGCGCTCATCTTCGACTTCGACGGCCTGATCCTCGACACCGAAACGCCCGATTACGACGCCTGGCAGGAGATCTACGCCGGGCATAGCGCGCAGCTTCCCATCGAACTGTGGGGGCAGCTCATCGGCGGATCGGGCGCATCGGACTTCGACGCCGCCATTCACCTCGAGAAACTTCTCGGCCAGCCGCTCGACCGCGCCGCGCTGAACGCCCGCTGGCGGGCGCGCAGCGATGAGTTGATCGCCTGCCAGCCTGCCTTGCCCGGTGTGAAAGATTATCTCGATGACGCCCGCCGCCTCGGACTGCGCCTGGCGATTGCCTCCAGTTCTCCGCACAAATGGGTGGACACCTATCTGGCTGATCTAGGCCTGTTGGATTATTTCGAGATCATTATATGCGCCGACGACGTGCGGCGGGTCAAACCGGACCCGGGCCTGTTCCTGGCTGCCCTGTCCGCCCTCCACCTCCGGGCGGAGGAGGTCATCGTCTTCGAGGATTCGCCCAACGGCGTGAAGGCCGCCAAATCGGTGGGCATCTTTACCGTGGCGGTGCCGATTGCTCTCACGCGGCAATTGGGCGTTGACGGTGCGGATATTGTCCTTCCCTCGCTGGCCTCGCTCCGGCTGGAAGAATTACTCTCCAACCATCTCCCGCACAAGTGAAACGCCTGAAAGTTTTCACGCCTCCTTTGCTAACTCCTCCGCCGCCTGCGTTTCCATTTCCTTCGAAATCTCCACCAGCGGCGGGCGGACAGGCCAGCGCGGAAAGCCAAACAACCGTGACAGCAAGGCTTTCAGGATGGGCGGAAAGGGCATGTAACCTTCCAGCACGTGTCGGATAGCCGTAATGCGAGCCTGCAAGGGGGCAATATCTTCACCCCTCTGCCAGCCATCCCATATCTTACGCAAGTCAGGTGAGATCAGGTTGGCCGGGGCGGTGATGCAGCCCTGCGCGCCGGATTCGAGGGCTAACTGGAAGAGAGAGTCCGTGCCGGTCAGCGCCAGCAGGTCGGAGCCAAAGCGAGCGCCGAGGGCGCGGGCAAACCCGGCCTGGTGAGAGGAATCCTTGATGCCGGAAAACTGGCGCGGGAAGGCGTCTTTCAAACGCGCCAGCAGGTCGAGCGAGAAGCCGACGCCCGTCTGCGAGGGGATGTGGTAGCCAAGCAGAAACCCATCCGCCGGAACCGCCCGCCGGATGATCTCGCCAAAGTAGGCGAACAGCCCTTCGTCGCTGACCTTGCGGAAGTAATAGGGCGGCAGGACGACGACGCCATCGAAGCCCAAGTCGAAGGCGGCACGCGTCAGGTCGGCCGTCTCGGTGAGGCTCGGCGCGCCGGTACCGGCCAGCAGGCTGAAGTCAGGGTGCGTTTCGTGCACCGTCAGGGCGGCGCGGAAGATGTCGGCGCGTTCGGATGGTGAAAAAGAAGGGCCTTCGCCAGTCGTCCCCAAAAGGAGCGCGCCGTGACAGCCGCGGCTGGCAAGGAATGCCAACAACGGCGCGACCGCCTCCAGGTCCGGCGAGAAATCAGCTTCGAGCGGGGTGAGGGCGGCGGCGTAAACGCCAGCCAGGGGATGGTTGGGCGCGGTATTCATTCTTCCACCCCTTGCACGAAATCACGGGCAGCCTCGTCCGGCGGCTTGAGGTTGTGACCCGTCGCAGACAGATAACGCTGGTGGTCGAGCACCCACAGGTACAGGTCGCCCTCCGTTTTGCCGGGGAAATCCATGAGAATATCGCTCTCGCGGATGACACGGATGATGGGCAGATAGACCGCCTCGTACCAATGCGCAACCGCCTCCGCGTCAGAGACATCCCGCTTCAAATCCAGCCCCATGAAATAACGGTGCACGGCGATGTGTTCGAGCATTCGGCTGAAGCCATCCGGGATGGTCAGCTTGATATTCGCCTGCGGGCGGATGCGGTCGAGGCCGGTGCGTTCGAGAAAGTTCACCTTCTCGCCCAGGATTTCCAGGTCTTCCGGCCTGAGGTCAGGGGTGATGTTGATCTTGGTCGAGCACTCACGCACCTCGGCGTCAATGAATTCTTGTCCCTGCTCGCGGGCGACCGAGACGCGGTGGTGGCCGTCTACCACGAAGTAAACCTTACCCACCTTGTACAGCACCACCGGCGGCAGGCTAACCTCTTCGTAGAAGGCGCGATCAACGCGCTGCCAACGACCGGCCGTATCATCCTTTTTCGGCAGGAAAGCCCGGTCGAATTGCTGGTAGCGGTTCAAACTGCCAACGATTCTCTTGATCGGCACGGCCTGAACGCCGCGATAGATCGGCCCGCCGATGCGCAACTTTTCTTTGACCTCGTCATAGGATAGTAAAGTGTCCGGCCGGCCGGTGAGGGCAGCCTGGACGCCATTCAAGAAGGCCTTGAAACGGGCGTGGAAAAAGTCATCTTTGACGCGCGATCCAAGTTCATCACTCATAAGGGTTCGATCTCGATGAGACGATAGGGAAAAATGTTAACCACCGTCGTCGCGCCAACCTGCGTCACTGAGGAGGCCAGGTTACCCAACGGTATCGTATGCCCGTGCAGGAAATAGCGCGGCTTAAAGGTGCGGATGAAATCCGTAAAGGCCGAGAAGCCGATGTGCGCCCGGTCGTCTTCGTCGTGGATGCCGCGCGGCGGGGAATGGGCGATCAGGATGTCCAGCGCGCGGCCAAAGCGAAGGCGATGCCAGAGGAGCGCCGGTACGATTTTCAGCATACGCAGATACATTTGCGTCTGCGTGTATTGGTTGACTCGAGTCGGATGGTAGCGGATGCTGCCGCCCATCCCGGCGATGGTCAGCCCTTTGAGGCGCGTCACACGCTGATCGAGGAACTCGCAGCCCTCCGCGCGGGAATCGGGCGAACGTTGCTCGTAAAGTGGGTCATGATTTCCAGGAACGTACAGCAACGGTCTATTCAACGCCGAGACCAGGAACTCAAGATACTCGTAGGGCAGGTCGCCGCAGCCCAGCACGAGATCCACGTCACCGAAATAATCCCGCGCTTGGGGCGTGTAGATACGGTCATCAACTTGGTCGCTGACCGCCAGTATTTTCATGATATGCTCTGCCTATATTTTCCCCGAAATCGGCCATCCCTGCAAGGTCTGGACTCTGGCCATTTTTACGGAGTGATGGGATGGCATGAGCTCCTTTGAATCCCTAAAACCCCTCCGCCACATACTCCCCCCACGCCCATACTGAAGAACGCGGTGCAAGCAAAACGGGTGCAGGCACGCCTCGGAGCGTGTTGCAAATCTCGCCCAACATGATGTCATTTTCGACGCACTCGATGAAGAGATGCGTGGGATCCCCTGCTCTTTACTACCAGAGTATTTCGACATCATATTGCTGGAAATCTCCATCTGTTGTAATGATGGGCAGGGACTCCAACTGACTCTGGGCAATCAAAAGGCGGTCGAATGGATCAGCGTGGTAGGGCGGCAAATCGTAGACATGCAGCGCGTGGCTGACCTGCACGGGCAATGGCCGAATTCGATACAAACTCATGCGATTGGGGACATAAAGTGACGGGGATTCCGGTAAAACCAACCTCCCTTTTGCTGCTTTGATGGCAATCTCCCAAACACTGGCGGCGGAGAGGAAAATTTCGTTTTTCCCATCCGAGATGATTTCGCTGGCGCGCGGCGATAACTGAGGGTCGTCTGCATTCCACCAGAGAAAGGTGTGCGTATCAAGCAGCACTCTCATACATCGAACTCCGTCAGCGGAGCATCGAAATCGGGCATAATGATTACTTTGCCTTTGTCAATGCCGGGTTTGCGCGGAGAGGTATCGTCCTTGGTAAAAGGCAAAATTCGCGCCAATGGCTTGCCCGCTTTGGCAATGACGACTTCTTCTCCGCACAACACGCGCTCAAGTAGTTTCGAGAAGTGGGTTTTGGCATCGTGGATGTTATATACAGTCATCTTACACCTCCACGAACATTGTAGACTAAGTAGTGGACTAAGTCAATGTTTCACCAAAATTTTCAACCATTATCGCGCCAACGTGTGACGTTCCACGTTCTACGAATCAAAACCCCTCCGCCACATACTCCCCCCACACGCCGCGGAGCGTATTACAAATCTCTCCGAGCGTGATGTCATTCTCGACGCATTCAATAAAGAGCGGTAACAAGTTCTGAGTACTGAGTGCCGCGCTCTTGAGCCGTCCCAACAACTCGTCAACTCGTTTCTCGTTTCTCCCCTCCCGCAGTGCCTTCAGCCTCGCCCGCGCTGCTGCTTCAATCGCGGGATCAACCTTCAAACGTTCCAATGTCAGTTTTTCGTCAACCTGAAACTGGTTTACGCCAACAACTACCTGTTCGCCTCGTTCGATTGCCTGCTGCGCGGCGTAGGCGGCGTTTTGGATTTCGTTCTGCATGTAGCCGCGTTCGATGGCTGTCAACGCTCCTCCCATTTCATCAATCTTTGATATGTAATCCGTTGATTCTTTTTCGATCTCGTCGGTGAGATGTTCGATGAGATACGACCCCGCCAGCGGGTCAATCGAATCAGCGACACCCGACTCGCAGGCGATGATCTGCTGCGTGCGCAGCGCGACGCGCACGGATTTCTCCGTTGGTAGCCAAAGCGCTTCGTCCATGGAATTGGTGTGCAAACTCTGCGTGCCTCCCAACACCGCCGAAAGCGCCTGCAACGAAACACGCACCACGTTACACTCTGGTTGTTGCGCGGTGAGCGTGGAGCCAGCCGTTTGCGTGTGGAAACGCAATTGCCAACTGGCAGGCTTTTGGGCTTTGAAACGTTCGCGCATGATACGCGCCCACATGCGGCGCGCGGCGCGGAATTTAGCCACCTCTTCCAGAAGATTATTATGCGCGTTGAAGAAGAACGAAAGCTGCCCTGCGAAAGAATCGATATCAAGACCAGCCGCAAGGGCTGATTCTACATAAGCGATTCCATTTGCGAGAGTAAATCCAACTTCCTGCACGGCGGTGGAGCCTGCTTCACGGATGTGATATCCGCTGATTGAGATCGTGTTCCAATACGGCACTTCGGCGGCGCAGAACTGGAAGATGTCGGTGATCAGCCGCATCGAAGGCGCGGGTGGGAAAATATACGTGCCGCGCGCCACGTACTCTTTGAGAATATCGTTCTGGATGGTGCCGCGCAATTGGCGCATGTCCGCGCCCTGGCGCTTCGCCACCACAATGTACATCGCCAGCAAAACGCCCGCCGGCGCGTTGATGGTCATCGAAGTCGAAACCTCCTCGAGCGGGATCTGGTCGAACAACTGCTCCATATCGCAAATGGACGAAATCGAAACGCCCACCTTCCCCACTTCGCCTTGCGCGATCGGGTCGTCCGCGTCGTAACCGATCTGCGTCGGCAAGTCGAACGCGACGGATAAACCCGTTTGTCCCTGTGCGAGCAGATAGCGGAAGCGGCGGTTGGTCTCCTCGGCGCTGGCATAACCGGCATACTGGCGCATCGTCCACAGGCGGCCGCGATACATGGTGGGCTGGATGCCGCGCGTGAACGGGTACTCGCCGAGGAAGCCGAGATTTGCAAGATAGATTTCCTCCGCGCTCATCGTCCCCGTAGGGGAGAGCGGAGGGTTGAGTAGCCCGTGTTCGTCGGGCGTATCGAAACCCGTAGTCGAAGCGCCAACGGGCAACGCCACGCGCGGGACCTCGATGCCTGCTGAGGTCTCGAAATGCGGTTTTCTCTCCGGGGATTTTTCCAGGGTCGGCTTGAGAGTCTTTTCTTGCCAGCGTTTGTATCGGTCTTGGATATTCATTCCGAATCCTTTGCGAAATTTGACTTCTTCTTTTCAGCGAATGCAATCTGGACTTCGCTAATACACTCACGTTCGCATAACAAGGTGACTACATCACCGGTTCGCAGTTTCGTATCACCATGCGGGATCAGCAGATCGCGTCCGCGTCGGATAGAAACCAGCACTGCCGGGCGCGGCAAATTGAGTTTAGCCACAGTCCTGCCTGCCGCACGAGAACCAGATGCAAGTGTAGTATCAATGAATTGGGCGCGGGCATCGTTCACTACACGCGATTGTTCCGCCCGCTGGCGGGCTTCTTCGCGGCGCATCGAACCCATATCATAGGCATTTACAATGTCATTACGGCGGACTACCCCTTTCAGGCAACGCGCGTCGTCGCGCGCTACGACCGGTAACCGGGAGAGGCCGCGCGGGGCCATGCGCCGCAGGGCTACGCCGACCGTTTCGTCAGGATACACACTTACAACATCACGCGAAGCAATATCGCGCACCAAGAGAAGGTCGGCAGCCCCCGGTTCTCCGTTTATCGCCCGGCGGTAATCCTCCAGTGAAACCACACCGAAAAGACTGCCATCGTCGTTCAAGGCCGAGAAACCATGCTGCCCCGTTCGCAAGAATTTGTCAGCCAGCCGGTTTATTGACAGATTTGCAGGAACAGTTACAGGTTGGCGCATCATCACTTCGTCAACCCGCACCGTCTCCATCACGTCCAGGTCGCGCCCTTGTCGCAGGCGAACCCCGCGTTTCGCAAGTTTAAGTGTATAGATTGATTCGCGGTGCAGACGTTCAGCAAGGATGAGACTCACAATGACACCTGCCATCAACGGGACAATCATTCGGTAGTCGCCAGTCATCTCAAAGACAATCAAAATCGCAGTGAAGGGAGCGCGCGCCGCGCCGGCAAAAACCGCCGCCATGCCGACAACGGCAAACGCGCCCGGCCCGGCGGTTGCGCCTGGGGCGATGATTTCCACAATCCGGCCGAACGCGCCGCCGAGCGCCGCGCCAATGAATAGCGCTGGAGCGAATACACCGCCTGAGTTGCCCGAACCGAGGGTGAACGAAGTCGCCAATGGCTTGAGAAACACAAGCGCCAGCAGCAGGCCAAACGGCAGTGTTCCCATCAAAGCGCTTTCGATAGTTCCAAAGCCTGTTCCGAACACTTCCGGCAAATTCGCGTGCAGGGGCAAGCCTTGGGTCTGGCGCAAAACCATCGGGTATACAAAGGCCAACCCGCCCAGTAAAAGTCCGCCGACGGCTGGTTTTAGCGCATCGGGGAAACGCCAGTGGTCAAAGCGATCTTCAAACCAATATAGCAAGCGGATGAAGCCGACGGCGGTCAGCGCGGCGAGCATGCCGAGCAGGGCATAGAGTAGCACCTCCCACGGCGTCTTCACGCCGTAATTCGGAATGACGAACGCCGGGTGGTCTCCGAGGAAGATGCGGGCTACCGTGCTGGCTGACACCGCGGCGATGATGACGTTGCCCAAGTCGCCCAGGTGCAATTCGCCCAGGATGATTTCCATGGCAAAGACCACGCCGGCAATGGGGGCATTGAATGTAGCGGCAATGCCCGCCGCCGCGCCGCAGGCTATCAGGTTGCGGAGGCGCGCTTCCGAAAGGTGTAGCCATTGCCCGATGGTTGAGCCAAGCGCGGCGCCCACTTGCACAATCGGCCCCTCGCGGCCAGCCGAGCCGCCGCTTCCGATACACAGCGCTGAAGCAATAACCTTGGCGACTACGACGCGCGGCCGAATACGCCCGCCGCGCAAGGCGATGGCCTGCATCACCTCAGGTACGCCGTGTCCCTTGGCTTCTTTCGCGAAGAAAGAGATGACCGGCCCGGCCAACAGGCCGCCGATGAGCGGTGCGAGAATGAACAGCCCGCGCCCGAGAAAACTCAGAGAGGAAACGCCTGATTCAAAAAAGACTTGCTGAACGAGAGCAATGAGTTTGATGAATAGTACTGTCCCCAGCCCGGTTCCCGCGCCTACCGCGATGGCCGTGGCAATCAAAATAGCCGTCTCGGAGGGTTGTAAGCGGTCGAGTAAGGCAGAGATGCGCAGCCTGATTGTACTCATGAACTATTCTCTAAAATTGTTATCCATTAAAACAAAGGAAAGGCCAGGGCGTACAAAATGCTCGCCACCGCGCAGGTGACCAGCATGACCGGCAGGCCGCGCTTGTTCCACAATTTCGAGGTGATGGGCGTGCGCGTCTTTTCGGAGAGTGTGGCAACGATGATGTTAGCCGTCGAGCCGATGATGGTACCGTTGCCACCGAAGCCCGCCCCGAAGGCCAGCGCCCACCACAGCGGACCGATATCCATGCCCGACGCGCCCAGCCCCTGGATGACTGGAATCAAGGCGATGGTGATCGGTACGTTATCTACAACTGCCGAGAGTCCCGCCACTACCCAGATGAGCAGAACGCCAAACAGCACTGGCGGTATGACAGCGGCATGTTCCATCAGCCGCACCAAAGCATCCAGTACGCCAGCCGCCTCCAATCCGCCGACCATGATGAACAGGGCAGCAAAGAAGATCAGCACGCTCCATTCCACGCGCTTCAGCACTTCGTCGAATTTCGGGCGAATCCACACAAGAGCAATTACAGCTCCGCTCAAAGCAACATACGAAGGGCTGATATGGAAGAAATGATAAATGAAGAAGAACAAGATTGTCACGGCTAACACTACAAGCGCACGCCAGGCAGTCTTGCGATCTTCCAGGGCTTCCGCAGGATTCAACTGCATCAAAACCTCGGTATTCGGCGATTTGATGGATAATTCACGGCGAAAGAGAAAACGGATGAGCAGCAACGCGGCCAACCAGACAGCTACGACAATCGGCAGGGAGTGGGTCAGGAATTGATCGAACGTCAGGTTCGCTGCGGATGCAATTAGAATGTTGGGCGGATCACCGATCAGGGTCGCCACGCCGCCAACGTTAGACAGCAAGGCCTCAGCAACCAGATACGGTAGAGGATTGATGCCAAGAATTTCACTGATCAAGATGGTCACCGGCGCAATGAGCACAATAGTGGTCACGTTATTCAAGAACATCGAGATCACGGTTGTAACCGTCCCGAGCAGCACCAGAAGCAAGATTGGCCTGCCGCGCGAGAGCCGGCCAGCCCAAACGGCCAGAAACTGGAAAACGCCGGTGGGTTCCAGCAGTGCGACCAGCATCATCATACCCAGCAACAGGCCAAGTGTGTTGAAGTCAATCGCAGCACGAGCATCAGATTCTGTATAGAAGTTTAATATTATCCCCACACCAACCATCAATGCAGCCCCAGCAATGGATGTTATGGAGCGGTCGAGTTTTTCTGTGAAGATCAACCACAGGCTGACGAGGAAGATCAAGCTGGCAAGGATGGCTGCAATCATGGCTTCTTCTGCTCCACTGTTTGCCAGGCGGAAAGGATTTTGGAGGCAATATCAGCGCGCGAGACAATGCCCACCAATTTTCCCTCGGTGGATACAACCGGCAGATCATGCACTTCGTGCGCGAGCATCAACGCGTAGGCGCGCAGCAGCCCGCAGTCTTCGATGACGCTAATCGCCTCCCGCATCAGGGCGGTCACTGGCTGGCCGAGTTCTTCTGCTGAAGGACGCGTCGTCTCGACCGCGCCGAAATCGTGGACGAAGTCCACATCAGGGACAAGGTTGATAAAATCGGGCAATTCCAGTTTTAGCAGATCGCTCAGACTGACCACACCAACCAGCCTGCCCTGTTCATCCACAACTGGCAGCAGGCCGATGTGATAGGCGACGAAGATCGCCGCCGCCTCGCGGATGGTGGCCGTAGTCGGGATGGAAAAAACTTTGCGCTTCATGCAATTGCTGACTCTCATTGTAAAAACCTCCGAATGCGACTCGTTTTGTCCGGAAAATTCAGTCGTGAAATTGGTATCATTTTATAAAATACTACCTTTCATGGGGTAGGTGTCAGCGTGACTTGCTTTAGATATACTTCCGGAATCCAGCCAATGCGGCCATCACTATCCAAAACCTCGACCCAGACCAGTCCATCGTACTCCCTGCGGCCATACAGAACTGTCAATGATTGGCCGGGGAGCAATGGCCCGATAACAGGTCCTCCGGGAGATTGATATAGTTGCAGCGCGGGCATTGCAGTCCTCACCACCTCCGCCATAGCAGGTGTTGGAGTCAAGGTAGGGGTTGGAGTCATAGTAGGAGTTGAAGTCATGGTAGGGGTCGCGGTGGGAGTCACGGTCGGTGAGGCAGTAGCCGTAGGGCTTGGGCCGGGCGTTTGCGTGAACGTCGGCAAAGGCGTCATCGTTGGAGTCGGCGGAATAAGAGGGTCGAGCTGTTCAGCAATCACCTGATCTACTTTGAGTGACACAGGCCGATTGATGCCATCCACAATTGCTTTTTGTAAGGCGACCACATCATTGTAGTCATGCGCGACATTCGTCCGGATCGTGATGACCATATCCAGGCTGTCATCCCGGTGGATGACTTTTAGGTCTACAAACTGAGCGTTGCCCAATTTCTCGACTTCCTGCGCAACGATAGAATGAATTAGCCTGTTCTCCGCAGCCTCGCGAAAAAACTTTACACTGTAATAGGAAAGAGGAACAAGCAAAATTGCCACCAGGATTGCGGAGAGAACCAGGCTGCGCGGCAACCGCTGGCCGGCCCGCCGAACTTCTGCTGAGAATCCTCGCAAGAAGAACACCAGAGCAGAAGCAAAGGCGATGGTGACAGCATTGGTAATAAAAAGCAACGATGCTCCACCCGCCACGTCCCAGCGGTTGAGCGCAATGCCAATCCCCACGGTACACAATGGCGGCATCAAGGCAGTTGCGATGGCGACACCGGGCAAGGCTGCCGAGAGATTCGGGCGGGTCATCGCATAAGCGGCCGCCAGCCCTCCAGCCAGGGCAATCACCAAGTCAATGGGCGTGGGGCGTATACGCGCTAGTACTTCAGCGGAGAGTTCCTGCAAGGCAACGAAAGGCAAAAAGCGGTTGACCAACGTCATCAAAAAAGAGAGCAGGATCGCCAGCCCCGCCCCTTTTAGCAGCGCCGACGCGGACGACTTGAGCAATTTGTCGTCCCCGATGATCGATGCCAATCCAATCCCGATGATCGGCGACATCAGTGGCGCAAGCAACATGGCGCCGATGATCACCGCCGGCGAGTTCGTTACCAGGCCAAGCGTGGCAATGCTGCACGAGAGCACTACCAGCAGGAAAAAATCGAACCCCGGTGATGCTGAAGGCGCAATTTCAGCAATCACCTCCTTGCGTTCGTCAGCGGACAGGGGGTGGATCAGGTGATTGATGGCCTTGATGATTCGAGCTGGGATTTCTCGTATTCTGGTCATTTCGATTTTCGTCCGAATAGAGTTGTGTTTTGATGCGCCACGCTCGCAGGAAAAACGCCTTTCTCGGTCGAGCGCGCTTCCTCTATGGAAACAAACGCGTTGGGATGTTCGTGGTGAATAATACAAATCACCTCGGCGAGATCCCGCCGCCGTACAATAGTATAAATCAGTTTCACTGGCCCACTGGCGCCCTCGGCGTCCACGTTAGTCACGCCAAAACCTGCGGCGCGCAGGTTCGTGACTAACTCTTCCGCATGGTTCTGAATGATGACGCGAATAATTAGCGTGCCGATGGCTAGTTTATCCTCGATGAACATGCCGATAAAGTTGCCGGCGGCAAACCCGGCCGCGTAGGCCAGATAAGCCACAATGTTGTTCGCGCCGCGTACGAGTTGGGAAATGACCGCCACCCAAATGAGAACCTCCACAAAGCCGAGCAGCGGCGCCAGATATCTCTTGCCGCGCGAGACGAAGATGATGCGCAGCGTGCCGAGCGTCACGTCAATGACGCGGGCGAAGAAAATCAGCAGGGGCAGGATGAGCCAGGAATACAGGTCAAAGTTCAGCAAATCCATTCCTAATCCTCCGCTTCGCTGTGGGATTGGGGCAAACACACTTTTTCCACATAGGGCGACATCATCGCTCTGAGCAGTGCGCTATACCCAACATCGAACCGCACTTCGGCTCCAATCTCTAGATCTGAATCCCCGACGTCCAGAATCAAATGATCGCTGCTTGCCCCCAGGACATTTGCCTTTATCCTGGGCTTGATCGCCGATACGTCAACGTCCTGCCTCCCAAGGGCGAGGATCGCCCTTCGCATGTCTCCTTTATCCTCGAATATGGGAATGTGCCCGAACGCATCCTGGGCGATTTCACCGTAGGGCCTGGAGGGCTTTGTCTTGAGCTCGATCACCTCGGCGACCAGCGTGAATGCATCCATATACAGGTCAGGAATCTGCTCTCGGGTTAGAGTGTCACAACCTAGCAGCCTCGCCTCACCGATGCGCACGTGGTTGACGAGGCCTACGTCC
>Ga0100384_1000953_pt1 | contig 19786 bp, 26 predicted proteins | sample CryGeymeta201508_FD_87087 | JGI IMG/M metagenome (GOLD analysis project Ga0100384, IMG submission 87087) | Groundwater microbial communities from Crystal Geyser aquifers in Utah, USA - Crystal Geyser metaG 2015-08 | ecosystem: Environmental > Aquatic > Deep subsurface > Groundwater | place: USA... | reverse complement strand
TGGCAATGAAATGGTGACGTGCGCTCATGAAAGACAGGGCAGCCTGACCGGCCAAGCAGCCGGTGTAAACGTCGATATTCGGCATGCTACCGGGCTGTGCAGTGCCATGGGGTGATCGTGCGTGAATTCTTCCATCTCCTGAATGCGAGATTTTGCCCATGCACCTGAATCCGCGCCAGCCGTCACGGCCGCGTCGGCGCCTTGGCAGCAGATTACGGTGTCGCTCTACAGCAACTGCCCCGGGCTGGATTCATTGGCAACGAAGCGATCCGCCGGGCCTACGCCAGTGCTGTTTACAGCATGACCGGAATTGCTCGATACTTCGGCGTTCACATATCGACGGTGAGTCGGATTGCCAGAGGCGTTGATGCAAAGGTAAAGACCTGACTCCTGAGGGCGCTGTAGAGCGACGCGCTAACCTGCCCTTAAGACGACACCCAGATTTACGCACCTCGGGGTGATTTACGCTGGCTCCCTGTCCACTGCAGGGAGCGGCGTACCGATGACCACCGAGGAGGTACGTATGACCATCAAGACCCTGGCCCGCAAGGGTGCGCCCAAGCGGGATATCGCCCGCCAACTGGACATGAGCGAGGGCAACGTCCGCTATCACCTGCGTCGGATCCAGGCCGGCGCCATCGACGGCCGCAGCCGACAGCGCCACAAGGCTGCCGACTGGGCTGAAGCGATCGATTTCTGGCTGACCGAGCGACGCGCGCTCGAGGCCGCCGTCAACCTGGCCGAGTTGCACGTGTGGCTGATCGACGAGCACGACTACACCGGCAGTCTGCGCTCGGTCCAGCGCTATGTCGCCGCTCATTACCCGCCGCCGCGCACGCGCGCCCGGCGCCGGGTCGAGACGCCCCCGGGCGCCCAGGGGCAGGTCGACTGGGGCACCTGGCCGGACATGCTGATTGCCGGGCAACGGGTGGACCTGCAGGGCTTTCATCTGTCGCTTTCGCACTCGCGCCGGCCGGCCGTGATCTGGGCCTACAGCCAGGACCAGTTGAGCTGGCTGTGGTGCCACAACCGCGCCTTCGAGCGCCTCGAAGGGATTCCGGCGGTGCTTCGGGTCGACAACACCAAGACTGCCGTCGGCCACGGCGCTGGTCCCTGGGGCCAGATCAACGCCACCTACCGGCGCTACGCGACCACGCTGCGTTTCCACGTCGATGCCTGCCTGCCGTACTCGCCGGCCCACAAGGGCAAGGTCGAGCGGCTGGTGCGCACCGGCCGGGGCGGTCTGGACATCGCCCGGCGCGCCTGGGACAGCCTGGAAGCGCTGCAGGCGTTTACCGACGAGCGCATCGACCAGGCCATCCAGCACCGGCGCTGTCCGGCCACGGGGATGAGCGTGTTTGACAGCTGGCAGGCCGAACGCAAGCATCTCGCCCCCGTGCCGGTACTGCCCGAGCCGTTCGATGCGGCCGTGACCCGCACGGTCTCGACCGACTGTCTGGTCAGCTTCGAAGGCCGGCAGTACTCGGTCCCGTTTGCCTGGGTCGGCCAGGCCGTCGAAGTCCGTGGTTGCTGCCATACCGTCCAGATCCTGGCCGAAGCCGGCGTCATCGCCGAGCACCCGCGCCAGACGCGCACCCGCCTGGTGCTCGATGCCGACCACTACGAAGGCCCCTCGACCGATCGGGTGATCGCACCGATGCCGCTGGGCAGGATGGGCAAGAAGCTCGCCGAACTGGCGTCCATTCCGGTCGAGCACCGACCGCTGGACCTGTATGCCGAACTCGCCGAGGTGGCCCGATGAGCGCGCGGCCGAAGCTCGATGTCGATCGCAGCCGCGAACGGCTCGAACGACTGGGCCTGACCTATGCCGCCGAGGCCCTGCCCGGGGCGGTCAGCACTGCGGTCAAGCAGTCGGTCGCCCCGCAGGCATTTCTCGACGGGCTGCTCGATGTCGAACTGGACGCGCGCGAGGAGCGGCGCATCCGGACAGCGCTGAAGCTTTCGAACCTGCCGACCGGCCAGACCCTGGCCGACTTCGATTTCGCTTTCCAGCCGGCCGTGGAGCGCTCGCGCATCGACACGCTGGCCACCGGCGCCTGGGTCAAGGCGTCCGAGACTCTGCTGATTCAGGGCCCGCCCGGGGTCGGCAAGACCCATCTGGCCGTAGGCCTCGGCGTCAAGGCGATTGAGCAGGGGTTTTCGGCCCAGTTCTACCGCTTCGATGAGTTGCTCACGGCGCTCAAGGCCGACGCCGGGCTGGCCCCGGCCCGGCTCCGGCGCAAGAAGTACCTCAACACCGCGCTGCTGATTGTCGACGAACTCGGTTTCGAGCCCATGGACCGGGCCGAGGCCAGCCTGTTCTTCCGGCTGGTGACCTATCGTTACGGCCGGGGATCGATCCTGATCACCACCAACAAGAGTGTGCGCGACTGGAGCGAGCTTCTGGCCGGTGACGAGGTGCTGACCGCGGCCATTCTCGACCGCCTGCTGCATAACGCCCACGTCATCAACATCAAGGGCCGCAGCTACCGACTCCGGGATCTGGAGCAGACGCTCGGTGCGCGAACGAACTAAAGGAGAACTGAATATCAGCAAACCCTGAAATCCCTGCCCCGGGTGCGTAAAAGTAGGTGTCGCCTTAATGCGTAAAGGTGGGTGTCGCTTGACAAATCGAGCGGTTGAGGACGAATCCGCTCGGTAGGGACTGTAAATTCGTTTGTGTAAACGCCCATTGATCCTCAGGTAATAAGGAGAGCATCAATGGAAGCAATCATGAAGAACGAGAAAGTCAAGAAGTTAGTGGCCGAGCTGGCCAAGAACGTCAAGACCGAGTCGGATCTGAGCGAGCTGTCGTCGGAGCTGGTCAAGATGACCGTTGAGGCCGCGCTTGGGGCCGAGATGGACCATCATCTGGGCTACGAGAAACACGCGGTCGAGGGCCGGAACTCCGGCAACAGCCGCAACGGCCACTCGTCGAAGACGCTCAAAGGCACGCATGGCGAGGCCAGAATCGACGTGCCGCGAGATCGCAGCGGCACCTTCGAGCCGCAGCTGCTGGGCAAGTATCAGACCCGGCTGACCGACTTCGACGATCAGATCCTGTACCTCTATGCCAAGGGGCTGACGACGCGCCAGATCGCTGACACCTTCAAGGAAATGTACGGCGCAGAGGTCTCGCCGACCCTGATCTCCAAGGTCACCGATGCCGTTCAGGATCAGGTGCAGGAGTGGCAGAAACGCAATCTGGATCCGCTCTATCCGATCGTCTACCTGGACTGCATCGTGGTCAAGGTGCGGCAGAACAAGCAGGTGATCAACAAGGCGATCTACCTCGCACTGGGTGTCGACCTGGAGGGGCACAAGCAGCCGCTGGGCCTGTGGATCGGCGAGAACGAGGGTGCCAAGTTCTGGATGTCGGTCCTGACCGAGCTCAAGAACCGGGGCGTCGAGGATATCCTGATCGCCTGTGTCGATGGCCTGACGGGCTTTCCGCAGGCAATCGAAGCAGTCTATCCGGAGACCCGCGTCCAGCTCTGTGTCGTCCACATGGTGCGCAACTCGCTGAAATACGTCGCATGGAAGGACTACAAGGCCGTGACGGCCGACCTCAAGACGATCTACCGCGCCCCCACCGAGGCTGAGGCACGGCGCCAGCTTGAGGCGTTTGGCGAGCGCTGGAAAGAGAAATACTGTCAGATCGCGAAGATGTGGGACCATCACTGGCCCAACCTGATCACATTGTTCGACTACCCGCCGGAGATCCGTAAGACCATCTACACGACCAACGCCATCGAGTCGTTGAACAGCGTGATCCGGAAATCGACCCGTCAGCGAAAAATCTTCCCGACCGATGATTCCGCCATGAAAGTGGTCTATCTCGCGATCCGGGCAGCGTCAAAGAAATGGTCGCGGCCGATCCGCGACTGGAAAGCCGCACTGAATCAACTTATCATCCAGTTCGATGACCGGATTACCCGTCATCTTTGAGAGGGTGGTTACACAGAAAAATTTACAGGCTCTTTTTATATGATTAAACTTCATGTTGATATACCAACCATCGTAAAAGTTTAAGAAACGTTTTCTGTACAGATGACATACCTACTACATCAACGCGACCACAAACACTTATTATTCTGTCAAGACTTCAATAGTACACAACTCTATAGAGTCCCCGACACCTTCTACTAAGAGAGTTGCGGGTTCCAAGCTGGAAACCCCGTCGAATACTCCAGAAGTATTGTCTAGCTCGTATAGTACAGGGATGCCATCATTTGGAATATTCACAGTATCTGTAATTGAACCTGCGTTGGTAGTAATAGTAATATCTACTTGTATCGGATTGATTGGTCCAGCGTAGGCGAGTGTAAACCTTATTCCGTGAACCGGGGTTAAAGTTGAACCGTATGTTAGGGCAACACCCGATCCGAACAAAGGATCATCGATTCTCCAGCAACCGCCACCCAACGATGTTACATTGGCCCCATCAAATTCGGGAGACCAATCCGTGGACGTATCGGTCCACGATAAGGCAGCAGAAGCTGTTGGGCTCGGTGTTGGGCTCGGGCTGGACAACAAGCTGTCATCCACCCGTATAACTAATTTTTCCTCTAACATAGCATAAACGTGTGTGTCCTTCGGAAGAATACATTCTGGGTTTCCGTCATAGCCACCATTGAAAAAATAACCGTACATATTTAAAGTGTCTACTCCGGAAACATACGAGAAGGTACTCAAACTCTCTATGACTTCCCCAAATTCATCCAACACGATGTCACCGAAACTACCGTCAACATAAATTCGAGTGCGGTTAGGTGTTTTATTTAGATCTGTTTCACCCGGTGGTATGTATTCAGAATACAAAATATTATGGAACTCTGAACCCTCTGATAAGTCGATATCAATTTCTCTTGAATATTTGAAGGCCGTCCTGAATTGAATTGAACCTTTCTGATATTCAGGCAAGGCAAGATCAGTAAAATCAAACTCTGAGCCCGCTCTGGTGGTTATAGTAGTGTTAGTTCCATCAAATGTTGAACTTTCTATTTCGTAAATACCCGTGTTGGGCTCGCTGTTCCGGAAATAAATATCTATACCCTGCAAATCATTTGTTGAAACGCTTTTGAATGAGTGGAACTCTACAGTGGTTTGGTCGGCGTCAGCGTCATATGCCGCAGATCGAACTACGTACTTTCCATTGAAGTCACTTTCGGTCCCGGTTATCTGGAACTCGTTTTTGTTTGAAATAAAATTCTCGTGGTTTCCTTCCAAAATCAAAAATTTTTCTTCGTTAGAAATGACCTCGAACGGCAACATATTGACTACCAACATGATAGCATGGTTTGAAAGTATGGTAGAAGCATCACCCGAAACTACTACCTCGTTGTTTGAAGGGATGCTTAATATTTTAAATCTTGTGTCATCAGTATGGTTACCCTCTACTTCAAACCATTCCTCTTTTGCATTTTGGGCGATGATTAATTCAGAAGCGACAAGGTCTGAGTTATCAAACACCACACCGTATCCACCGTTACAATCGAATAAATCACAACAGTCAATAGCATCATAACCACAATTATCGTCGTAATCTAGGCCAAAACCCGTCTGTTTGCAAAGTGGCTCGTTGACAATAACCACACGTTTATTGACCCGTTCTATGAAATTTGCATCCATAGCCTCGAAGAAGCTATATTTTTCTACAACTTCTAAAAGTTTTGTATGGTAGGGCTTTGCTTCCCTAAAATATTCTAAAAAAGAATCAATGGCCTTGGAAGAAGAAGAATTTAATACCATGAATAACGAATTATTTTATATGGGTTATTTATCAAGAAAGCAAAGAAGACCCCCTTCCTTCAGGGAGGGGACAAACTCTAAGAACATTTAGCAAAAAACATTCACCACTTGACATTTTCACTAAATGCGATTACAATATTTCAGTATCGAGAACCAAGTGCTGAATAATATTGTAAATATCTACCTTAAAAGTGGTAGAAAAAGAACCGTAGGGCATACGGGAATAGCTTGTGGAGTCCGACATAAATCTAAAGTTCTTGTAGAGAACAATGTAGTGGACTATGAAACAAGAATCCTCTTCCTAAAGGAAGAGGGGAAGCCAAAAACCCAAAACAAAACAACATCGAAGAAAAGTGAAAGGGTGGCCTCAGCCACCCCATTTTTCATCTACAGCGGTACCTGTAATTTCCCGCGTATCGGGGATCATAATATCTATAACAGTCCCGGAATCTGGGGGACAAAACGTCTCCATAATAAATACGTTCGTGCTCACACAGTCCACTTTGGCTCATCAACATGTAGCCGGGACGACATTGACCACTTCTTGCTTCTTCCAACGTTGGGACATACCGAGGGGCTGGTCCATGGCGAACCTCGTAATATACGGGACCGTTCCTTACGGTCACAGTTTCCCTAACGTAAACCCCAGAACCATAATAACCATCGGTATAGGCAATGCATCCTGTCATTAAAACAGAAAAGAAAAGAACAAAACCTATTTTAAAATGTTTCATTTTAACTCCTTTTGGAAAATTGAATCCAATCTGAAAGGGTATCATACCTCATTTTGGAGTCTTTGTCAAATACAGTTCCATCGTCATTCAAACTAATGTTGTAATTTCTTGAAAACGTAAGGGGGTCGTCGGTTGTTCTGTATTCGGCGAAAACGTCAGAAATCCCTCTAGATCGAAGGGTCTGTATTTTTCTGGTTAGACGATAATTAAACTTTTGCGATTCTTTCATCAAACTTTTTGATGATTTCCAACATTGCAGCTTCGCTGTAATTTCCCTCTCGTCTCATTTGTTCTGCAAGATCGACGAGAGCACGAATGTCCGTCTCTTTGGATCGCATACTCGCGTTAGTTCCTATTTCATCAAGAGTCTTTTGGTATTTTTGTCTCAATGAGGACTCCACTAATTAAAAACCATCTAAAGCATATTTATGTATTCTCAAACAAAATTTTTAAAAAACTTTGCCTCGTCTCCAATTTTTTTAGAATTTTGTATGTGATAACAAGTGAACAGCTTTCCGTATTTAACTATCGCTTCAGTTACATCTTTGCAATTATCAAGGGCTTTGGGTGCGCTAAAGCCCCAGCCTAGCTCCACCCCATGCTCCAACAGAGAGTTACTGTCCCCATTTCGGTCAGGAACAATTATCTTGGGCTTATCTATGGAATTAAGAACATCACGTTGTGTGGTATGGAGCTTGTTTGTTATCGTTGCAACACCATTTAAATGATACGCGTCAAAGAACCCTTCAACCACATAAATTTGTTCGTGCGAAGGAGACAGGCGGTCCAATCCATATAAAGTTGTTGATATCTCTCCGATATTAATATATTTTCGTTTACTTTTTCCTGTCAAGTCTCTTCCTTGAAGCAATAAAAGTTTTTCTTTATAATAAATGGGAATTACCAGTCGATTGACCATAATCTTAGCGTTTATTTTATCTTGTTGATGTTTGGATTCGGTTTTTCCACTGCTGACAAAAAACGGATAATCATCGGGCGACATACCTTTTTCCTTTAACAGTGACGTACACTTTTTCCCTATTGGGGCTTCGAGGACGCTGACCAAAGGAACCAGATAATCTGGAAATTCCATGGTGGATTGCGTCATAGATTGCAACGCTTTTTCACGACTCTGTTCCTCTTTAGACTTTATCTTGGGTACAAAATGTTTACCTTTTGAATTTCTAAGTCTGTAAAGAATCTTTCCATATTCTCTACTTTGTATCCCGAAAGCCTCGAAAATAACCTTCATGTTTTTAGACATAAAGATGTCGTTTTCTGGGGTAAATGCTCCCCCTATGCCACAATTGAAACAATTGTAATAGCAGTCTTCTCCGTCGAATTTCCAACCCCCTCTAGGTCCTTGTGTTCGGGAACCGTCTCCGCATACTTGGCAGTATACTTTGTTCCATCCCACCACATCAATTTCTTCATATGACACCACAGCGTCAACAATATCTCGAATTGAGATATTGCTTAAAACGTTTTCGTCTTCAAGCTTTTTTCGTCTTTCAGCAATTTGCTGTTTTATTTCCCGTAGAGTCTTGGCCATTTGATCATTATATTGATATGAGACGGTATTTGCAATACTACTGGCAACAATTAAAATAGAGAAGGGGACAAGTTAGCTTGTCCCCTTCTGAGCTTTGGTTATACGGATATTGCTCTAACCCGCATTCGATCAAGCTGCTAGGGCGAAGCCGTTAGCGTTGCTGTCGAAGTCAGCGTCATTTGCTGCATTTATTTTACTATCATTTTTGCGTCTTTGTTGACGATTCTCCTCGATTCCTAATAACGCCCGGTCGATTTCCAGTTTCGCCCCCTCCAAAAGCGTCCACCATTTCCCGGATTTACCGGGTTTCTGACGCATTACCCAACTCGTCTAAGGCTTTTTTGTTTGCTACGCCGGGAGGATGCCCTATCCTTCCTCTGTTGGCACTTGTAGACGCTTTTGGAGACGGCGGGAGTCGAACCCGCGTGTCGTTCGCTTTCAGTCTCGTCTCAACGAATGCTTATTATTATACCTATTTATATCCAACCCGTCAAGTATCTTCGGACAATTTTATTTTAGTCTTTTTCTTAGTAGTTTTTTTTCTTCCACTGGATACCAATTTACCATCCAAGGGGGTTTTGGGAGTAATGTCTTCTGTCTCAAGTAAAGAATTCTTCTCTCCAGCTTCTAAACGAGCAATAAGCTGGTCGGAATCCATCCAGATATCTCGACCATCAACTACATGGTCGATCTCTTCTTCTGTAAGAATTTTCTCATAAAACTTTCTCATTATTTTTTCCACATAGCCGTTTACATGCTCTACTCTCGTTCTAATTTCATGCCCCTTTCCGATTGCAAAACCGCCAGAATAGTTGTGTATCATAAAAGAACAATTCGGATTGATGATATACTCTTCCCCAGATAAAAAAATCAAAGTCGCTGCAGAATGGGCATCTCCGTCTAAAGAAGTAATCACTTTGGCTCTAGATGCGACCATAGAGTTCACAATCTGTATTGCCATTCTAAGAGAACCGCCTTCACTGTTGATGTAAATTACTATAGTATCCTCTTCATTAGCGGTTTTTAACACATTGAGTAGGTCTGAATACTTGTTAATATCATCCTCTATCTCTCCAGACAGATAAAAGTGGTGAACATTTAATTGCAAGCTTTGTACGTAATGCTTAATTTTTGGTGGATCAATCCTAAAAGAAGAACCATCCTCGAATCTTTCGTCAATTGCTTTATTTGACATGCATTGTTTCCTTTATTAAAAGAATCGTTTGTTCTATTTAGAACACGCGCTATCAGATAACATCAAAATCAGCAACATCGACCACAGGAATACCCAATTCTTTAGCTTTCTTCACTTTAGAGCTAGAAGACTTAACGCTTTTGGTAAGAACCATAGTTGTATTCTTAGAAACAGAAGTCGTGACCTTTCCACCGCGCTCCTCGATTTTTTCTTTCAATTCGTTATCCCTAAATCCTGTCATCACTATAGTTTGACCACCCATACTTTGCTCGGTCACCGACTTTTTTGTGAAAGTTATGTAGTCCTTGGTTCTATCCAAAAATATATTGAAGCGGCTTAATCCATCATAGATGCTTTCACATGTAGAATTAAACCCTTCTAGTTTCTCGATATCTTCGAATGTAGCGTTTTTGAACTCTTCTAGGGTCATTTGTCCCAAAACCTTCTTCGCTTTTCGAACCCCGAACCCTCTTCCAAAATAAGGGAGTGATCCCATTACCACTTCAGGTTTTACACTAGAGAGAATAGTATGTAAACTCAGAAACGCCTTTTTCCCATTTTCTCCCAACGCTTGTCTCCACTCTTCATCCCATAACTCTATAATTGATACTACCAAATCGTCGAAGATTTTTTCACTCCATCCTTGATGTTCTATTAATTTTTCAATAGAAGTTTCTTGTACGTTATCAACACCGAGAGTCTTAAAAAAGTGAACGGTCTCCATCAAAGTACGCTGGGAAGAGATTTCTTCCTTAGAGACAGCTTCAACCCCGTTTTCATCCCAACTCCACGTGCCTTTGGGTGGCATGTCGGGGTGAACGGGTCTCGTTACCCCCATCACATACGGGATAACACTACCGGCGCGAGTGATTTTAATTTTGGCACCACTACCAATCCCATTGTCACGAATAAATCTTGCGTTGTGCCCCGTGGCGTAGGTTATAGTGGCCCCGTCTAACTCAACTTCTTCAAACTTGATTCTAGGTTTAAAAAAGTTAGACTTAGAAAGTTTCCAGATAACTTCTTTTACCTCTACTTCTTCAAACAGTGTTTGTACCTTAAACTTCACAGAGTGTTCCGGGTTCAATGAATCTGAATCAGAGGTTTCCTTGAAATTAGAATAGTCATTGACTGTTACCACTACTCCGTCTAGTTCATACACGCCGGTTCTCTTGAATTCGGCCAACGTGTTTGCAAGTTTTTCGTCGGTCAGGTCACATCCTTTCATTTTCTCGTGACGAGCCACAGTGAAATCCATCTGCTTCAAATGGTTTACGGTTTCTTCTTTCGTAAATACGTTACTAACTCCGGAAACATCGATAATCTCGTAGGCGACAAGATCAACATCTTGCACCATTTCCAGATTAGTTTCGTTTCTATTAAGAAAACCTGCAACTAAGTTTCTAGGATTCTTGTACTTTCTTTTATATTTGGCGTCAAATACCGAACGGCGCATTATTATTTCCGCCCGAACCGCCAGATAGTCACAACCGACGGTTTTGGGAATATCGACGATAGCTACAATATGACGAGTAACGTCATGGCCCAGAACACCATCACCCCGCGTGAACGCTTTGGACAGTTCGGCCTTGCCCCTCCCGTTGCTTTCGTACACCAAAAGAATGCTGGCCCCATCGAGCTTTTCTGTGACTACAACATCATTTTGAATACAATCATACTTTTCAGCCCACTTTAACGCTTCACCCTCATAGACCTGATTTAAACTTCCCATAGAGTATGGGAGATGTACTTTCTCCAACGATGTTTCTTTAACGTGGGGGGCTTTTTTGAAATACTCATGTTCTGGAGAAATTTCCTCGGCTCTCCTACGAAGTGCGTCGTATTGGTCATCGGGGATCAGGGGTGAACCCTTATAGTAAGCCTCGTCGAATTTTTGTAAATCTTGAATCGTTTTCTCGATATCGATAGTCATTGTTAACCCTCAAGTAGATACGATATTATACAACATATCTACGTTAGAGTCAACGATTATGAGCGCTTTTCTACCCAATTTGGATCAAGATCTTGCATATATTCTTTCGAAATTTTTAGTACAGTTCCGCCATATTTGTTCGTCAACTTATCTAGATTTTCTTCGGACAAGTCGTCACCCACATTATAGGACAAAGTTACATGAGGGATGTACTCTGGAAAATCGTAAGTAGCGCCATGATCTAATGTGGTCTGGTGTTTATCTCTCAAGTAGTCTGAATCGAGGGCCGCTACCAAGCAGCGACCACCGTCTTTCGTATTAAAAATTTTAAATCCCTTGATTTTTTGCTTCTTTTGGTTCTTCGAGTTCTTCATCAGGCTGATAACCTTTAATGTCTGTTACACTATGGGCTATCGTAGAATGAAAATCTTCTGGGTTTGTTGGGTTCGGTATTTTGTCCCCGTCGATTATTTTTTTGATTTGTTCAACGGTTTCTGGGGTGAAATTTACCCCTACGTATTTCCCCACAGATACACCTAATTCTGAATCAGAACTAACTGGTCTCTTCGGATACTTCAATTCTCTCAATATCATTTGATTTCCTCGTATCTTTCATATGTTCGAGGTATTTATCAACCAATTCTCCGAGTATCTTTTTTATGTTAGTTTCTGATTCACTATGATGGATAATAGCTGATCGTTGTTCTCCATCATGATCAAACTTCATATACATCGAGCTGTGACAAGACACAGACACGTACCACTCTCCCCTACATAATGCAAACGATACAGTTAAATCTTCGTCGCCTAGTTTTTTAGCAAAATCCTCTAGGATGTTATAAACGCTTTTAGTTTTCAATTTTATTCTCCCTGATCTCGATTTAAAATATACAATTCCACCATATGGGGGGTGCCATCTAACCCCCATCCTGTTACAACAGAAGCCTTTTCTGTATATGGTGTCATGTTAATGTGAACATCACAATCGTATGATCCCTTTACTCGCGTAACAACAATCTCGTCAAGAATATCGAAGAAAAGATCATACACACTCTTACCACCAATAACACAAACTTTGTCGAATTGGTGCAGTGGGGTGTAAGTAGAAGTAGAAGTAAGACGTATGATATCTTTTAATAAAACCCCATCCGACATGAAGTGAACTCCGGTGAAATTGCAATTATTTATGAGTTCATCGGGTCTTCGAGTCAAAACTATGCAAGTCCTTCCGGACAAAAACGGTCCATCCTTGCTTTTTTTATGTAAACAGATATCGTTAAATGTGGTACTGCCCATTATGCACAAAGAATTCTTTGTGTATTCTCTAAAGTGTTTAAAGTCTTCTGGGATGTGCCAAGCCATTCTTCCATCTTTACCTATACCGTTTTCTTCATCTACGGCTACTATAGCCGCTATTCTTGGTTTCATATTAGTTCTCTTCGTCCCTTGGTGTGCTTATCATGTACGTGTCTTGTGGAGAAACCCATCTATTGAACTCATCCCCAATGTTATACACTTCGCATATCTTTGGCTTGAGTTCAATCATAATAGAGCCTTTAGCATTTCGTGCTTCTCTTCCGGTGATTATAAATTCTTTACCGTCATAAACGCAATAGTCGTGGGGTTTGTTCATGTTTCCAAAGATACCTGTCGGGGTATGTATAAATATTCTCGAATAGCGATGCAAAAAACCACCGTATGGTAATTGCAGAAAAATCTTTTATTCAACTTTTCTACGAGGAATTCATCCTCAATCCTTTTTTTGACTCTAACCCATACCATCAGGAGATATCACAACGATGAAAAAGTCTAAGAAAAAGAGCCTACATGTAGTTCAACACGACAACCTAGCTCGCCAAGAATATAACAACAACTGCAAATCACTCTCGTTCCACGACTTGAAGGCCATTAAACCCCTAACAACACCACAAAAACAGATGATGGAATCTTATTTTTCCGGAAACTCTATCTTTGCATCCGGTTCTGCCGGGACGGGAAAAAGCTTGGTGGCGTTATATCTAGCATTGAACGATTTGTTGGACCGGGACCAACCTATTGAACACGTCAAGATAATTAGAAGTGTTGTACCGACCAGAGAAGTTGGATATTTGCCGGGTTCGATAGATGAAAAAATTTCTGTATATGAAACCCCATATAGAGAATTGTTCTCGTTCTTGTTTGACATGCCAACGTCATACGACAAATTCAAGGAGAGTGGTAAAGTAGAATTCATGCCAACAAGTTTCTTGCGAGGACAAACGTGGGACAACTCTGTTATTGTTGTTGACGAAGTCCAAAACCTCAATTTCCACGAAGTCAATACTGTTATGACACGAGTTGGTAGAAATAGTAAAATAATTCTGGTCGGCGACTCCAATCAATCTGATTTGTTCAAATCCAATAGGGATATATCATGTATTGAACGTCTAGACAAGGTTCTTTCTAATAACAACTTCTTTGACACCATATACTTCCAGAGACAAGACATAGTTCGAAGTGATTTTGTTAGAGCTTGGATTGAATGCATTGAAGATTGACAAGTAGTCACAAAGTCTTGATAATGTCTCCTTAGTCTACAACTAAGGAGATTTATTTATGGATTGGAAAGAATACATTGAGCAAGCAAAAATAACCGAATCACATATTGAAGAACTAAACATCAGTGCGGATTTTCTCGTAGCTGCGCTGACACTAAATCATATCAGTGCGGAAATACTGGATTGTGTAAAGAAATTGGCATTTTACAACAACCCTAAAAAACTAGAAGAAAACATCAAAAATTTGTTGGTTCAATTGGAGTTAGAGCTATACACTCTTAAACATTATGAGTCAACTCCTAGGTCCGCCTTATATGGAGAGGATGCAGTTAAGCCCGATGTTAATACTAGAATAGCACACTGTCTAATCGGGATGATCACAGAAGCCGGTGAGTTATCAGAGGCTTTCGCAAAAGCAATTCATACCGGAGAGTTTGATGTGGTTAATCTTAAAGAAGAATTTTTTGACTCTGATTGGTATAAAGCTATTGGGTCTGACGAAATGGGTATAGATTGGGGGGAGGGGTGGCAGAACAACATTGACAAACTGCGCTCCCGTTACAAGGGTTCTTACAGTGACGACGCCACAGCCAATAGAGATTTGAATGCCGAAAGACAAATCCTAGAAGGAAACAAACCATGAATGAGGCTCTTTTAATGCAAAAAATCCAAAATCCGGAAAGTAGGGTAAAATATTTAGAAGAAAAAATCAAACCCAACCGCCCGGTAGATAAATTTGGTAACAGAATGAGTTCTTACAATTTATCTAATACTGCTAAAATTTTAAAGATGACTTCGTGAGGTGATGAAATGAATAAAAACGAATACGAAACACTTAGCTACGATCCGGGAACCGGCAAATGGGAACCTGCTATCCCAGAGCCTTATTACTACGGTATTTTTCCGTGGCTTTGGAAAAGAATCACGGGTTGGCGTGATGACTATGGGAGAAAAGCACAACTTTACTGGGACTGGTGGTGGTAAATAGTAGTTGACACAATTCCTACGGTCTGTTAGAATACACACTCAAACAGGAGAATTACTATGCAACACAATAGAATCAGAGACTTTTCTTTTTTGGAAAATCTAGTAGAGAATAAGAAACACGCAGTAATCGACATAAGAAGTCCAGAAGACTATCGTTATGGAACTGTTCTAGAGGCCCCCAACGCCCCGCTGAGAGCTTTTCTTCGAGTTCTGGTAAAGGTACTCAAGAATACCAAGAAAGTAGTTCTTATTGCTTCTGAGAACGACACTGAGACGCTTGATGCATGTATTCGATATGCGACGCAAGCAGGTGGAATAGACTTGAATCTGAGCTATTTCTTTTACGAAGACGCACCGAAAGATTAAGAAAAAGCCCCTTTCGGGGCTTTTCTTTTTAATCTTCTTTATAACCGGTTACTATCGTTGCCAACGGTGCGTTTAGCTTTACAGACAGAATTCCAATCAATCTACCCCACCTTGTTTTGTAACCTTCACTTTGGCCGATGACCTTGTTGTTCTTTGCCCTAAGCGTGAAGCGAAATTCTCCGGATTTGTCTCTAAATTTGACGAATGCTCCCTTTCTATCCGAATTAAACCTAACAGACTCAATTCCTTTTTTAACAGATGCAGTAGATTTGTATAATTCCGAGAGCAATATCACTTTCCCGTTTCTAGCTTTCAACACGAAATATTCTTGACCATCTTTACTTCTTCTTATATCAAATTCTGGTTTTCTCAACATAACCTAACTAAACCTCGTGTTTACAAATAGTATTTATAGCTGATTTTGAAAAAATGAAAGCCCCGCCTTGCGGGGCTTTCTAATTAAACCGGGTGATCAATCCCGGTCGCCTACGGCCTCGGAGGTTTCATAGGTCTTGCATCTGGATCACTACAAACGGAAGGTACCATGTTCGTAGGAGAGCCAGTAAACTCAGTTCTAGTGTAAGAAGTAACCGTTTTCGATCATTTCATGGATACGACTATTCTTCGACACACCCTTGATCAAATATTCCATCTGATCCGCTAGGATTCGGCGGTTCTGGAGAATAAGATGCTCGTTGTAATTTGGCACATATGGAACGTATACCAATGGCATTTTTGCTTCTCCGGGTGTTCTGTCGGCTTTCTTATGGTTACACTTCTTACAAGCAGTAACCAAGTTGGTCCAACTGTCTTCTCCACCCCGAGACTTAGGCACAACATGGTCACGAGTTAAATCCGATCTAGGAAACAACTCTGAACAATAGCCACAAACATTACGGTCACGAATGAACAATGTCTTGTTGGTCAAAGGTGGTGTTCCTGATCTCCACTTAGAAGGACTCATTTTAGCATCAACTGCTACAATAGTATCCATAACCAGTCTGGAACGCTGTCCCGTAACCGCATTAGTACCACCACGAAGAGTAACCTCGTGCTGTCCCAAACTCCACAATACTTTGTTCTTAGCGTAAAAGTATGCAGACTTTTCATAGTTGATCCAGCCCACGGGCTCACCACCCGCATTCAATTGTAGGATCAATGGTAACTGTTCAACGTTCAAAGCTTCAGTGTTCATATTCAATTTCCTTTTATTACTTTATCAAAGCCTTCTTCTCTTGTCGGATAAATGAAGCTATCCCTCATACTACTAAGTACATGTGGTGGGATGCTCTTCCCGGTTTCCTCTGCTCTTTTTGCCAAGCGTCTTTCAAGCTCCGCATCCTCTACATCAAAAACCACCGCCACTTTATAATATCTATCTGGAATCCCTTTAAGCTTCTTCTTTCTGCCTGTGGGCGCAACGTTGGTCTGATCCCAGACGATATCTTTTCCACTCTCGATAGCCTTATTCAATTCTACATTCAAGTTTCTACTTGCATGCTTTATCTGCGACTGGAAAATTTCGTGATATGTCTTACCCATTTCGGAGGCTTTATCCTCAATATAATTGTCAGTACTAAGAATGACCGCATCTGGAGTGTTTTGTTTGATCCATGTACTTTTTCCAGCAGCGGGGAGCCCCACCAACATAAACAAAATCGGTTGGTCACTGTAGTTCTCGTAAATTTGTCGCAGTTTCATTTCCAATTCCTCAAATTAAAAGGGGAGCCGTATAGCTCCCCTCTAAGTTACACGAGAAATTACCTAATGTCAAGTAATTTCGTTCGTTCTTCTTCGGGGATTTCTCGCCTGATACTAATCACTAGAAGGCCATCTCGCATTTCACACGATTTTACCACAGAATACTGGGGGATGCTGAACGCCAATTTGAAGCCCCGCTTTCCAATACCCCTCTTCACGTATCTGTTTTTTGTGACTTCTGCGTCCTCTTTTTCCCCACCCTCGGTCTCACCGAACTTAGACCGAATCGTAAGTTTCTGATCTTTAAGGAATTCTACCTCTAGATCATCCTTACTGAATCCGGCTAGGGCAACTTCGATTCTGTAATCCCCGGTATTTTCACCATATTCGATATTATATGGAGGATAGCTTTGGCCGGAAAAAGGCTGATGGTCCCATAAATCACTGATAAATCTCAGATTATTTGGATAATCTCTTGTGAAGCCATTGATCAGTTCTTGAAACGTCGAATCAATTGCGCTTCTTCTGGTTGCCAATTCATTTCGTCTGGTTGCTAATTTTGTCATAATATTTCTCCTTTTTATAAGCAAGAATGTATAAAAGTGACCGACCTCACCATTGAGCATCGGTCACTCTTATTTATAACAACTTAATTATTTTGTGTCAAGTCCTTTTACCAATTTGTTCGGGCGTTGGTGCGGACCTCTTCAAACGTCATATCCCGTACCAATTTTCCATTCAGGAATACCTCTTCCAGTAGTTCTATGTCTGTCGGAAGTTTCTCTTCCTCTCTAATGGTGATGGGTAGTCGGACACCGGATCGCTTAACTAATATAACCCGACCCGCCTTAGAAGCCTTAGTGGGGTCAGTCTCAGTAGTTTTACATACTTCTCGAATTTCTCCATCAACTTCCACATACGAGCCCTTCATAGCAAAACGTAACGTATCTCTCGTCAAATCTTGAAGCAAATATCCACCACACCCAAATGTAATATTATCTGCACTGAAGCCTGAGACCTTCATGGTCTTCAAAATATTTTCGACTTCGGAGAGATTCACACCATCACCTTGAATGATTCTGACCGCTGGATTCAAAACTTTAAAACCCTTGTCATTTATAGTGTAGCCGTAAGAATCGGAAAGCTTGTTCAACGCAAGCATAACCATTTCTGTGGGATTTCCACTGTCTGGACGAATCACCACAGTACCACCCTTTTCTTCTATCTTTTCCCGAAGCTCTGCCCAAATATTAAGAGCGTTTTCGAACGAATAAGTGTCGCTAACTACAGAAACCATCTTACCCTCGCCACCGTATACATCAATGGCGCGCTCAAAAAACTTCTTCTCGTTGCCCGGACCTTCTGCAATAGTAACCGTGTGCTCCGTCGCCGGAATTGAAAACCCTGTTACAACCGGAGAATTATAGTACTCCATACAGGCGAGAATCCCAACAATATTGTCAGTTGCCATGAAATTGACCAAGTGTGCTGCACCAGCAATCTCACTCGACTGCTTAGAAGATGCCCCACGTGCCCCAAAATCAACAAACTTGAAGTCGATGAGGTCGGGGTCACCAGTTTCTTCCAAGTAACTGGAAATCAATTCCCGGAAACGATATGAGCGCGTTGCGACCGTAGTTCCGTACCACACGCCACGAAGCAAAGAGGTTTCCACATAGGAAGTGACCCACGCACAATTCTCATCGGTGTTCTCGACAACAACCATCACATTTCCTTCTGGTACGTGCATTCCTTCTGGAACTGCGCGAATACTTAAAGGCAAAAACCCGTCACATTCGTTGACTATGTATTCCCAACCTTTCCGGTTGAATGGAAGACCGTGTGCTGTGATAACGGCTTCGGCCTGATTAACCATTTCCATCGTAACGGGCTTCATTAATGAGGTTTTGATTAAATGTTGAAGACCGAAGAATACTGAAGTGTCATACTCTCCACCCTTTCGAGCTTCAATATAAGAATACTGTCGGGTGGTTCCGGGTGCCATGAACCCAAAGTGGCTGGTCTTGTACGAGTCGCAATTCAATATAGGATTGTTGCTTAATTTGTTCATGTTAAACTCCTTAATCATGTTTTTATAAAGCAAAAGATTCTATGCCCATCATAAAATCTTTATTTCCAATAATAATTGGAAAATTTTTTGGATGAAGATAACGCAACCCTGTAGTATAATTTGTGAACATTAATACCGAGTTGTCTGGATGCTTCTCGTAGTGATGGATATTCTTTACCATCTATAATCACTTTTTTTGACTTTCCATTTTTTTCGTTCATTTGTTTTCCTTTATGAGATTCACTCATTTTTTTTCTAGCTTCTTCTGTCGTTTTTCTTCCAACGAGGGCATCTCGTATTTTTTTCTTATGTTCTGGTGTTCTATTAAGGGCCATTGTTTTTAACCTTTTTCGTTCATGGGGTGTTTGACATTTGGCTATAGCTATCCTAGACATTTTCTTTTTTGTTTCTTTTGTATGTTTTCTACCATGCCAATGATGGTTTTCACCCAACAGTAATCCCCCATCCCCATATAATATATTTTTTACCTTTTCATACATTTTACTGTTGGTTACTCTCTCTTCATGATATTTACTTTTAGCTCTCATGGGCATGAATGCTTGAAGTACTTTCGTGTAATTTTCTACATTATTTTTATGAATATCTATCAACAAGCGGTGACATATATAGTGTTCTCTTGCTGTTAAATAAACTAAATTTTCATTTACATCCAAACCTCCCAAACACTTTGGAATTATATGATGTTTTTCATAGTACGTGTTAACATCCAGTTTTCTTTCTAAAGCTTTATCAATAATTGAATCATAAACATTTTTATAGTTCATGCGAAATACCTAATCATTTCTATCAGGTATTTATATTAGATACCTATCCGTGTTTAGATTTATATTAGTACTGGTCTCACTCCATTGAATCAATGAAATAATTTGCAATGTCATAATGGTCTTCAAACATTTGGTTCCTCATTACCTTAAATTCACTAATTGGGAACCACCATG
>Ga0100384_1000855_pt1 | contig 21168 bp, 21 predicted proteins | sample CryGeymeta201508_FD_87087 | JGI IMG/M metagenome (GOLD analysis project Ga0100384, IMG submission 87087) | Groundwater microbial communities from Crystal Geyser aquifers in Utah, USA - Crystal Geyser metaG 2015-08 | ecosystem: Environmental > Aquatic > Deep subsurface > Groundwater | place: USA... | reverse complement strand
TATCCAGCCCGCCGGAATAGGCGAGGACGACTTTGTTGACGTTAGGCATGACTATTTTCCTGTAACTTAAATCTTAACCACAGAGACACAGAGAAAATCTTTTTTGGCTGTTCTCTGTGCCTCTGTGCCTCTGTGCCTCTGTGCCTCTGTGGTGAAAAGGTTTAGCTGTTGCTGACCCTGCCCAGCAGCAGATATTCCATCAGCGCCTTCTGGACGTGCAACCGGTTCTCCGCTTCGTCCCACACCACGCTCTGTGGGCCGTCGATCACTTCCGCTGCGACTTCTTCGCCACGGTGGGCGGGCAGGCAGTGCATGAACAGGGCGTCGGGCTTGGCCAGGCGCATCATGTCGGCATCCACCTGCCAGTCTTCGAAATCGCGCTTGCGTTCTTCGTTCTCGGCCTCGAAGCCCATGCTGGTCCACACGTCGGTGGTGACGAGATCGGCGCCGCGCGCGGCTTCCATCGGATCCGTGAATTCCTCGTAATGGTCGGTGCCATACAGTCCGGCGCGCTCCGGTTCGACTTCATAGCCGGGCGGGGTCGAAACGTGGACGTTGAAATCCAGCACCTCCGCAGCCTGCAACCAGGTGTTGCAGACGTTGTTGGAGTCGCCGATCCATGCCACGGTTTTGCCCTTGATGTCGCCGTGGCGTTCGATATAGGTGTAGATGTCGGCCATGATCTGGCACGGGTGATATTCGTTGGTCAGGCCGTTGATCACCGGTACGCGCGAATTGGCGGCGAAGCGCTCGATGATCTCCTGTTCGAAGGTGCGGATCATCACGATGTCGCTCATGCGTGAAATGACTTGGGCGGCGTCCTCCACCGATTCGCCGCGACCGAGCTGGGAGTCGCGGGTGTTGAGATAGATGGCGCTGCCGCCGAGCTGCTGCATACCGGCCTCGAATGACAACCGGGTACGCGTGCTCGCCTTCTCGAAAATCATCACCAGCGTGCGGTCATGCAGTGGGTGGTAGGTCTGATAGGCCTTGAATTGTTCCTTGATCCGGCGCGTGTGTTCGAACAGGTGCTCATACTCGTCGCGGGTCAGGTCGTTGAATTGCAGGAAATGTTTGATCTGCATAGAGACCCCCTGGGGCGCATTATTTCTGCGCGAGAAAATCCTTGATCAGCGGCGCGAGCATGTCCACCACTTGCTGTGCTTCGTCCCGCTTCATGACCAGCGGCGGCAGCAGACGTACCACGCTGACCGCCGTCACGTTGATAATCAGGCCTTGCGCCAGCGCCAGCTTGACCAGATCGCCACAGGGCCGGTCCAGCTCGACGCCGATCATCAGCCCGGCGCCACGTACCCCTACAACGCCGGCCGTGCCTGCCAGTTGATTGTTCAAGCCGTCGCGGATGAGCGCGCCGATTTCAGCGGCCTGCTGGCACAGGTTTTGTTCCTCGACCGCTGCCAGCGTCGCCAGCGCAGCCGCGCAGGCCAGCGGGTTGCCGCCGAAGGTGGAGCCGTGGTTGCCGGGCTTGAATACTTCCGCCGCAATGCCTTTCGCCAGGCAAGCGCCGATCGGCACGCCCGAACCGAGACTTTTCGCCAGGGTCATGACGTCGGGCGTGATGCCGGTCTGCTGGAAAGCGAACATCGAGCCGGTGCGACCGATGCCGGTCTGCACCTCGTCCAGCATCAGCAGCCAGCCGTGGCTGTCGCAGATGCGGCGCAGCTCTTGCAGATAGCTGGGCGGGGGGATTTGGATGCCGCCTTCACCCTGCACCGGTTCGACCAGGATGGCGACGATGTTCTTGTTGTGCCCGGCGATCTGGTTGATCGACGCGATGTCGTTGTAGGGGACGCGCACGAAGCCGCTCACCAGCGGCTCGAATCCGGCCTGCACCTTGCGGCTGCCGGTAGCGGTCAGCGTCGCCATGGTGCGGCCATGGAAGCTTTTCTCCATCACGATGATGGCGGGGGTGTCGATGCCCTTGTTGTGGCCATAAAGGCGGGCCAGTTTGATCGCGGCTTCGTTGGCTTCGGCGCCGGAGTTGCAAAAAAACACCTTGTCCATGCCAGCCAGTTGCGCCAGCTTGGCGCCCAGTCGTTCCTGTTTGGGAATCTGGTACAGGTTGGAGGTGTGGATCAGCGTCTTCGCCTGCTCGCAAATCGCCTGAGCCAGTTTCGGATGGGCATGCCCCAGGCCGTTGACGGCCACGCCGGCGACCGCATCGAGATAGCGTTTGCCTTGTTCATCCCAAAGCCACACGCCTTCACCACGGGTAAAGGCGACGGGCAATCTGGCATAGGTGTTCATTAAATGTGACATATTCAGGTGAGCCGTTATTGCTTTAGAGTTGGACGGATGACCGCACGAAAAATATAAATGCACACGGCGGCATTCAGCCGCCGTGTATGGGTGCGCTCGAAAGCGTTATATTTAGCCAAACAACGAACACTTGCAAGAGAAATTTGCCCTTCAAGCCAAACTCAGGGCTTGGCAAGCGGGTTTAGCCAAGCCAAAACAAATGCCCGGCTAGCTAAAGGCTAGCCGGGCAAGCAAAACTGGCACGCGGCAGCTAGTGCTGCGGCGGGTCTCTTAGGCCATCGCTTTAACGGCTGCGTTCAAACGGCTCTTGTGGCGTGAAGCTTTGTTCTTGTGCACGATTCTCTTGTCGGCGATGCTGTCAATCACGCTAACCGACTCCAGGTAAACCGCCTTGGCAGCTTCCTTGTCGCCAGCTTCAACCGCCTTGATCACCTTCTTAACTGCGGTGCGGAACTCGGAACGCTGGCTGGTGTTGTGCTCGCGCTGCTTGTCGGACTGTCTTGCACGCTTTCTGGCTTGTGCGGTGTTTGCCATTGATGAAACTCCTTGGATATTACTCTGCGGGGCAGACGAAACGCGCAATAATACTTTTCTTTCGTTTGGTTGGCAAGGGCGGCGACAACTACTTGGTGTTGGCCATGTGCAATCAATGAGTTATTGATCTAATTATCAGACTTCGAGCGTCGCCGATCACCGTTCTCTTTGTTGTCTTGGCCGCGGTACACGCGGTTGGCCGGCTTGCCGGGCAGATCCGCAGCGGGGGCGCGTTCCACTCGCTCCCGCTGCGGGGTTGCCTCGGGGGCGGAGCGCGTCAAGCCTGGTGCTGCCTCACCCCTGCGGGGCTCCGGTGTTGCCCGCGCCCTTCCCTGTTCCTGAACTGCGCGCGGCGGGGCAATTTCATGCACGGCGCGCGGTGGCGTCGCCGCTTCTGGGGCAGGGGTGTGCGGCGCCCTGGGTTCGGCCCGGTCGGTCTGGGCGCGCTCCCGTATCACGTTGCCGGGGGCGATTGGTTTTGTTTCACGCATGGTGCGCGTTGGAGCCACTGTTTCAGGGATAGAGGTGCTGGGTGCCTTGGGTTCGGCCCGGTTGGTCTGGGTGCGCTCCCGTATCAAGTTGCCAGGGGCAGCAGGTTCGGCTTCACGCCGCTGTTCCTTGAAGCGTGGCTGAAGCGGCGGGGCGGCACGTTCCGCACCGGTTTGAGCGCCGAATTCCGGGCGCGGCAGGTCGTTGGATGAACGCTTGGGCATTTCGACGTAGCGTTGCTCGGGAGCGGTTTTTTTCTCTGACTTGGGCGCTTCGGTGCGCCATGGCAGTCTGGATTCGCTGGGCGCACGTGTGGACACCACCGGCCGCGACAGCATGCTTTCCGGCGGGCGAGCTCCCTTGTGGGCACCGGCTATCAAGCTTGCCGGGCCGGGTTTTATCGGCAGGGCGCCTCGGATATGCTCCAGTTCACGGGTTTGCGTCACCCGCACCGGCGCATCATGCACACGGCCTCTGCCGAAGTGCTCGCTGGTCGTGGCGACAACGGCATTGTCCACGCGGGTGTTGTGATAGGTAATGTTGGTCACGTTATTCACCACCTGCGGGCCATGCCAGCCGCCCCACCAGGGTCTGCCGACAAAACCGGGCCGTCCCCACCATGGGGTCAAAGGTTCGCCCCAGCCGAGCGCCACCCAGCCTACCCCCGAGCCGCCGATGCCGATGCCAACGGACACATGTGGGCTGACACCGAAAAACGCCACCAAGGCAGGGGCATACACCGCATATCTGACCACCGGGCCTGGGGTCCAAGCCCAGTAGCCGCCCAGGTAAACCCAGCGGCCGTAATGGAACGGAGCCCATCCCCACGGCGCATCGTCAATCCAGGTCCATTGGTAGTAGGGATCCCATACCCACCTGCCGGTGCTGTAGGGCGCCCATCCCGGCGAAACCGCTTGGGGTACCCAGACCGACCCGTAGTCCGGCACGACACGCCAACTGCCATAGCGGTCCAGGTCGGAAGCGCCGGCGATTCCGGAGGGAAGGTAGCGTTCGCTGACCGCATCGACCAGGCCTTCCGTGCGATCGTAATTCCATCGATCCCACTGGTCGAGCTCTGGCGCTGCGTAGGTTTTTGCCTGAGCCACGGCGTCACCCTGTACCACGATTTCCTCGGAGGGATGAATGCTCATAGCTTGTCCACCGGCCGGAACCATCATCGCCCGGCCACCGCGGCGGGTGATGAAGTGCACATCTCCATTCACGTCCACCCGGTAATAGCCGGGCCGATCAATAGTGAACACCGCGTTGGGCGTATCCACCTCCACCGAAAAGCCCATGGGAAGCGTGCGCAGATCGAAGGACACGCGGCCGGAAGTGATTTTGAACTGAACGAAATCGGCCGTCTGGTTGACGAGCGTGAGCTGCGTGTCGTCGTCGGCCCGGACAAAGGCCCGGCTCCCCATCTGGAGTTCAAGGTTGCCGTCCCTGCCGACATAGAGTGCATCGCCGGCGGCAAGCGGAGTATTCGTTTGCGCCACCACCCAATTTTCCGCGCCCAGGCGCGAGAAAGAGATATCCCCTTCGACGTAACTCAGGCGCAAGGGGCTGGCAGCCGCTTGCTGCTCATCTTCTTGAGCGAGGGCAGGAAGACTGCTCATGACGATGAGCAGCAAGATGGAAAGCGCAGTGGTCATTCTGGACAATGGAAACATGGACGTCGCCTTGGTTAGCCAGGACATTTTCCTGGAGTTGCGCGCCGTAAGCCTGGCGCGGGGAGATAGCAGAACAACGTTACAGCCCGGATAAAGTTGACGTTACGACAGGAAAACGGGTAATACAGTTCCGTGGCACAGGCGTAAAAAAGCCCCGGACATGCCGGGGCTTTTTCTTGAACTACTGCCGGTTTACGCAGCTTGAATGTTCGAAGCCTGTTTGCCTTTAGCGCCGGCGGTCACGTCAAAGCTGACACGCTGGTTTTCTTGCAGGGATTTGAAACCGCCTGCCTGGATCGCGGAGAAATGCGCGAACAAATCTTCGCTGCCATCATCAGGGGTAATAAAGCCAAAACCTTTTGCATCGTTAAACCATTTCACAGTACCTGTTGCCATTGTGTCACCTCAATATCAAGTTAATCCGGCTATGAAATAGCCGGGTGAAGACGGGCAAATGCCCAGCCCATCGAATATCAAGGAAATAACAGACCAACTTAATGAGGTGCCGCAATTGAAACTTGAATCCCAAAGACTTGCAATAAGTCTACAGCAAAAACAGATAAGTCCAATGTATTTTTTTCTGGATTCGTGGCGCGTGCGCTTCTGCACGACGCCAGCGATGATTTCCGTGCGTCAGCGCGAGCACCAGCATCCCTGTTTGCACAACCCCATCTGGCTTTCGGTCAGGCTCAGGGTCGAGCGCACTATCTCCTTGCGGGCATCGAACAGCACATCGAAGCGTGCCAGCTCATTCCACTCGTCGCAATAGCGCCATTCCCACACCAGCTCGTCGCGCGCCTTGAAATAAACTGTCCAGTCCGGCCACGACGGCCCCAGGATGCGCAGCACCTGCTGCTTGCTCATGCCGGCCTGGATGCGGGAAAAAGCGCTCCGGTCCATCACATTCTCGATGCGCTGCAGCTCGCCATCCGTCCCGATAAACGCCATATAGCTGTGAACGCCCATCGGCCCGCGCGGATAAGCCAGCTGCAGGGCACCGTCCGGCTCCTGCCAGCGCATCGCCGGCGGCCCCATCACGCGCAGCACATCCTCCAGCCTCGCCACGCTGGCCTGCCATGCCTCGGTGCGCGCCAACCGGAAACTGGCCGTACCGGAAATGAATGCCCTGCTACGCGAAATGGAGGCCACCGAGCGTGCCGACCAGTGCAATCATGGCCGTCCCACCTGGCGCGAGATTTCCATGGAAGAACTGGACCGGCTGTTCATGCGTGGGAAATAAGCGGGCGTAGATGGGTGGAGCGTAACGATACCCATCGCTCATGCTGATGGGTATCGTTACGCTCCACCCATCCTACCTATCTAAATTTTATAGGTTTATGTCAACACATCACTCGTTACCCATTTCTCATTCTCCGCACCTGCCCCCGGCAATGTTCCTCATGGGCCCCACTGCCAGCGGCAAGACCGGCGTGGCGGTCGATCTGGTGCAGCGCCTGCCGTGCGAGATTATCAGCGTGGATTCGGCCCTGGTCTATCGCGGCATGGACATCGGCACCGCCAAGCCCGATGCGGCGACGCTGGCGGCAGCGCCGCACCACCTGATAAATATTATCGATCCGACCCAAAGCTATTCCGCCGCGCAGTTCCGGCAGGACGCGCTGCGACTGATGGCGGAGATCACCGCACGCGGCAATATTCCCTTGCTGGTGGGTGGCACTATGCTGTACTTCAAGGCGCTGCGACAGGGGCTGAACGATTTGCCGCCAGCCGACCCGGCCACTCGCGCCAGCATCGATGCAATGGCCGCTGAAAGCGGTTGGCCCGCCGTACACGCGGAACTCGCCCAGCTTGACCCGGCCACTGCGGCGCGCCTCAACCCCGCCGATGCGCAGCGCATCCAGCGAGCGCTGGAAGTGTGCATTCTCAGCGGCCAGATGATGTCCTCGTTGCTCGAAAAGGACGCCGCTGCCGACTTGCCTTATAACGTCCACGCCCTGGCCCTGCTGCCTAGCGACCGCGCCGTGCTGCACCAGCGCATTGCCCAGCGTTTCGACATCATGCTGGCGCAGGGCCTGATCGATGAGGTGGAGCAATTGAGGCGGAATGATGAGCTCGATCTTTCCATGCCTTCGATGCGCTGTGTTGGCTATCGCCAGACTTGGCAGTACCTGGACGGCGAATTCGATTCGCCTGCGCTGCGCGAGAAAGGCATCGCCGCCACGCGCCAGTTGGCGAAGCGGCAGCTGACTTGGCTGCGTGGTATGGAGGGGATTAAAGAGTTCGACTGTCTGGAGAGGAACTTGTCTGCTGCGGTTTTCGACTGGCTCAGAGGGAGGCTGTAATGACTGACTACCAGGGTAAGGGTGGGGTTCGAATCTCCCTCCCATCCTGTCAGATTTCCCCTTTTACCGCATCGGCCCAGTTGTTGGGCGTTTCGTAAATCCGTACCCGCTCGAGGCGTAGATTGTTGCCATAGGTGTTGCGGTAGGCCCGTTCCAGAATCTGGAACGCTTTGGCGGCAAGATTTTCTGCGGTGGGCACACAGTCGAGCACGATGGTCTTGTGCCCTTCAAGCGATCCCAGAAAATCGGCGACGACGGTGTCTCCGGCATACACCAGGAAGGCGTGATCCCACGGTTCCACCACGTGCTTCTGGGCGATGGTCTTAATGTCGGAAAAGTCCATCACCATGCCTTCTTCCGACGCGCCGGGTGTATTGATGATGCCGCCGGACAGGCTGATCTCGATGGCGTAGCGATGGCCGTGCAGATGGCGGCACTGGCTTTTATGGTGCGGGATGCGGTGGCCGGCGTCAAATTCGAGTCTGCGCGTGATCAGCATATTGGAGTGCCAAGGGTGGTGGTCAATTCCCGGTGGATTATATCATTGCGCTGAATTTGTTGGCGCATGGACAAGCGAAGCCTTAAAATCAGCGCCATGTCCCAAGTGCTGAATATTTACGACCATGACCGCGACAGCGCGGGCCTGACCTATGTTTATCCGGTGATCTCGCGCCGTGCTGGTGGCGTTTCAGTGGGGATTAACCTTAATACCCATAATGCCTGTAATTGGCACTGTATTTATTGTCAGGTGCCCGACCTCAAGCGCGGCGGCGCACCTGAGGTTGACCTGGAAAAGCTGGCAGGGGAGTTGCGCGGTTTTTTGCGGGAATTATTGCAAGGCGATTTCATGCAACGACGGGTGCCGCCCGAGGCTCGGCGGCTTAACGATATCGCCCTGTCCGGCAATGGCGAACCGACCAGTGCCAGGGAGTTCGTCCAGGTGGTCGATTTGATCGGTGAGATCATGGCGGAATTCGACCTGATCGGAAAGATCAAGCTGGTGTTGATTACCAACGGCAGCCTGATTCAGCGCTCCAAAGTCAAGGAAGGGTTGCGAAAAATGGCTAGTCTGGGCGGAGAGGTGTGGTTCAAGCTGGACAGCGCCACGGCGAATGGGATGCGCAGGATTAATAGTACCTGCCAGACGGTTGAAAAAATGCATGATAATTTGCGGACGGCTGCGCTGTTATGTCCGACCTGGCTGCAAACCTGTGTTTTCGCGTATGACGGGCAGCCGCCTGCGGAGGCGGAGCGGGATGCCTATTTGAGTTTCATCGGCCGACTGCGGGCTGAAGAAGTGCCATTGCAGGGCGTGCTGTTATACGGCCTCGCGCGCCCTTCGATGCAACCCGAAGCGGTACGCTTGTCGGCATTGCCGCAAGAGTGGATGTTGACTTTTGCGGCTGAAATTGAGGCGCAGGGTGTTGCGGTAAAGCTGAACTGCTAGGCTGCTACCTTAAACAGCTTTCTTCTTGGCGCGAACTGCTTTTTTTAGGCTTTTATACAAATCTGGATCCTCTTCCTTCAGGAAGCCAATGATTTCAAAGTCTTCTTTTTTGATCCGAGTTAAGTCAAGTTGCTCTATATGAACGAGGCGTAGCAACTCTCTTACCGGTTTCGGCATGTTGCGACCGCTTTCATAGCGGGAGCCACCACTTTGGGTTACGCCGATTTGGGTCCAGAACTCCTGCTGGTTCAGACCAAGCTTCCGCCGGATTTCTCGCGGGTTTACGATTTTTTCAAATATTTTCATGGTGTTAGTGTATGTGATTAATAAAGTCCCTACATAAAACCCTTATCGCTAGATAGGAGAAACCGCTAGTTCTGTGCGTGATCTTATCACGGTTATTTTAAAAACACACAACAATAATGACATTGGGTTTCATGGGGCGTTCCCTTGAGGGTAGCGACCCTGATATTTATCAATTTCTTTGGTAGGGATTTGTCATGTGCTCGTCATTCTTCCGTAATTGAATTAAAATCATCAATTTTTTGCAGGTGTGCAATGGCACTGATTGTTCAGAAATATGGCGGCACGTCGGTCGGTAACCCCGAGCGAATCAAAAACGTTGCCCAGCGCGTAGCTAAATTCAAGATGCTTGGCCATCAGGTCGTAGTCGTTGTTTCCGCCATGAGCGGCGAGACTAACCGACTGATTTCTCTGGCCAAGGAAGTTCAACCCAACCCTAATCCGCGCGAAATGGACGTGCTGATTTCCACTGGCGAGCAGGTGACGATTGCCCTGTTGTCCATGGCGCTGTTGGAACTGGGGCTGAAAGCCAAGAGCTATACTGGCTCGCAGGTCAAGATCGTCACAGACAGCGCACACACCAAGGCGCGCATACTCGACATCGAAGAACACAACATGCTCACTGACCTGGATGCGGGCTACGTGGTCGTGGTGGCGGGCTTCCAGGGCGTGGACGAGAAAGGCAACATCACCACCCTCGGCCGCGGCGGCTCCGATACCACCGGCGTGGCGCTGGCAGCGGCGCTGAAAGCCGACGAGTGCCAGATCTACACCGATGTGGACGGCGTCTACACGACTGACCCGCGTCTCGTTCCAGAAGCGCGTCGGCTCAAGACCATCACCTTCGAGGAAATGCTGGAGATGGCGAGCCTCGGCTCCAAAGTGCTGCAAACCCGCTCGGTGGAATTTGCCGGCAAGTACAAGGTCAAGTTGCGCGTGCTTTCCAGCTTCGATGATGAAGGGGAAGGGACTCTGATCACCTTTGAGGAAAATGAAAAAATGGAACAAGCGATTATTTCGGGTATTGCATTCAGCCGCGATGAGGCAAAAATCACCGTGCTCGGCGCACCGGACCGTCCCGGTATTGCCTACCAGATCCTCGGGCCAGTTGGCGAAGCCAATGTCGACGTGGACATGATTATCCAGAACGTCGGCGCGGACGGCACCACCGACTTCACTTTCACCGTTCACCGCAACGAATACAAAAAAGCGCTGGAGGTGCTGAAAGGCGTGCAATCCCACATCGGCGCCCGCGAGATTTCCGGTGACGACCGCATCGCCAAGGTCTCCGTGATCGGTGTCGGCATGCGTTCCCATGCCGGGATCGCCGGCACCATGTTCCGCACCTTGGCCGAAGAAGGGATCAACATCCAGATGATTTCCACTTCTGAAATCAAGATTTCGGTGGTGATCGACGAGAAATACATGGAACTGGCCGTGCGCGTGCTGCACAAGGCGTTCGGCCTGGAGCAGGCAGGCTGAGAGCCTGAGCGGCAGTTTGACCTTTCGGGTCTAAGACGGTATCCTTGCGCTCTTCGGAGAGATGGCCGAGTGGTCGAAGGTACTCCCCTGCTAAGGGAGCGTAGGGTTTATAGCCTTACCGAGGGTTCGAATCCCTCTCTCTCCGCCATTGTTTGACGGCGGTTTTTATCATATAATGCCGCCTCATGATGCGCCCGTAGCTCAGCTGGATAGAGTACTTGGCTACGAACCAAGGGGTCGGGGGTTCGAATCTCTCCGGGCGCACCAAAAAATTCAATGGCTTGTTGGTTAATTCCAGCAAGCCATTTTTCTTTTTATCTTCTCAGGGGTAAACCAAAAAATTGCCAGGCGCTTAAAACAGCTTCAGCAATTCCCGCAGCAACACCATCGAACTCTTCCGTTGCCCGCTCAGTGATAGTCTGGAAGATGCCGATGGCATCCATCAATGCAAAATTGCCGGTGGATCGTCGCCTTCCTTCTTGGGCAGTAGGTGTGCGAATCGGCCTTCAACTTCCGTGAAATAATGGAACTCGACTATTCCAATTGTCCGTTTCTTCTTGGAAATTCCCTTGGGCTTGATCTGCGGTTGTGCGGCCCACAAGCCATACCTCGTTTCCAGCGTAAGCGCGCATGTATCAATCGCATAGGGCGATGCGCTTATGCTTCCGTACTTGTCGAGAATCGCATTCATTTGGCGCATTTTGTCTGGCCGAAGCGTCCATGCTTCCATGATTGCGAACACAAAATCAGCCTCCAATGCCAACGCCGCTGACTGGATCGTCCGCGCAGACTGGTCTTTGCCTTCCTCGCTTCCAGTCTGAATCATCACCGGAACAACTTGCTTGGTGGTCATGTTGCCAACGAACGCCATCGGCTGAAGCTTTTCGCCTGCTTCCAGAAACCCCCGCGCTTTGTCGATCAGCGTTTCGATGATGTCCATGTACGCTTGCGGTGGAGTGCTAATAGGTGCCTCGGTCATTTTTTCCTCATGTTTGCATACTTCATTCTCGGCGAAGATGGGTGGGTCACTTGACCGCTCAGTCATGGCGCTTGCAACAGAACCGCAAGCCCCACGCCATCACTATCGCAGTGGCATCTGACAGAGCGCAGAAGGCGATGAAACTGCCCTCTGCTTTAGCTCCGTAGCCAAGTGTGTCTACTCCGGATGTAGTGCTACTCGGAAAAAATCAGCTAGGCAACATGCTGTTATTTATGATGATTTAATGGGTGGTGTTAAACATGGGCTAGGATCGTTATGCGCTTTTTGGAGGTTGTTGCCACAGTTTGATGTAGAGTGTAGGAGGCCGTCCTATAACGCGCAGATGAGTTTTAGCGACCTACCTCAATGTAGCTATAGCCACTCCCCCACAACATTGCTTGAACTTCTTGCCGCTGCCACAGGGACACAAATCATTACGGCCTGCTTTATCGAATTCGCCAGACTGGAAATCCTTGCGCTTCCTGTTGGGGGTTATGGGCGAACGATCCCCGTGCCTCAAGCACGGCTGCCAGTCATCACACCCGTGCGGGTTCGAAGCTCGCGTCCAGATTCAGGTCGTCGCAGTAATCGAGGAAATTCCCACGCAGGGTGGGAATATGAATGTCGGCATGAATGCCCACCGTCATGGTGACGGAAAACATCGATGTGCCGGTGTGTGGCGCCGGATACGTGTCGGTCTGGAGTTCCTCGATATTGATGCCGTTCCTGGAGAAGAAAGCGGCCAGGTTGCGAACAATGCCGGGATGATCCATGGCCACAACTTCCACCCTATAGGGAACCACCGGTTGCGTCCGTTCCCGTTGCTGGGTTCGTTTGTGGATGATAGAGAGCCCTAATTGATCGCCCAGCGACCCCATTTGCCCTTCGAGCTTGGAAAGCGCGTTCCATGGGCCGGAAAGCAGCATGATCAGGGCGAACTGTCCGCCCAATACGGCCATACGGCTTTCTTCGATATTGCATCCGCTCTCGGCGATCTTGCTCGAAAGCCGATCGACGAGACCGACTTTATCTTCGCCCGAGGCGGTGATCGCCAGATAATTATTTTGAGTGTCTATGGTCATGGATTGCTGAAATGCAAAGGTTGAATGGGCTCCAGTGTAATACCCAAAACGATAATGTGCTAGCAGCCTGCCGGACTTGAAGAATCGAAGCGAAAAGAGTCAAGCCGCTGATTTACTTCAAGTCCGACAGGCTCCTAGAGGCGCCTACTTTTGGTGCATCATCTGGGCCGGCGATTTGCCATGGCTGTTAGGGACCAGCGATCACACCAGCCTTGGTCAGAATAATATTTCTTTCGAAAGGCCGCTGCGCGTGAGGATGTGGCGCAAGGATTGCAGAGCTTCAAGCTGAATCTGGCGTACCCGCTCTCGGGTGATTTCGAGGGTTTCGGCAACCTTTCCCAAGGTGTGGATTTGGTGGCCGTTCAGCCCGAAGCGCCGCTCTACCACGCAGCGCTGCTTGTTGCCCAGTTCCTCCAGCCATTGCTGTACGAGCGCCCCAAGCTCGGCCTGCTGCAATTGCACCTCGGGTGGCGGGGTGCTCTCGTCGGGAATCGCGTCACCCAGGGAGAGGCTCGGGTCGATATCCAGCGGCGTATCCAGGGATGCCATGCGCTCATTCAGGTTCAGCACGTAGCGCACATCGGCTACCGGCTTGTCCAGCAAGTGCGCCACCTCTTCTGCACTGGGTTCATCGCCATTGCGGGACTCAAGGTGACGGAACGCCTGCAGGCAGGTGTTCATCTCCCGAATCACATGCACCGGAATGCGGATGGTGCGCGACTGGTTCATGATGGCGCGTTCGATATTCTGCCGAATCCACCAGGTGGCGTAGGTGGAAAAGCGGAACCCCCGCTCCGGCTCAAACTTTTCCAGGGCGTGGATGAGCCCCAGGTTGCCTTCCGAGATCAGATCCAGCAGTGCCATGCCACGGTTGATGTAGTGTTTTGCGATGCTGACTACCAGTCGAAGGTTGCATTCGATCATGCGCTGGCGAGCATTGAAATCGCCCTCTCTGACGCGCGTCGCAAGCTCCCGTTCTTCCTTCGCTGTCAACAGGGAGTTGCGCCCGATGGCATTGAGATAGATCATTGTGGCATCGCCCTGGAATTCGACGCTGTATGTTTCCGTTCCGGACGGGAGTTCCGCTAACTCTTCTGGCTGCTGAGCGGATTCTTCTTCCAGGACTTCCAGAATGCCATCTTCATCCGGATCTGTTTTATTGCGGGTCATCTCAAACATGTCATTTTCCTTGTGTCCCTTTTTCGGAAATGCTCAGTGACTCTCTTTAGCATGAAGAGAGACAGTCTACCATAGGCGGATGAAGGCCTAGCCTGAATCTCTCCGAGTCAATTAGAATGTGCTTGTCGCAGTTTTTAGAAGCGCCCATATTATCCTGAAAACGTAAACTAAATGCCGAAAATAATGGTTAAGCCCTGCATCCTACGCCGTATAATTCATGTTGTTAAAAAAGAACCCTATTGATTTGTTAGCTATTATTCGAGGGTATGGCACGAGAACATAACGCCAGGCAGGGAGATCAACCCGGATATGTCCTGCATACCTATCCCTATCGCGAAACCAGCCTGATCGTCGAGGTGTTCAGCCGCGATTTCGGTCGTCTGCCTCTGATGGCGCGCGGGGCGCGGCGGCCGAAATCGGCTGTGCGCGGATTGTTGCTTTCTTTCCAGCCACTTTCATTGAGCTGGTTCGGCAAGGCCGAGTTGCGCACGTTGCACAGCGCCGAATGGCAGGGTGGACAGCCGCTGTTGCAGGGTACGGCGCTGATCTGCGGTTTTTACCTGAACGAGCTGCTGCTCAAGCTGTTGCACCGCGACGACCCGCACGAGCAGCTGTTCCTTTATTACCAGGAAACCTTGCAGGAACTCGCGCGGCGCACCGATTATGCCGCCGTGCTGCGGCGCTTCGAAATAAATCTGCTGAAGGAATTGGGTTACGCCCTGACGCTCGAGCATGATGCTGATTCCGGGGCGGCAATCGAGCCGGATGCGCCTTATCGCTATGTTTTCGAGTGCGGCCCGGTGCGGCAAAACAACGGCCAAAACGGTGTAGAATTATGGGGCAAGACGCTGCTGGACATGGCTGCCAACGATTACGGCGATCCGGTCACCCTGCAGCAAAGCAAGGCGCTGATGCGGGCGCTGATCAATCACTATCTCGGTGAGGGTACTTTGCATACCCGCCAGATATTAAAGGACTTACTGGAACTATGATTTATTTGGGGGTCAACATCGACCATGTCGCCACGCTTCGGCAGGCGCGCGGAACACGCTATCCCAGCCCGATCCAGGCGGCGCTGATGGCGGAATCGGCTGGTGCGGATTCGATTACCCTGCACTTGCGCGAAGACCGCCGTCACATCCAGGACGAGGACGTGGAAATCCTGCGCGCGGCCTTGCAGACTCGAATGAATCTGGAAATGGCGGTGACGGACGAGATGGTGGGAATCGCCCTGCGTTTGAAACCGCAGGATGTCTGTCTGGTGCCGGAGAAGCGCGAGGAGCGTACCACCGAAGGTGGGCTCGACGTGGTTGCCCATTTCGGGCGCATCCAACAGGCCTGCGCTGCGCTGGGCGATGCCGGCATTCGCGTTTCGCTGTTCGTGGTGCCGGAAAAGGCGCAGCTCGATGCGGCCAGGGAAGCGGGTGCGCCCGTGGTGGAAATCCATACCGGCCACTTTGCCGATGCCGAAACAGAAGCGGCACAGGAGGCGGAACTGGCGCGCATCCGCACGGCAGTTGAATACGGCATGAAGCTCGGCCTGCGGATGAATGCGGGCCACGGCCTGCACTACCACAACGTGCAGAAAATCGCCGCCATCCCCGGCGTTTACGAACTCAACATCGGCCATGCCATCGTTGCACAGGCCTTGTTCGTGGGCTGGGAGCGGGCGGTGGCGGAAATGAAAGCGCTGATGGTGGCTGCGGCTAGGAACCTGTCGGACTCATGATGAATCGGCTACAAATCCGCCTGAGCGGTCCATATTTCGCCGCTTTTTTGGTCAATAGAATAACTATTGACCTGCAAAACCGGCAAAATCTGTCCTCGCCCAGCCGAATTCTCGCTTCGATCCCCATAAGCCCGACAGGTTCCCGATGATTTACGGCATTGGCACCGACATTGTTGCGGTAGGGCGTATCGAGCAAGCACTGAAACGTCACGGCGACCGGTTTGCGAGGCGTATTCTGGCGGTAGTGGAATGGGACGATTTTGCGGCCAGCGTCCACCGCGCCCGTTTTCTCGCCAAACGTTTTGCCGCCAAGGAGGCCTTCGTCAAGGCGCTGGGCACGGGGATGCGCCATCCGGCAACCTGGCACAACATCAACGTGACGCACGATGCGCTTGGTCGGCCAGGTTTTGGATTTTCGCCTGACCTAACGCAGGGTTTAGCGCAACGGGGTATTCGCAAGCATCACCTGTCGATCAGTGACGAAGCGGAGATGGTGGTGGCATTTTCGATCCTGGAACAATAATCTAAAGAAAAGCAAAAAAATGACGCTAGGCCCGGTAATGCTCGATGTTCTCGGCACCGAATTAACCGACGAGGACAGGAAAAGACTGAAGCACCCGCTGGTCGGCGGGGTGATCCTGTTCAGCCGCAATTACACCTCCCAGGCGCAGCTTGCCAGGCTGACCGCCGAAATCCATGCCTTGCGCAACCCCCATCTGCTGATCGCCGTGGATCACGAAGGCGGGCGGGTGCAGCGTTTCCGTGATGGCTTCACCCGCCTGCCGCCGATGCGCGAGTTGGGGCAACTCTGGGACGAACATCCGAACCGCGCCAAGACCCTGGCGCACCAGACTGGTTGGGTGCTGGCGGCGGAGCTGCGCGCCTGTGGCGTGGATTTCAGCTTCACGCCCGTGCTGGACATCGATTTTGAACACAGCGGGGTGATCGGCGACCGCGCCTTCCACCGTGATCCGCAGGCCATCGCTGTTCTTGCGCACAGCCTGATGATGGGCCTGAAACAGGGGGGCATGGCTGCGGTGGGCAAGCATTTCCCCGGTCATGGTTTCGTGCGTGCCGACTCGCATCTGGAAATCCCGGTGGATGAGCGCGACTATGCCGACATCGAGATGGACGACCTGGTCCCGTTCAGGCAGATGATCGATTTCGGCCTCGCCGGGATAATGCCGGCGCACGTGATTTATCCCAGCGTGGACAAGTTGCCGGCGGGATTCTCCAAAATTTGGCTGAAAGATATTCTGCGCAAGGAACTGGGCTTCGACGGCGTGATTTTCAGCGACGACCTTTCCATGGAAGGCGCCAGCGTGGCGGGCAATGTGGTGCAGTGTGCCGAGGCCGCCTTGCAGGCAGGTTGCGACATGGTGCTGGTGTGCAACCAGCCGGATAGTGCCGACGAACTGCTGGCTGGCCTGAAATGGGAAATGTCGGCGCCGGGCATGGCGCGGCTGATTCGCATGCACGGTCGGCTGCACCCGGAAAGCTGGGACGGATTGCACGAGGACAAGTATTACGTTGAGGCGGTTCATGCCGTTGGCAGCCTCGGCGTGAGGAGCGGCGATCTGCTACTGCGGGTTGCCGAAGCCGACACCTGTGGAAATAAATGAAAAATGCCAATTTCAAACCTGACGCCCGCCGATCTTCGCCTGACCATAGCCCCCGACACGCTCGGCTTCGCCGATACCTCCGAGCTGCTCCATCTACCCTTGCCGTGGATTGGTCAGGAGCGCGCCGAAATGGCTACCCGCTTTGGTTTGGGGATGGATCAGCCCGACTACAACCTGTTTGTTCTGGGCGAAGTCGGTAGCGGTCGCTCATCGCTGCTGAAGCAAGCGATGAGCACTGTTGCGGCGGACAATCCGGTGCCGCCCGATCTATGTTACCTGCACAATTTCGATGCGCCGGAAAGGCCGCTGGCCCTACGCCTGCCGGCCGGTCAGGGACGCTCGCTGCGCCAGCTCCTGGCGCGGACGGTGAAATCCCTGCCGACGGAGATTCCGCTGTTGCTGGAGGGGCAGGATTTCAAGGCAGAGAGCGAGCATATCGAGAAGGCCTACAAAGATGAAGAGGCCAAGGCCTACACCGGGCTTTCGGCTTTTGCCGAGACGCGCAGCTTTTCGCTGCACCGTGATGCCGGGCGCATGGTGTTTACCCTGATGGGCGAAACAAGGCAAACATTGACCGAGGATGAAGTGCTGGCCTTGCCGAAGGAGCGCCGGGTTGCGGTCGAGCAGGCCGAGCAGGAGCTGCGTGCCGAGATTACCCGCTATTTCGAGAAAACCCGACCGCTGGAGCGAACCATGAACGAGTCCTTGGCCGCGCTGCGGCGTCAGGTGGTGAAACCGCTGCTGGATCATGAATTGCAGGAGATCCGCGCCGGCCTGAAGAAGCAGATCAAGGATGGGGCCAAGCTCAATGCCTGGCTGGACGAGATTGCCCGGGATGTGCTCGACAACCTGGAGCTGTTCCACGCCTCCGACGACGATGAGGAAAGCCGGCTGGAAGGCCTGAACACAGCGCTGTCCCGTTATCGCGTCAACCTGGTGGTGGACAATGGTGGTCTCACTGGCGCGCCGGTGATCGTCGAGGACAATCCGCTGTTCCGCTCGCTGTTCGGCAGCATCGAGTACCAATCGGAAAACGACGTGCTGATGACGGACTTTTCCCGCATCCGCGCCGGCAGCCTGCTCAAGGCGCACGGCGGATTCCTCATGCTGCACCTGCGCGATTTGCTGGCCGACGCGCTGGTATGGGAAAAGTTGCGGCGCTTGCTGCGCAGCGGCAGGTTGCAGATCGAAGAGCCGGGCACTTCGTTTTCCCCGATTGCGGCCGTGTCGCTCGAGCCGGAAGCCGTCGATGTCGAGGTCAAGATCGTGCTGATCGGTTCGCGCGACCAGTATTACGAGTTGCAGGAGGAAGACCCGGAGTTCGCCCGCCATTTCCGGGTGAAGGTGGATTTTGCCGAAAGCTTTTTATCCTGCGTTGAAACCCGGCGCGCCTCGTCGATTTTCGTCGCCCACGCCTGCCGTCAGTTCGGGTTACCCCATTTTTCCGCCGCAGCGGTGGCGCGCTTACTGGAAGACGGTCACCGCGACGTGGACGATCAGGCGCGCCAAAGCGCGATCTTCGCCCGCACCGAGGCGCTGGTGATGGAAAGCGCCGCCCTCTGCCTCGCCCGCAAGAATGGCTTGGTCGCGGCCGCGGACGTCGAGGCAGCGCTACAGGCGCGCACCTGGCGGCACGATTATCCCGACCAGCGTTTGCGCGAATCCATCGCCGAGGGGGATATGCTGATTGATCTGCATGGCGAGAAAGTGGGTCAGCTTAACGGCCTGACCCAGATCGATCTGGGCGATTGCCGTTTTGGTTTCCCGATACGCATTACCGCACGCACCTTCGCCGGCGATGACGGCTTGCTGAATATTGAGCGCGAGGTCGAATTGTCCGGCCCGATTCACGACAAGGGCGTATTCATCTTGCAAAACTACCTGGTTGCGCTATTCGCTCATATCGCGCCGCTTTCCCTCAATGCTTCTATCGTCTTCGAGCAGGAATATCATGGTGTGGAAGGGGATTCCGCCTCCTGCGCCGAGCTTTACGCGCTGCTTTCGTCCTTGTCCGGCCTGCCGATCCGGCAGGGTATCGCCGTCACCGGCGCGGTTAACCAGCACGGCGAAGTGCTGCCGGTGGGCGGGATCAATGAAAAAATCGAGGGTTATTTCCGCATTTGCGAAACTGCCGGACTGGACGGTAGCCAGGGTGTACTGATTCCCCACCGCAACCGGCGCCACCTGATGCTGGAGAGCAAGGTTGTGGAGGCCGTCGCCAAGGGACTTTTTCATATTTATACCGCAGAGCACGCGAATGAGGGCATCGAATTACTTACCGGCGTCCTCGCCGGCGTGGCGAACGAGGCAGGCAATTACCCCCATGACAGCGTGCTGGGCTACGCCCAGAAAGCGCTACAGGCTTTTCGCCGCGCCTGCCATGCGCCGGAACATCCAAAGGCGGGGCGTAAGCTGTTACGCTAATACGTAGATTGTGCTGGATTTGATAGGATAAGCTGGATCGTGTGAAAATCCTGGAAGAACTTGGCGTTGACAACATGCAAGGTTATGGTGTCGTTAAGCCGCGCCCTCTGGGTGAACTTAACTGACGATTTGTTTGCAGTTTAATGGATTTTGGTCGTTGCAAGAATCAAACCGGGTAGGGAAGGCGCTGATTAACGCTCGACAATGAAAAAACCGCCTAGACTGGCGGTTTTTATTTTGTTTTTGGGGTGGCTGATGGGGCTCGAACCCACGACAACCGGAATCACAATCCGAAATTGTAGTATTGCGGAGATCAAGCATTGACGCAATACGCAGGCTGTTTTAGACTCCGATAATCGAATTATGGGGACAAAACGGGGACTATTAGCAAACGCTAATATATATCGTGAGGTTAAAAATTGGCGACATTCGAGCAGAGAGCATCCGGGTGGTGGCAAGCAAAAGTCCGGCGTAAAGGGCATCCGACCGAGTCGAAAACCTTTGCCGCGCGCGCTGATGCTGAGAAATGGGCTCGTGATGTCGAAAGCAAGATCGACAAAGGCACTTTTGTTTCGATGGCCGAGGCCGAGGCTACAACTTTGTACGAGGCGCTTGCCCGCTACGAACGCGAGGTGTCGAAAGGGAAGAAGGGCCACGACCAGGAAAAATATCGGATTCAGTCATGGCAGGATAACGCCTTGGCTGCGCGTTCCTTGGCGAGCTTGCGGGGTGCTGATTTTGCCAAATATCGAGACGAACGTCTTTCTGTAGGTGCTGCCGCCGCGACCGTGCGGCTCGATCTCGCTGTAATTTCCCATGTTTTCACGATTGCGGCAAAAGAATGGAATATTCCGGTTCAAAACCCTGTCGCTAATATCCGCCTGCCTCGCCAAAACAACGCTAGAGAGCGCCGGTTGTCTGTGGATGAGGTTCGTTATCTCCTAGCGGCGGTAGACGACCCTGGCGAAGCGACCAAGGCGAAGGAGCGCGACCGCCGAAATATCTACATGCCGGCGCTGGTGCGGGTGGCCATCGAGACAGCCATGCGCCAGGGCGAGATGCTGGCGCTGACATGGGCGAACGTGGATACGTCATCCAGAGTGGCCAGGCTACCGGACACAAAAAACGGCACGGTGCGCAATGTGCCGCTATCCACTGCTGCGGTGGAGGCTTTCAAAGGATTGCCCAAGTCCATCGGTGGACGTGTATTTGCCACAACTGCCAGTGCGGTCAAGCAGTCGTGGACGAGGGCGGTTGCCAGGGCGCAGCGGAACTACCTGGCGGACTGCAAGACCAATGACCGGGAGCCGGCCGCCGGATTTCTTGACGAGCTTACTTTCCACGATCTGCGCCACGAGGCCACCAGCCGCCTAGCCGAGAAATTAGCTTTGCACGAGCTGATGAAAGTGACTGGGCACAAGGACACACGGATGCTGGCCAGGTACTACCATCCGAGGGCTGAGGATCTGGCGCGGAAGTTGGGGTAAATCGGAAAAGCCCTTTCAGTTTGCCATAGTCTCAACCAAAAAGCTCGCTGTGCGAGCCAAGCCGCGCCAGTCTGAGGGTGTCGGCATCCGACTTGCGGTAGATCAGCAGCAGGCCGGGCTTGACGTGGCATTCCCGGTAGCCCGCCCAATCGCCG
>Ga0100384_1000822_pt1 | contig 21774 bp, 20 predicted proteins | sample CryGeymeta201508_FD_87087 | JGI IMG/M metagenome (GOLD analysis project Ga0100384, IMG submission 87087) | Groundwater microbial communities from Crystal Geyser aquifers in Utah, USA - Crystal Geyser metaG 2015-08 | ecosystem: Environmental > Aquatic > Deep subsurface > Groundwater | place: USA... | reverse complement strand
CGCCGTCTCTGATGTTCCAGAGGGTGCCCGGCATCATGCCGCCGCCCGAGGCGGGCCAGTAGTCGTTGACGCGGTATTGCTGCAGCTCTGCGCCCACCCGCCAAAGGTCTTGCGGGTTCATGGCCAGGTCGGCTTTGACACTGACACCAGTGGTTTTGCCCTCGGTGTACATCGGCATGCCCGCGGCGCAGATGGCTGTGCCAGCCGGGCTGCACGGTGCGCCATTCACGGCCATGGAGCCGCCCGAACCGGTGACCACGCCGGTGGGCGAAGTGACGCCACCGTACCAATAGCGTTTGTCAGGTCCAAAGTCCATGAAGTGGTCAACGTTTTCCTGGTAGACACGGGCCTCCAGCGAGCCCCAGTCGAACTGGCCCAAATAACGCAGATTCAGACTGTCTTGCTTGTTGTAGAGCATGTCCATGCGCTGGTTCGGGTAGAGCTGAAACGGCATGTTCTGAAGGCCCAACTTGGCCTCAAACAGATGGTCGTCATTTTTAAAGGCCAGCCCCAAGGTGTGGTTGCGGGTTTCATAAGCGGTGGAACCGACTTCATCACGCGCAAGGATGTGACCCATGCGACCAGTGAAATCATAAGTTTTGAAATTGGCGCCGGCGCTGTAGTTGTCAGCCTGGCTGGTGGCGCCTTTGTAGCTGATGTTGAAACTGTCGGTGGCGTAGGCGGCTGAGAGATTGGCGCCACTGGCGTTGTTGTTGCTGCGGTAAAAAGTGCCTGCTTCACCTTCGACAATGGCCTTTTGGCCGGGCGCGGCGAACGCAGGCACGGGCGACTCTGCCACGATGGTGCCGCCAATGCTGTCACCGCCGCTGCTGACCGGCGCGATACCGGCATACACCGTGAGCGCGCCCAACTGGGTCGGGTCGATGTACGATAGCGCCGGGTTCATGTGGTTGGGGCATGAGGCAATCAAATCCATGCCATCTACCTTGATGCGCAGGCGGTCGTCGGCCAGGCCGTTGATGGCGGGCAGGCTCGACACTCCCCCGGCACCGTTCAGGCTCAGGCCAGGCACATTGGTCAACAAGCTGGCGGTGTCACTGGTGGAGAATAGTTTGGGCGCCAAAGCGGCTTTGTCGATGAGGGTCGCGCCCGGTGTCTGGCTGCTGTTGCTCTTGCTGGCATTCACGGTTACGGTGGGTAAGGATGCCGTGGCGCCGTCTTGCGCCAGCGCCTGGCTGCATGGCAGGCTCAGCACTGTCACGGCCAGCGCCATGGCGCAGGCAAACAGATGGGGATGGGGGTAGATCATGGAAATGTTCTTGAATGGTTGCAATGGTGCAATGGTTGAGACCGGCAAACTCAGAGCGAGCAAGGGCCGCGGGGATGCGCCGCAGCGCGCACCCAGGGGCCGCACAGCGCTGGTCGTAACCGCTCTGGTCGGCAGATCCGAAGGATCAGCCCGGCCTTCAGAAGCGCTACTTGGCTGGCATGTTGCCGTGCATGGAATGGTCCATGGCAGCAGGTTTGGCCATGCCGCCCGGCGCCATGGCGGCCACGGGCAGCGTCAGTTCCAGTGTGCTCTCAATGCCCTTGGCGTCCTTGAAAGTCAGGGTGACGGGCACGGTGCTGTCCTTGGTCAGCAGCGCTTTCAAGTCCATCAGCATCAGGTGATAGCCGCCGGGCTTGAGCTCCACGGCTTTGCCAACGGGCAGGTTTAGCCCGCCCTTGACTTCGGCCATTTTCATGACGCCGTTGTCCATCGTCATCTCGTGCACTTGCGCCACGCCGGCCACGGGTGAGGCCACGCCGACCAGTGTGGTGGCTTGTTTGGCGGTAAGCGTCATGAATGCGCCGGTGGCCATCTGGCCTTTGACGGTGGCACGGACCCAGGCGTTTTGCACCTCAACGGCGGCATCTGTAGCCAGGGCGCCGAGCGTGGTTGCGGCCAGGGCGACTGCGGTCATCAGTGATTTGAATTTCATAAAAATCCTTGGGATTAAATCGATCACGGTCTTATCGCACTGCTCGCGGCAGCAAAGCGTGCGGCAGGGCGCAACGCTGACAAAACCTGGGGAAACGAAAAACTTCGCCTTCCGTGCTGACGCAGCAACGCAAGGTTTGCCTGACACGGGGTGATCAGGCGTTTGGCGGACCGCGCGCTGGCGGGGGCGCAGCACTCAGGGTGGCGATGTGCACCGTTGGCGTGCGTAGCGGCACCTGCGCACTGTCGCGGGGTTGGGCCATCGGTTGGACCCCAGCCGCAACGGGCGCACCACCGGCCAGGCACAACGGGCAAAAGAGAGCGTCACCGGGGTCGGACGTGGCCGCAGTGGTGACCGTGCCGTCATCGGTCAGCACCACCTTGAGCATGCCCGCACCAGTGCAGATGACCAGTTCTTGCTGCGGCTGCACCATGGGCGAGGCTATAGCGGCGCCCAGCGTCAGGGCGAACCACAGCAGGGCCAGACGGGCCAGCCAAGGTGCGTTGCGCAGGTTGTGCAAAATTGTCATGGGGCGCGATTATTGCACTGGCTAATCCCAACACGGCAAAGGGGTCACTCTTTTTTCTGCAAACACGCAGAAGCCAACTGCTATTCTCGATACATGAAAAGTTTGTTTGAGCTTGCCGCCAACGTGTTCAAGACCGCGCCCGCCGACTGTGAATCGCTGTATGCCATTTAGTCACTTTGCGGCCGCTTCCCCCAGGCGCCTGAGCGCGCTGGAGCGCCTTGCTTCATCGAGCGCCTTGTCCTCGATGCTTCGGCGCACAAACTCAATGTGTTCGCTGGCAGCCAGCGCCGCCTCTTGCGGCTTATGTTCGCGAATGGCTTGCCAAATGGCGCGGTGTTGCGCCCGCAACTGGCTCCAGCGCTGAGGCCGGGCGTGCAGATGCACCAGATTATTGGCCACATGACCATGGACAACCCGCATCAGGCTGGCCGTCAGGTGGCCAATCAGCACGTTGTGCGAGGCCTCGGCCACGGCTTGGTGAAAGGCCACGTCGGTCTCAATACAGTGATTCAGATCATCCAACTCGTAGCTGGCTTCGAGCGCTGCATGGACCGCATCGAGCCGGCTGATGTCGACGTCTGTGGCGCGGTCGGCGGCCAGTGCTGCGGCTTGGCTTTCGAGCATTTGGCGCACTTCGAGCAGGTCGCGGTGCAGCAAGGGGTTGTCCTTGAGCATGTCCTGCCAGGGATCAGCAAAATGCGCCTCCAACCGGTCGGTGACAAAGGTGCCGCCACCATGAAGCGTGCTCAGCAGACCTTTGGACACCAGTTGCTGCATCGCCTCGCGCAGCGAGGGGCGCGACACGCCCAGACCCAGCGCCAGCGCACGCTCCGAAGGCAGCCGATCGCCCGGCTTGAGCGAACCTTCAAGGATGCGCTTTTCGAGTTCGCTGGCAACGGAGTCAGTCAGGCGGTGTGCAACAGGGCGCTTTGGGTTCATGGTTTAGACAAGGGCAAGTCTGGTAAGACCAATTGCATCATATTTCAAAACCCTAATGAAAAAAAGTATGAATCGTACGGGTAATCCCTAATTACCTTTGATTAATGAGGACATTACAGTCCTTAGCTGGTAATACCACTTTACCAAAAGCATAACGAAGGAGACAAATCATGAGTCAATTATTGGACGTACTGGGGCGCATTCTGCCGGCCAAACAGGTCATCAGCGACCCGCTGCGGCGCCTTGCCTACGGTACCGATGCCAGCTTTTACCGCCTCACGCCCGAAGCGATTGCGGTGGTCGAGTCCGAGCAGGAAGTGCAATCCCTGCTGCAGGCCACCCGCTCGCTGGGCCGCCCGGTCACGTTTCGCGCGGGCGGCACCAGTTTATCAGGACAGGCCGTCACCGACAGCGTGTTGGCGCTGATTGGCGAGGGTTTTGCCACTTGTGAAATTGGCCCTGATGCGGCCACTGTGCGCGCAGGCCCCGGCATCATCGGTGGCGAAGTCAACTATCGCCTGGCGCCTCACGGCAAAAAGATCGGCCCTGACCCGGCCTCGATCAACGCCAGCAAGATCGGCGGCATTGCCGCCAACAATGCCTCGGGCATGTGCTGCGGCACCGCCCAAAACAGCTACCGCACGCTGGCTGGCATGCGCGTCATTCTGGCCGACGGCACGCTGCTCGACACCGAAGACCCCTACAGCGTGGCCAGCTTCAAGCAAAGCCACGCCACCCTGGTGGACGAACTGCAACACATGGGCGAGCTCACCCGTGCCGACGAGGTGCTGGCGGCGCGCATTCACCACAAGTACAGCATCAAAAACACCACCGGCTACAGCCTTAACGCGCTGGTTGATTTTGAAGACCCGATCGACATCCTGTCGCACCTGATGATCGGCTCGGAAGGCACGCTGGGCTTTATCTCGCGCATCACCTACCAAACGGTGAATGAGGACCCATTCAAGGCCAGCGCGCTGGTGTTTTTCCCGAACATCGAAGTCGCCTGCAAGGCGGTGATCGCACTCAAACCCAAGCCGGTATCAGCAGTCGAACTGCTCGACCGGGCCTCCTTACGCTCTGTGCAAGACAAGCCTGGTCTGCCCGCCATCATGAGCACCCTGGGTGATGACGCAGCAGCACTATTGATCGAGGTGCGCGGTGAAACGGCCATTGCGCTGCAACTGCGCATGGATGCCGCGCTGGAAGCCTTGAACGGCATCGCAACCATAGAATCGCCGACGTTTTCCACTGACCCTGCCACTTGCGAGATGTATTGGAAAGTGCGCAAGGGCACGTTCCCGGCCGTAGGGGCCGTACGCCGCACCGGCACCACCGTGATCATCGAAGACGTGGCTTTTCCGCTGGCCTCGCTGGCCAGTGCCACGCTCGATTTGCAGGCACTGCTGCGCAAGCACGGTTATACCGAGGGCATCATCTTCGGTCACGCCCTGGAAGGCAATCTGCACTTTGTCTTTACCCAGGATTTCTCGATCCAAACCGAAGTCGACCGCTACGCTGGCTTCATGGACGATATCTGCACGCTGGTGGTGGACAAGTACGACGGCTCGCTCAAAGCCGAGCACGGCACCGGGCGCAACATGGCGCCATTTGTCGAGAAGGAATGGGGCACGCAAGCCGCCAACCTGATGCGTCGCATCAAGCAACTGTTTGACCCGCAAAACCTGCTCAACCCCGGCGTGATCCTGAACGACGACCCGCAGGCGCACCTGAAAAATCTCAAGCCCATGCCAGCAGCCGAAGATTTGGTTGACCGCTGCATTGAGTGCGGCTTTTGCGAGCCACTGTGCCCGTCGCACCGACTCACGCTGTCGCCGCGCCAGCGCATTGTGAGCTGGCGTGAGCTGTCACGCCGCACGGCGGCAGGCGAGAGCGTGGCCGATCTGGAGGCCGACTTTGCCTACTACGGCCTCGACACCTGCGCCGGTTGCGGCCTGTGCTCCACTGCCTGCCCGGTCGGCATCGACACCGGCGCCCTGACCCGGCTGCTGCGTGGACGCGGCATGGGCAACACGTCGCACAAAGTGGCGCAATGGACGGCAGACAACTTTGGCAAGGTCACCACCGCCTCGCGCATTGGCATTGGCCTGGGGCACGTGGCCTCCAGCGTGGTGGGTGACAACCTGCTGGGCAAGCTCTCGGGCGGCAAGTGGAAACGCGGCATGCCGCTGGCTGGAAAAACGCCGCAGGCGTACAGCGGCGCTGGCGACCCGGTGGTCTATTTCCCGGCCTGCGGCGGGCGCATTTTTGGCGCCAACGACCGCGATGAAGCCACCCTGCCCGAAGTCATCATGGAACTGCTGGTGCGCGCGGGCTACGCCCCGATCCTGCCCGAGGGTTTTGACAAACTCTGCTGCGGCCAGATGCTGGAAAGCAAAGGCATGGCCGAGGAAGCCGATGAAATGAGCGATGCCGTCACCCAAGCCCTCATGAAGGCGGCAGACGACGGCAAGGGTGGTTTTTACCCAGTCATCATGGACGCCAGCACCTGCTCTGTGCGAATGCAAAAAAAGCTCGCTGGCAAGTTAAATCTGATGGACTTTCACGAATTTGCCCACGACGCCCTATTGCCGCGGCTCTACATCACCAAAAAGCCCGGGCCTGTGGCACTACACGTCAATTGCAGCGTGCGCCGCACCGGCTCGGATGCCAAGCTGCGCCGGGTACTGGCAGCGTGTGTCGAGCAGGTGATCGAGCCCGCAGGCGTCACTTGCTGCGGCTTTGGCGGCGACCGCGGGTTTGCGGTGCCTGAGCTCAATGTGCACGCACTGCGCAAAGTGCACGACGCTTTGCCCACGAGCTGCTGCGAGGGTGTGTCCACCAACCGCACCTGCGAAATTGGCCTCACCGCCGAGACCGGCCGCCCCTACCACGGCCTGGCTTATCTGCTTGAAGAGTGCAGCCGGGTGGAGGGCATGGCCTATTGAGTTTTTCCCCTTGACGCTATCTTTTTAATTTTTACAACGAGGAGTATTTTCATCATGCATATCGGGCGACCCATCCATTTTTATTCACAAGTTTCAACACTCAGGATGCCATCATGAGCCAAACCATGCTTTCTTTATTGGCCTTCGCGCCACTGGTGCTGGCAGCCGTGCTGCTGGTGGGTTTTAACTGGCCGGCGAAACGCGCCATGCCGGCGGTGCTCATACTTAGCATCGTGATTGCCCTGGGCGCTTGGGGCATGTCAACCAACCGCGTTATCGCTTCGATATTGCAGGGCCTGATCCTGACGGGCGCGGTGCTGTGGATCATTTTTGGCGCGATTTTGCTGCTCAACACCTTGAAGCATTCCGGCGCCATCAAGGCGATTCGTGGCGGCTTTGCCAACATCAGCCCGGACCGCCGGGTGCAGGTCATCATCGTCGCCTGGTTGTTTGGCTGCTTCATTGAGGGCGCCTCCGGTTTCGGCACGCCCGCCGCCGTGGCAGCACCCTTGCTGGTAGCTTTGGGCTTTCCGGCCATGGGCGCGGTCATGCTGGGCATGATGGTGCAGTCCACCCCGGTGTCGTTTGGCGCGGTGGGCACACCGATTGTGGTGGGTGTGAGTGGTGGTCTGGACAAGGCCGGCATTTCAGCCCAACTGCTGGCCAGCGGCTCCGATTGGGAAGTTTTTTACCGCCTGGTCACCTCGGAAGTTGCTCTGACCCACGCCGCCATCGGCATTTTGATGCCCTTGCTGATGTGCGTGATGATGACGCGCTTTTTTGGCCGCAACAAATCCTGGAGCGAAGGCCTGGCGATTGCACCATTTGCCATTTTTGCCGGGCTGTGCTTCGTGCTCCCCTACGCTGCTGCGGGCGTTTTCCTGGGGCCTGAGTTTCCGTCCATGATCGGTGCTCTGGTGGGTCTGGCCATCGTCGTTCCGGCTGCCAAGGCGGGCTTTTTGCTGCCAAAGAAATCTTGGGACTTTGCTGATGCCAAAGATTGGCCGTCGCACTGGTTGGGCAGTATCGAGATCAAACTCGACGAGCTCACCTCAAAAGCCCCCATGTCGGTTGGCCTGGCTTGGTTGCCCTATCTGCTGCTGGCCATTGCGCTGGTGGCGTCGCGTGTGAGCCCTGAAATCAAGACCTTCTTCACCAAAAATCTGGTGCTGGGCTGGGCCAACATCCTGGGCGAAAAAGGCTTGTCCGGCAGCATCCAGTTCTTGTACCTGCCAGGCGGCATCATGGTGATGGTCGTGCTGGCCACATTCTTCTTGCAACGCATGAAGTTCTCTGAACTCAAGGCGGCGGTGGCTGAGTCTTCACGGACCCTGCTGGGCGCCGGTTTTGTGCTGGTGTTCACCATCCCGATGGTGCGGATTTTGATCAACTCAGGCGTCAACGTGGCGAACCTGCCCTCCATGCCGCGTGCCATGGCCGAACTGGTCGCCAGCAGCGTCGGCAGCGTCTATCCGTTCTTTGCCGCTTCGGTTGGCGCACTGGGCGCCTTTATCGCAGGGTCGAACACCGTGTCGAACCTGATGATGTCGCAATTCCAGTTTGACACCGCACACCTGATTGGTGTGTCGGGTGCCATGCTGGTGGCCAGCCAGGCGGTGGGTGCGGCAGCGGGTAACATGATCGCCATTCACAATGTGGTGGCAGCCTCAGCCACAGTGGGGCTGATGGGGCGTGAAGGCAGCATTTTGCGCATGACCATTCTGCCCACGCTCTACTACATCATCATGGCGGGTGTGATTGCCATGGTGGCCATCTACGGCTTTGGAGTTACCGATCCCACCATGCTGATCGCCAAGCCTTAACCATCCCAATACTTCAGGAGTTGATTCATGTGTAAACGTATTTTTGTCGCCATCGACGGCAGTTCCACGGCGCAACTGGCGCTGAAAGAAGCGATTCAGTTCGCCAGCATGCCAGGCGTAAGCCTGTGCATTGGCAAGGTGATCGACACCGGCCTGCTGGAACAAAACAACATGGGCATCGGTAATTTGATCGATCCGGAGGAGATCAAAACCGGAATGCGTACGGCCGCAGAAAAGCTGCTCGACAGCGCCGTGGCCAAAGCCAAGGAGGCCGGCCTGGAGCCCGACCGCATGCTGATCGAATCGAATAAAAAACGTGTCGCCGAAATGATCGTCGAGGCCGCCAAACAGTGGGATGCCGACCTGATCGTGATCGGCACCCACGGCAGACGCGGTTTCGAGCGCATGGTGATGGGCAGCGTGGCCGAAAACCTGGTTCGCATCGCCACCACGTCTGTGTTCCTGGTGCGCAGAAAACCTGCCTGACAGCGCGCAGTTTTCCCCACCCCTGCGGTGCCCATGGCAGCGCGCCGCAGGGGTGGTGTGGCAAGCCTGCTATCCTGTTGCCATCAACAGCTTTAGTCAAGCGCATGCAGTACACCTTTGTTTCAGCCACTATCTTGCTGATCCTGATCACCGATCCGATCGGCAACATCCCTATTTTTGCCAACGCCCTCAAGCACGTGGCGCCCGAGCGGCGTGCCCGCGTCATCTTGCGCGAGGTGCTGATTGCCTTTTTGCTGCTGCTGACCTTCATGTTCATCGGCGCGGGTTTTTTGCGCGTCATGAACCTGAGCGAGCTCTCCTTACAAATTGGCGGCGGCGTGATTCTGTTTTTGATCGCGCTGCGCATGATTTTCCCGCCGCCCAAAGTAGAGGCGGACGAACCTCAAAGCGAGCCGCTGATCGTGCCGCTGGCCATTCCGGCCATTGCCGGACCGTCGGCACTGGCCACGGTGCTGTTGCTGGTGTCGCAGGCGCCAGAAAAGCGGCTCGAGTGGATCGCCGCGCTGTGCGTCACCATGAGCGTGAGCGCGGTGGTGCTGGTGCTGGCCGAGCGCATCCAGCGCGTCGCCGGTGACCGTTTTGTGATGGCGCTGGAGCGCCTGATGGGTCTGGTGCTGGTGGCGGTGTCGATCGAGATGCTGCTGCGCGGCGTCAAAACCTTTGTCCGGCAAGTGGCATGACCATGAAATCCTGGCTATTCCTGACGTTGGCTGCGTTGCTCGCGCCGCTGGTCAACGCAGCGACTGCGCTGCCAGCGTCAGCCGCGCAAGCCGGCACCGTGCTGTCGATGCAGCAAACCGCTTTCAAGCGCACCGCCCTGCCGCCCGCGACCAAGCTGATCTATCGGGTGGATTCCAACAAATTTCCGTTCAGGATGCGCGCCGAGTTGCTGTGGCAACATCAAGAGCCAGGCTACCAGGCACGCTTGCGCTTCAGTGCCTTTGGCTTGACGCGCATGCAGACCAGCCTGGGCAAATTTGATGCCTTTGGCCTGGCACCGGAGCGTTTCACGAACACCTTTCGCAACGAAGAAGTTGCCAGCTTCGACCGTGCGCAGGGCATCGTGCGCTTCAGCGCCAACACGCCCTCCGCAGTCTTACAGCCGGGTGCCCAGGACCGCCTGAGCGTGACGTTGCAGCTCGCGGCGCTGGTGGCCAGCGCGCCACAGCGCTTTGCGCCTGGCACCGTGCTGAACGTGCAAACTGTGAGTCACCGTGATGCGGACGCGTGGCGCTTCAAGTTTGGCGGCATGGAAACCCTGCAACTGCCGGGCGGAACGTTGCAGGCACTAAAGCTCGAACGCATGCCGCGAAAAGCGCAAGACCAGCAACTGGAGCTTTGGCTGGCGCCGGAGCTGGCTTATCTGCCGGTGCGCATCCGGCTGACGGAAACCAATGGCGACTATGCAGATCAAAAATGGCAGGCCACTGAAGCCGCTGACAGCCCTTGAAAGAGGTCGTTGAAATCACGCTATTCGCAACCCAGTCCAAGGCCTTCAGGATTCATGGATAATTTAAGTCATGCATACGCTCTACGACTCTGAGACTTATTCGGTCACCCACATGCTGGCCAACGCCGTCATGGCCGAGATACAACCCGACGACATGAAAGCCGGCGAGCAACTGCTGATCGTGCCACAACTGGTGCGCCATGGCTTCGAGATTGTGGACAAGCGCGCCAACAAAGAGGTTTACCTCGATGGCTCCTGGGCCGAATTGTTTCAACAGCAAATATCAGCATGGCAAAGCAAAACGCCCACCCAGGAAGAAGTGGAAGACACCCTGGAGCAATACGCCGAGCTGGCGCAAAACCCGGTTGTGGTGCATTGACGCACCATTCATGAGCGGCGCCGAGCTGACAGCGCTGTTGCTGCTGTGCACGGCCGTCAGTTTCACCCCTGGCCCCAACACCACCTTGTCCACCGCGCTGGCAGCCAATTTCGGTCTGCGCCGGGCTTTGCGTTTTGTGCTGGCCGTGCCGGTGGGTTGGGGCTTACTGCTGGTCCTGTGCACCGCCGGTGTCGGTGCACTGGTGGCGGGCCTGCCGCCGCTGCGCCTTGCCGTCAAGGCCAGCGGTGTGGCCTATCTGTTTTGGCTGGCCTGGAAATTGACGCAGGCCCACAAGCTGGCCCAGGCTGATGCCAGCCAGCTCAACGTGACTTTCTGGCAAGGCGTGATGCTGCAGTTTTTCAACATCAAGGCCTGGATGCTGGCGCTCACCGTGGTGGCAGGTTGGCTGGCCGGGCGTGATGACCTGTGGACACGCTTTGCCGTGGTGCTGCCGCTGTTGCTGGCTTTTGCCCTGACCAGCAATCTGAGCTACGCGCTGGTGGGGACGCTGTTGCGACAATGGCTGGCCGACGCGCAGCACGGCGGCCGAAGATTGCGCTGGTTCAACCACAGCATGGCGGCGGTACTGGCGGCCACGGCGCTGTGGATGGCGACGGCGTGAATTCTGTCACCCAAGCTGTAGACGCGGTCGCAACACCAGCGCCAATCAAGGTTATCGCCGGCATGACCTGCGCGCAACGCCAACATCACTTAAATTCGCGGCCATGAGCAGTCTTTATCTGGTGCGACACGGACAAGCGTCTTTTGGCGCTGACGATTACGATCAATTGAGCGACCTGGGAAAGCGCCAAAGCGTGCAACTGGGGCGCTACTTTGCCGGCAAAGGCATCCGCTTCGATGCTGTACTTAGCGGCACGCTCAAGCGCCACACACAAACCCTGAACGGCATCAGCGAAGGTCTGGGCCTGCCCTTGCCCGCCACGCAGTGGCCCGGCCTGAACGAATACAGCAGCGACGCCGTGATTGCCGCCGTGCACCCCGTGCCGCTTGACCGCAGCCCCACGCCAGACAATTACCGCCAGTACTTCAGGCTGCTGCGCAGTGGTTTGCTGCAATGGATGTTGGGCAACACCGAGCCTACAAATACGCCCGATTGGCAAACCTTTGGCAAGCAGGTGATCGAGGTGCTCGACCATGTGCGGCAAAGCCAGGCCGAGCGCGTGCTGCTGGTGTCTAGTGGCGGGCCAATTGCCAGCGCGATTGGTCATGTGCTGGCGACCCCCCCCGAGGCCACCATTGAGCTCAACATGCGCTTGCGCAACACGGCGGTGACCGAGTTTTCTTTTACGCCAAAGCGCCACGCCCTGCTGACCTACAACACGCTGCCGCATCTGGAGCAGATGGACTACGCGGAATGGGTCAGCCACGCCTGAGACACGAACCCGAACACATACCAGGGCACATCTCCGACACTGCGACACTGCGCTCTAGACCCAGCGCGGGTTTTGTTGCCAGCGCTGCGCCCATTGCGGCACCTCGGCGGCAGGCATGGGCCGGGCAATGCCATAACCCTGACCCAGTTCGCAGCCCAGTTGCAGCAGCATGTTGGCGTGCGCTGAGGTCTCAACGCCTTCGGCAATAACCTGGCGTTTGAACGCCACGGCCAGACCAATCACCCCCTGCAAAATGGCCAGATCATCGGGGTCGTCGAGCATGTCACGCACAAAGCTCTGGTCAATCTTGAGCATGCTGACGCGCAAGTGCTTGAGGTAGCTCAACGACGAGTAGCCGGTGCCAAAGTCGTCCAGCGCAAACAGCACGCCCATCTGGTAACAGTCTTCAATCAACTGCGACACGCCGGCCATGTCCTTGAGCGCACTGGTTTCCAGTATTTCGATTTCGAGGTTCGACGGCCGGAACTGCGGGTGCGCGGCCAACAACGCCTGCAAGCGCACCACAAAATTTCCCTGCTGGAGCTGGCGCGCTCCCACATTGACACTGACGGGCAAATCCAGCCCCTGACTTTGCCAAATTTCATTTTGGCTGATCGCCGTGTCAATGACCCACTCGCCGACTTCAATCGCCAAGGCGTGGTCCTCGATCACGGGCAAAAACAGAGCAGGTGCCAGCAAACCTTTTTCAGGGTGCTGCCAGCGGATCAGCGCTTCAACACCGATCACGGCACCGCTGCGCATATTGACTTTAGGCTGGTAAAAAAGCACAAACTCGCTGGCAGCCAGCGCGTTGCGAATGCGCGCCAGACTCTCAAAATGGCCCCGTGTTGTGCGGTCCTGCTCGGCATCAAACAAGTGAAAACGGTTTTTACCTGAGAGCTTGGCCTGGTACATGGCCTGGTCGGCCTGGCGCAACAATTGGTCAGCTTCCAGGGCCTCGGCTTGCGGGTAAAAGGTCACGCCCAGGCTGGCCGATGTTTGCAACAATAAGCCGTCGTGGTGCACCGGCTCGGACGCCGCTTTCAACAAGCGTTCAAACAAGGGCACGGCGGCCTGACTGTCATCCAGATCGATCAACACGGCCACAAATTCATCGCCGCCGATGCGGGCCAGGGTGTCACCCTCGCGCAGCGACTGCTTCATGCGGCTGGCCACCTGGCGCAGCAGTACATCGCCCAATGCGTGACCATGCTGGTCGTTGATGTTCTTGAAACCGTCCAGATCAAGGTAAGCCACGGCCAGTTGCTGACTACGTCGACCGCTTTGAGTCATGGCCTGGTCCAGGCGGTCAGCCAACAGCACCCGATTGGGCAAACCGGTGAGCACATCGTAATGGGCAATGTGCTCCAGTTCTTTTTCATGCTCCTTGATGGCGGTAATGTCTGAAAACAGGGCTACATAGTTTTGTGCCAGCCCCTGCGCGTCTAAAACGGCAGAGATGTTGAGCATTTCAGCATACACCTCGCCATTTTGGCGCCGGTTCCAGACCTCGCCGTACCACTGCCCATCACGCCGCAAAGTGGACCACATCTCTTGGTAAAACTCGGGCGTTTGATGACCTGAGCTCCAAATACGGGGTGTTTGCCCCAGCACCTGGGCGCGTGAATAGCCGGTGATGCGACTGAATGATTCATTGACATCAACGATGATTCCGGCCGCATCGGTGATGAGAATTCCCTCGCGGGCGTGGGTGAAGACATTGGCCGTCAACAGCAATCTCTCCTGGTCCTTTTTGCTCTCAGTGATGTCTTCGGAAATACCCAGCAGGTATTTCATTTGCCCATCACCGCCACGCAGGCCCACCTTGCGGGTGTGCAAAAAACGCTGTCCTTTGCGGACCGTCTGCACAGGCTCCAGCGGGGTGTCTTGCGCCTCCATGCTGCCCTCCAGAACCTCGCGGTCTTTGCGCATGAAGTCATGAGCTTGTCCAGGTGGAAAAAGGTCGAGATCACTTTTGCCTAGCAGGTCGTTGCGGTCATAGCCAAACAAGTCTTCGCCCGCACGGTTCAACAGTACAAAGCGCAAACTGCGCGCATCCTTGAGGAAAATCGTCAGCGGTGCGTTTTCCACAATGGCCTCGGTCAACGCCTTGGCTTCCCTGAGGGCATGCTCTGCCCGCTTGCGCTCGGTGATGTCGCGCAAAAAAACAACCAGTTGCTCCGCTTCAACCGCATGATGCTGAACACTAACCTCCACATCAATCACCGTGCCGTCTTTGGCGCGGTGCTGCGTTTCAAACCGATCCGAGCCCGTTGCCACGATTCTCTGGATGTGCGCAAGACTCAGCGCATCAGACTCCCTTGCTTCGAGCTGGCTGATGCGCATCCCCAATAATTCAGCCTCGGTATAACCGCTCAGGCGCGCATAGGCTTGGTTAACTTTGAGCAAGCGCCCTTGTAGATTTGTCAGCCAAAAGCCGTCCATGGCGGTTTGCAGAATGCTGCTGTGCAGGTGCTCGCTTTTGCGCAAGGCAGCCACAGCCTCATCCATGGCGTCTTGGCTGGTGAGCATTTTGCCGAGCAACACCGTCAGCAACGGAAAGGCTAGCATGATTGGCAGACCCAGTCTCTGCAGCGTCTGCCACCCCAACGGAGCCGGCAGAGTGGCCATCAGCAACAACTCTGTGATATGAACCACCACACTCAGCAGCAGCAATTGGCGCAAACGGATGGCAAGCTTTGGACGACTCCAGCGCCGGTAAAAATACAAGCCCCATGCAGCCGCCGAAATGATCACCAGCACCCCCATGGTGACCCCGGTGCCACCCAAAAACAGCCGGTACGCAAGCGCCATGACCGCGGCCACACCTGCTGCCAGCGGACCAAAAAACAAGCCGCACAAACTCAGCGTGACCGTGCGCGGGTCAAAAATCAACCCCGGCCCGAGCACCATCGGCGCTGCCATGTTGACCACAGTGGCAGCCCCGAACAAGAAGCCCTGCAACAGCGCCTGGCGCTGCGGTGCCTCTTGGCCCCGCCTGATCAAGCCCGAAGTCATCACCATGGCCACCAGAATGGCCATGTTGTACGTCAGTTGCAGCGCGGAGGAAAACACGATGTGAAACAGCTTATTGTTCTAATGCTTTAGCATTCTATGGCTTAAAAAAAAGCACCCGAAGGTGCCTTTTTAATGCGCGAAAGAAGCAGTTGTTTAGACTTTCTTGCTAACCGTTGCGGCAGCGTTCAGGGCTTGCTCAGTCACGACAGCCATGTTGCTTTCAGCCATCGACAGAGCTTGCTTGGCCGAGCTTTGGGCTGATTCAATGGCGTTTTGGCTGGAAGCCACGGCGCTCTTGAGCACAGCCACAGCCGACTCGCTGCCAGCCGGTGCATTCTTGGCCACGTTTTCAATCACTTGACTGAAAGCCTTTTGCGCTTCGGCAGCCTTTACTTCAGCGGCCTTGGTGTATTGGGCGCCGGTTTCAACAGCAATGCCATACGCGTGACGGCCGTAAGAAACCGACTTCTCAGCCATCGGAGCGATCAGGCTGGTTTGCAGGGCAACGGCTTGTTGCAGGTCTTTGGCAGAAAGCAGGGATTTGGCGTGCTCGATGGCTTCAGTCGTCAAGGCCTTGGCAGCAGCCATGTTGAGTTCAACCAGCTTCTCGAACCCGGCGAGGGTCTTGGTGGCCAGGGCCATTGTGGTGTCGAGGTTGGTTTTGTTGGCGGCGGTGATTTGGTCGGCGATGTTGTACATGATGAGTTCCTTTAATGGGTGAGTTGAGGGACATAAAGCTGCCTCAAACAATTATGTTGCAGTGCAGCATGGGTTGAATTATAGGGAAAACCCAGGGCTTCGCAAGGCTTTTTTGTTGCAGTGCAGCAAAAAAGTTAGGGTTTCGGCTCTAACGCGTCGATCAGCGCCACAGAATCAGCGCCGTGCCGACCACGGTGAGAATAGCGCCCAGCCAGGCACCCGGCGCCGGGGCGCGCTTGAGTTGCAACCAAAGCAGCGGCAACACCAAAATGGGCGACACCGACGACAAAATGGCGACCATGCCGACGTCGCCTTGTTCCAGCGCCAGCAGCACCAGCGTCATGCCAATGCCCATGGCGATGAAGCCGTTGAGACCGGTTTGCGCCAGCACCCGCGCCGTAGGGGCCTGATGGGCACGCGCCGCCATAAAACCGGCCAGCAACAGCACCCCATGAGCGGCGGTGGCCACACTGACGCGCACCGCCGAAGCCATGATTGGGTCCACCTGCTGCGCCATCACCGGCTTGGCAATCAGCGAGCCCACCGACTGGCACAGCGCCGCCAGCAGCGCCAGCGCCACACCCACGCCCACTTGGCCATGGTTGGCTTCCCAGGCATGGGTTTCATCCTTGTGGCGGCCCAACACAATGGCCAGCATCACCCCGGCCAAGGTCAGCACCCCGCCCAGCAGGGCTTGAATGCTCATGCGCTCGTCCAGCAGAGTGAAGCCCAAGGCTGCACTGAACGCGGCGTGGGTGGCAAACAGCACCCCGGCACGGCGCGGCCCGAGCCGGTTGATGGCTGAAAACAACGCGGTGTCACCAATAAAGATGCCGATCAGGCCACTGACTCCCATGACGCCCCAGGCGTGACCGTTAAAGCTGTGCCAACTGCCCTGCACCGCCACCACCGTCCACAGCATCACAGCCACCATGGCCATGCGCCAGCGCGTAAAGGCAAAAGCGCCCAGATGGCGCGACGGCGTGACCGACATCACGCTGCCCAGCGCCCAGCAGGCGGCCGCGCCCAGGGCAAACAGGTCATAAGGGTTCATCGGCAGAGCTCAGCCCGGCGCTGACAGAGGCATGGCTCAGGGCAGGTTGGGGTTCGCCACCAGCGTGTCGGGCGGCAAGCGGTCAATTTCGGCGAGCAGCCGTGCCAGCGCCCGGCCAGCGGCGTTGACCACAGCGTGGCCCTTTTCTGCCGTGGCGTTGGCCGCATTGCCCACTGCACCTGCGGCGTTGTAGTCTTGCGTTTGCCAGGCCAGTTTGGCGCTCTTGCCGTTGCCCAGGATGTCGAACTGTATTGCACGCGCCTGCGCCTTGGAGGCAAAGTTTCGTGCCTGGCGCAGGTCCACGCGGGCGGGGTCCAGCGCCAGCATCATCGAGGCTTCGATGTCACCACCGTGAATGCCAAAGCGGTGCTCTTCCGAACTGAACAAGGCGTTGACATCCTGGCCGCGCTCGTCGGTCAATGGCAAATTGAACCAGCTCACGCTATAGACCAGCATGTCAAGCCGGGCGCGCAGGTCGCGTGCCACTAAATCCATCACGCTGACGTTGCCGCCGTGGCCATTGAACAGCACCAGCTTGCTGATGCCGGCCGCCGCCACCGATTCGGCGATGTCGGTCCAAAGCCGCAAAATAGTCTCGTTCTTGAGGGTCAGCGTGCCGGGAAAGCGGGCATGCTCCGGGCTCAGGCCAATCATCTGGGTGGGCAAAAACAGCGCTGGCAATTCAGTGGGCAGGTGCGCCAGCGCAGCGGCCACGACGCCATCGACCAGCACCGCATCGACACTGAGCGGCAGATGCGGCCCATGCTGCTCGGTGGCTGCCACCGGCAACACGGCGATGGTGCGCGCGGCCACGCCGCTGGTGCGCAGGCGCGTGAAGTCGGCCGTCGTCAAGTCGGCCCAGAAGCGGGAACAGTTGGCCATGGTGAGTCTGGCTGGCGGCTCAGGCTTTTTTCATGAACTCGGCCTTGAGCATGAACGCGCCCTGGTCGGTCTTGCAGTCCACCTCGTGGTCGCCAGCACCCTGGGGCAGGCGGATGCCCTTGATCTTGGTGCCTTTTTTGAGCACGATGGACGAACCCTTGACCTTCAGGTCCTTGATCAGGATGACGGTGTCGCCATCGGCAAGCGGGTTGCCGTTGGCGTCCTTGACCGGGCCGCCGGCCTCCTCGCCGCCTTCAGCAGCCGCCACGCAGGGCCACTCGAAGCCGCAGTCCGGACAGATGTAGTTCTCACCGTCAGGGTAGGTGTTTTCAAGGGTGCATTGGGGGCAGGCAGGTAAATTGGACATGGTGGTCAGGTAGTAAAGTTGAAGAATGAGAAAGAACTCAGGCCGTCAAGGCCGTGTTAGCTTTTCAAGCGCATCTCTGCCGCCCTGGCATGGGCTTGCAGGCCCTCGCCATGCGCCAGCACCGAGGCAATCCGGCCCAGCGTCTGGGCACCGGCTTCGCTGACTTCGATCAGGCTGCTGCGCTTCTGGAAGTCATAAACCCCCAGCGGGGATGAAAAACGCGCCGTGCCGCTGGTCGGCAGCACGTGGTTGGGGCCGGCGCAGTAGTCGCCCAGGCTCTCGCTGGTGTAAGCGCCCAGAAAAATGGCGCCGGCGTGCTTGAGCAGCGGCTCCCAGCGGTGCGGGTCGCGACTGCTGACCTCCAGGTGTTCCGGCGCAATCCGGTTGCTGATGTCGCAGGCTTCTTCCATACTGCGGGTCAAAATCAAGGCACCACGGCCGTTGAGCGACTTGGCAATAATCTCGCGCCGCGGCATCTCGGGCAGCAGTTGGTTGATGCTGGCCTGCACCTGGTCGATGTAGGCTGCAACGGGGCACAGCAAAATGCTTTGCGCCAGCTCATCGTGCTCGGCCTGGCTGAACAAATCCATGGCCACCCAGTCGGGTGGCGTGCTGCCATCAGCCAGCACCAGGATTTCGCTCGGGCCGGCGATCATGTCGATGCCGACCGTGCCAAACACCCGGCGCTTGGCGGCGGCAACAAAGGCGTTGCCAGGGCCGGTGATCTTGTCCACCTTGGGGATCGTCCCAGTGCCATAGGCCAGCGCCGCCACTGCCTGGGCACCGCCCACGGTGAAAGCGCGCGTGACACCGGCCACGTAGGCAGCGGCCAGCACCAGCATGTTTTTTTCGCCACGCGAGGCGGATGCCGAGTTTTTGTCACGCGCTGGCGTGGGCACCACCATGATGATTTCACCGACGCCGGCCACATGCGCCGGAATGGCGTTCATCAGCACGCTGCTGGGGTACGCCGCCTTGCCGCCGGGCACATAAATGCCCACCCGGTCCAACGGCGTCACTTTCTGCCCCAACAAGGTGCCATCTTCGTCGCGGTAGCTCCAGCTCTCGCCGCTGGCTTTGCGCTGCGCCTCGTGGTAGCTGCGCACGCGCGCGGCAGCAGCTTGCAGGGCTTCGCGCTGGTCCGCTGGCAAGCCATCGAAGGCCACCTTGAGCTCAGTCTGGGTGAGTTCCAGTTCTGTCATGGCGCCCGCTTGCAAGCCGTCAAAACGCGCGGTGTAGTCGAGCACGGCGGCATCACCGCGCGTTTGCACATCGGCCAGGATGTCAGCCACGCGCTGCTCGATGCCGGCATCGGTATCAGCCGACCAGTGCAGGCGCGCCTTGAAGTCAGCCTCGAAGCTGCTGCTGGCGGTTGAAAGACGAACGGGGTTGGCGGTGAAATTCATGATTTCACCGATCAAATGCTGGTGCTTCAACATCAGGAACCTGCGCCAAGGCCGTCTTGAATTTTTCCACCGTAGCCCGGGATGCACGTTCATTGAGGTACTGTTCGGTGGCCAGGGCAGACACTTTTTCTGCCACGGCAGAGGCCACAAATTGATTCAACGACACCTGATCCTGACGTGCAATCGCCTGGGCCATTTTGTGCAGGGAATCTGGTAACCGGATACTCAAGGCACTCATTGTGATTTCTCCAACAAATTCAAAAATTCACGCGGGGTTTGCACCACGACGCCAAATGACCTGGCCTTATTGAAATCAGCCACGTTCCAGGTCACGATTTGAGCATGTGCTTTGATCGCCAATTCAAGAACGAAATCATCGCCTGGATCTTTCAGCATGGGGCGCCACAAATAGTAAATTTTGTGTGGTTTGGCAAGTGCACAAATGTAATCCACCACATCATCAATCTGTTGCTCTGACAGTGCCAACAAACCGCGCTTGAGCACAGACTCGTACTCGGCCACCAGCGGTGCAGAAACATGCAATAAAAATCGGTCTTGGTCAAGCATCGACAACAATCGATACGAAGCCCCTCTTGCCGACCTCAGCGCCGTGACCAGCACATTGGTATCAAGAACAATATTTGGTTTCATTATGGTATTGTATTCAATACCACTTTATAGCGCTGAAGGTCATCTATTGGCCAATGGCCGCTGCAAAGGCATCGATGATCTTGCGGATTGGGGCCTGCTTGAGCTTGAGCGCGGCCTGGTTCACCACCAGGCGCGAGCTGATGTCCATGATGCGCTCGACCTCGACCAGTTGATTGGCCTTGAGCGTGTTGCCGGTGGAGACCAGGTCGACGATAGCATCGGCCATGCCTACCAGTGGTGCCAGCTCCATGCTGCCGTAGAGCTTGATCAAATCGACGTGCACGCCCTTGGCGGCAAAAAAGTCGCGCGAAATTGCCACATATTTAGTGGCCACGGTCAGGCGCGAGCCTTTTTTCACAGCCGTGGCGTAGTCAAAGTCCGAGCGCACCGCTACGCTGATGCGGCACTTTGCAATTTGCAAGTCCAGCGGCTGGTAAAGTCCGTCGCTGCCGTGCTCCAGCAGCGTGTCGCGTCCGGTGATGCCCAGGTCAGCGCCGCCATACTGCACGTAGGTCGGCACGTCTGTGGCGCGCACCACCAGAACGCGCACGTTGGGCTGATTCGTCGTCAGAATGAGCTTGCGCGAGGTTTCCGGGTCTTCCAGCACCTCGATACCTGCGGCCTTGAGCAGCGGCAGGGTCTCTTCAAAAATGCGTCCTTTGGACAGGGCCAGGGTAATCATGATTTGATTCTTTCAATATCGGCGCCAAGCGCGCGCAGCTTGGCTTCCATCTGATCGTAGCCGCGATCGAGGTGGTAAATGCGGTCCACCACGGTTTCGCCCTCGGCCACCAAACCGGCAATCACCAGGCTGGCCGAGGCACGCAGGTCGGTGGCCATGACGGTCGCACCCGACAACGCGCGTACCCCTTCGACCATGGCTACTTTGCCATCAATCTGGATGTTGGCGCCCAGGCGTACCAGTTCGTTGACGTGCATGAAACGGTTCTCAAAGATGGTCTCGGTCACCAGCGCGGTACCCTGCGCCACTGCATTGAGCGCCATGAACTGGGCTTGCATGTCGGTCGGGAAACCGGGGTATTCGGTGGTACGAAAGCTTTGCGCCTTGAGCTGACCGGCACCCATGGACTGCACCCGGATGCCGTCGGCCACTTTGGTCACGTTCACGCCGGCGTCGCGCAATTTCTCAACCACCGCCTGCAAATGTTCGATGCAACCATGCTGCGCCACCACGTCACCACCGGCAGCGGCCACGGCACATAAAAAGGTGCCGGCCTCAATCCGATCGGCCGCCACCTGGTGTGTGCAGCCATGCAATTGCTCAACGCCCTGAATGCGGATGCGGCTGGTACCATGGCCTTCGATGCGGGCGCCCATCTGGATGAGCATTTCAGCCAGGTCGGGGATTTCGGGCTCCTGGGCGGCGTTTTCCAGAATGGTTTCACCCTCGGCCAGGGCTGCAGCCATCAAAAAGTTTTCAGTGCCGGTAACCGTCACCATGTCAGTCGCAATGCGCGCTCCCTTGAGCCGCGTGCGCCCTGCGGCCAGCGTCGCCACCATGTAACCGTGTTCCACGGCAATCTCGGCGCCCATGGCGGTGAGGCCCTTGATGTGCTGATCGACCGGGCGCGAGCCAATGGCACAGCCCCCGGGCAGCGACACGCGGGCGTGCCCGAAGCGCGCCAGCAATGGCCCCAACACCAGCACTGAGGCGCGCATGGTTTTGACCAGCTCGTAGGGCGCCTCCGGCGTAATGGCCCCGGCTGCAGAGAAGCTCATGCCGCCGCGCTCGCCGTGCGTTTGGGTCTGCATCCCCATGTGACT
>Ga0100384_1000803_pt1 | contig 22058 bp, 10 predicted proteins | sample CryGeymeta201508_FD_87087 | JGI IMG/M metagenome (GOLD analysis project Ga0100384, IMG submission 87087) | Groundwater microbial communities from Crystal Geyser aquifers in Utah, USA - Crystal Geyser metaG 2015-08 | ecosystem: Environmental > Aquatic > Deep subsurface > Groundwater | place: USA... | reverse complement strand
TAACTTACGAAGACAATGCTTTTGGCTATAATACCTGTAATTTAGGAACTTTATGGGCCGGTGGGCAAAGCGGCATTAATTCGTTGTACCACGTGGGAACTGAATTGCCGGTTTTCTCGCAACGTGGAACTCGAGAAATAGTGGGACTTCAAGGCGCTGATGGTTGTAGGCCTGGCCTAGCGGTTAATGAAGACGAAACGTATGCGGCTCGTTTTTCTAGCTTGATGGTGCACGATGAACCACGCCCTAAAACCATTATGGATCAAGTATCAGCGCAATTCACTCGTGCTTTGCCGGTGGACGATCCTCGCGCCTTGTCTTTCATGGACCACGGCGAAAAGTTCCATCGTTTAGAATTCCCAAATGTTTTTACTCAGCGGGAAGCGGTGGCTAATGCCAACCAGTTACAAATCGCTATGCGAAATATTTTGCAGACTAAAGTTGATAACATTAACACTATCACGGCGGCTGGAAATACGGTTTCAAACCAACAGTTTTCAAGTGGGGCTGGGTTTGCCGGCCAGAATAGTATTTGGTTCGCTCAGTATGCTAGCACAGACACCGGAGGCGGTGCTGGACCTGGTTTATCAACTGAACCAGGCGGGGGAACTGGTGGAGGTGGCGACGATGAATGTACTATTAGTCAAACGGTACAAGCGATAGATGAATTTACCAAGGCCCGCCGCTGGAGTGGTTGTGGTGGTAGTTTTACAAAATTTTACGAAACAGGCGCTTTAATTCCTAATAGTTTTGTGGATGAAATTATGGCTAAATTCGATTGGCAAAAAGTTTATGAAGCGTTGGCTTGGATTGATTTAAATATTGAATCTAAAAATCGTCAGGCGTTTGAACACGCCATGCGGGGCAGCGAAGATTACAATGATTTTTTTGAAGAGACAGATTTTAAAGGTTATGAAGTCGTGCAAATTATTGGAAACGGTTCGACCGAACAGGGTTTAGAAATGGCTTTTTTACCAGAAGACTTTGACCCAGATTTTCAATTTTTAGAGGCTCGAAGTGAGGAAGCCGCTTTTGTTTATGAAACAGGGGAAACGAGCACTGAGTTTTTAGGTGAAGATTTCGCTGATACTTTTTTAAATGCCGAAGAAGAATCTAAATGTGATTCTATTCCAAATACCACTTTAACGTGGCCTTTGAGACTGGCTTGCTCGATTAAGGCCACTACTACGGCAACGACTAAAAAAGTAGCGGTTGGACCAAACCTAGGAACTAATGCCCCGATTGAGCCCATTATTGAAGACTTAAATGTGAGCTTAGAAGGTAAAAAATTGACCGTTACTCCTGGTAACATTTTTGCTAGCAGCCAAGGTCGAGACTTAATTGAAGTGACGGTTAAGTTAGAAGATACAGCTGGTAATTTACAGAAAGGCGATTTTTCTACAGAAATTAGTTTAGAATTTGATAGTACGGATGCCGCTGACTTTTTTGAAATAAGTCCGGCTCAAAATTTACCATTAGTGGCTGGGGAAATTACTTTTTTCTTAGTGCCTAAAGGACGCGAATTTGGGGGCCAATTTAATATGACGGCCGTCGCTCGAAATTTAAATAATAGTGCGAAAAAACTCAGTAGTGTGCCGATTCCGGTTCGACTTGGGCAATACCGCTTATGGAGTAAAATTATAGAAGATGAACTGATTGTGGGTGATGAAGATGGGACGACCGTGGAAGTTAAAGTTTTAGACATTAATGACGTCCCAACGCGTGACTGGGAAGGAGAGACTTTAGAATTTAATTCTGCGGGCGGTACTTTTGAAAACTATGGCAAGACAACCATAAAAAATGGGATTGCTCGAATTAAGTTCTTACCGGGGACTAAAACCGGTACCTATGAAATAAATGTTTCTCAACCAGAAACTTTGTTACCTCCACATAAAACAAAAGTTACCTTGTTGCCTGATTTAGCCGTGGGAATTCAATTTAATAAAAAATCACCTTACTTAGTGGCCGGGAGTTTTTACCAAAATATTGGTGCACAGTTAGTAGATAAATTTAATAATATTGTGGATGGAGTTCCGCATGAATGGACGTGGAAAACTCAGAACTTAGATATTCTTGATCGGGCGGCTTACGATGCGGACCCTCGTAAAAATGGCGTGCAAATGCTGGCTTCATTCGGTTCTATTTCAGAACTTCCGATTCGGGCAACGGCTGGGAAGGACACGGCTCAAATTTTAATTCTAAGTGATTTCTTAGCCGAAGAATCGACGAAAGCTTTAGAGTTTAAAGTGATTCAAGATCCGGTGTTTCAGGTGTCTTTTGATAAAACAAAAGTGGAAGCTGGAGATGAAAATTTTATTACGGCTCAAATTGAAGCGAGAACCAAAGATGGCTTATTAATTGAAGATGATTTTGTACTTCAAATTGGTTCTGAACCTATTGTGAGAGGGACTCTGCCAGAAAATGTCCAATTGTTTAACGGCAAAGGAGAATTTAAGTTTCAACCTGGGACTCTGGCGGGGAATTTTAAGTTAAGACTGGCTTACCCAGGGTTTGTTAACAGTTTAACGGCTTTCACCGTGTTACCTGGCGAGCCAGCAAAAGTGGATTTATCTCTGCCAAATAAAAACCCAGAAGCGGTTGATTTTGATGCGAATGAAACAATTGAATTAAGCGTTCAGGTTTATGATAAATATCGAAACTTAGTGCCTAACTGGGTCGGTAAAATGAATCTGAGAGCCACCGAAGGGACGTCGCATTTAATTGATATTGATACCTCCGACTTAAATTTTATTAGCGGCAAGAAAACGATTGCGCTAAAGCCAAAGAATTTATCGGGGACGGTGAGACTCTTAGCCGAACATGAAGACTTAACGCTTGGCACTTTAGAGTTTAAACTGACCAGTTTCTTTAAACTGACTGATGTACAAAATTTAGCCCCGAGAAATTTGCTGACCTTACTGCTTGGTTGGGAAGCGGGGGACTTAAGATACGCGCAAAATTTTGCCCTGACTTGGCTCACTAAAAATAAAACGGGTGGGGTAGCGACTTTGGCGAATGCTCCAGAACCAAATTATCAATATGGTTACGTGGCTCCAAGCGGTGATTTGGGGCCGAGACTAGACCAAGAGTGGGTTAGTGCTCAACACTTTAATTCCTTGATTAAAGGCGATAATAAAATCATTGCTCAAGCCAAAAGACATGCGCCATTAGAAGTTAAAGATACGCAAGATTTAGAAAACGTTGACGCACCGGCTCTAGCCTGGAAGTCTTTAATCGTAAAAAATAAAACACTTACCTACGACGAAGCCGAAAAAGTTTGGCGTTGGGATGGCTTGAGAGTGATTGAACTTGGTTCAGAAGGCGGTTTAAAATTGCTAGACCGAAATTTTACGCTCAAACCGACCCGTAATATTTTTATCTGGAATGTTTATCGCAACCGTGATCTACTAGGAACCTTTAAGTGGGTTTACTCAGATCAAAAATTAGAAATTAAAGAAAACTTTACTCAAAATGGAGCGTTAGAAATTCAACTGATTGATCCGAAAGTTTACAGTGATGAAAGTTTAGTCGGCAACAGTACGAATGCCGGTTTTGGTTATGTATTACTCGATCAAAGTAAGAAAGAAATGACCAGTCGCAAATTAGGTTCTTTAGAGGCTTCAATTGAAAATGAAACGGGCACCAACTATTTAGCTTGGGGCCCAGATTGGGGAGCGGCGGCGCACGTAGCGGCTGGCGAAAGCCTTGGAAATGCAGTTCAACTTAGCAGTAGTGATTTGCTGATATTTTATGGGGATCCTTCTCTTTCGGTTAAATTGACGAATGGGACTTCACCCAAAACCGGATTTACTAAAGATATGGGACAACCGCTTTTTAAAACGGTCGACGGAAATATTAAAACTTTGTTTTCGGTTGATGCGGATGCCGATGGTTTAAAAGATGTGCTAGCTTTAACGGGTAATAAATTATGGGTGAGCCGACAACTTAAGCCGAATGGAAAAGATAGACTTCAGTTTAAGGCCCCAGAAATGTGGCTTCAGCTTCCAGGCGGTATTAAATCTTCACTCCTGTTAGAAGGTACTAATGAAAACTGGAGTTTACTTCAGTTAGATTATAGTGATCAGTTAATTGCGTGGGCCTGGAATGATGGACAGTTTGAGCCGACACAAGTTACATGGCTTGGAAATTCACCAATTGAATCCTTTCAAACCGGAGTTTTGAATGAAGATGGATTTACCGATTTAGTGGTGGTAGATGAAAATCATAGTTTATGGCGTTGGTCTTGGTTAGGAGAAAATCGCTTTGCAACGCCAGAACTTATAGCTGAGTTTCCCCCGAACTTTGTTTTTACTGATGAATCTTTAGACAATCCAAATATTAATTTAAAACTTGGTTTTATTAGCTACGAAGGCATAGAAGGGGACGGCGTTTTGGCGGGTAATACAACGATGATTAAAACGAGTCCTGATGCTCGTAAAATCACACTCACGCCAGATAATTTAGACGAAGCTTTAATCGGTTCGTATTACGATGAAACTAAATCGAATCCAAACCAAGTACAATTTGTTTCGCTTGAAGATGCAAGTTTTTTGGGACGAGCTGATTACACCACAGAATCAGATAAAGAGCAGGTGATTCCAGGGGATATAATTGAAGTTGAATTTAAATTATCGACCACTAATACGCTTGATAAAGTGCAGTTAATTCTGCCGCAAGATAAATACTTTAGTTACGTTCCCAATAGTTTTAGTTGTACAAACTGTGGGGGAGCGGTCGAGATTTTACAAAAAAGTGAACGAGAGATTTTTTGGGCGCGTATTCCCCGTTTGCAACGAAATTCAGTGGCGACATTGAGTTGGCAGTTACAAGTCGAAGCGTTGCCAAATTTGAAAGTAGCGGTAGGGGATTTTGAAAATGGTTTTGATACTTTAGATGATATCGCGGTGGCTTGGAGTGAAGGCGATGACCCAATCATGCTTTATTATATGTCGAGTAAAGCGGAGGCTGATAATCCTGTCGTGAAACCTATTAGTGACCAAAACGACGTGGTTGAAGTTTCAGATGCCGCTATTACTTCAGCGTTTGATAATACCGCAGATCCGGATGGGGATGGAATTCCCGCTTCTCATGATCATTACCCTGATACCGCTAATGGGGCTGAAAGCATTGGGGCTGGTTTATTACCGGGAATGCTCGCAGGAGCGATTGGAGGTATTACCGCTAGTTTATTACAAGGGGGCGGATCGTGCTTTCATCAACCCATGAGTAAAGCGCAAAATGCACCAGGGCTGGCAACCAACTATAATCCACCGCACGCGACTCCAGGGGGGAAAAGTGGTGGAAGATGTGCGACGTGTTTAAGAAATCTGCGAACCTATAACATGCCGACCAGTACGGGACGGTCTGCCAGTGCGGTTTGTTTGGGACTCAAGCGACCGAACATGGCGAGCCCAGTGGAAACCGATAATTGTCATGTTTCAACGGCTACGCAGCAGTTTAATGAAACGTGTCCTGAAAGTGGAACGAACCCAGAAACGAGCCGAATGCTGAACAATAGTTCTAGTTTTGTTCAGGGCAGTATGAATTTTCAAATTCCAGGTAATATTGACGCCGCTAGTTTGAATTCAAAACTTCAAACCCAATCGGGCCCAATTTCTGGCCGATTAACGGCGGGTACTGATAAAGCTTCAGCTTGGTCGAGCCAGCAGTTTGTGGATTTAAATCGTAAAACGGCTGAATCTGAACCTGGGGCTAATCGCGTGGACAGTAGTCCAAGTTTCGCCGGAGAAAGTGGGCCAAATCACTTAAGGCCTGAAGGCGCAATGGATGAAGCCCAAAACGCGCTTGAAGCGGGTGACACGGTGAATTTTACCCGTGAACCAGTCCCAGTCGTGATTCCGTCCACAAAAGCTTCTGAATTAAAATCTGCTGAATCTGAATTCACGATTAATAAAGAAGCCTTTGAAACCGAATTAGAGTCTGTTATTCCAGCTGACACGGAGAACTTTCAAAATTCACTAGAAGCCTTAGTGGAAGCTTATCCAGAAATGGTGACGACTGAGTTAGCCGATTTACCAGACGAAGAATTGTTGCGTGCATCTTTCACGCGTTACCAAATTCAACTTCGTGATTTCGCGGCGGCTTACAAAGCGGTTTGTTTAGAGAACGAAACCAATCAAGTAACTGAAAGTTGTAAAGTCGCTCAGTCTTATATGCTGCAAGCACAGACAGATTTTAACCAATTAAGAACCCTACAAGAAACGGGCTTAGCTTCACTTGTAACCGCTCGAGCAGAAGCGGAAGTGGCTTTAGAAGAACTCGCCGCAAAAGAACCAACATTGGCTCCTGCTTTAGCCGACTATGCCGAGTCGCTTGAAACTGCGGTTGAAGCTCGTTCTACCTTAGAAGGATTTGTGCAAAAATTCACCGAAAGCTTTGATAACACCAAAGACATAATTACCTCTGACACTGAAAGAGTGCTCGAAATTCGAGAAATTGAAAATCAAGTGGTGGCCGCTACTACGCAAATGACAGAAATCTATGCGAAACAACAAGAGGCATTTGAAGCGAAAGAAACACAAAAGCAAAACGAATGGATGGCAGCTTCTGCGGTAAATCAAGCGCAACATTCGGCTGAACAAGGGGTGATGAATCAGTTCTATAATTTTTCTTTAACCTACCAAACAGACATTGTAGATCGTGGAACATTGCTTCCTTGGAAAACCAATAATGGTATTAATGGTGACTTGCCGATTACTACGCTGCCCGTTTTCCCACAAGTTAAACAAGATGCCAAAAATTCAACGCCGGGGCGTATGGATGTGACACTGCCAGAAGTACAAGTCGAGACCGTTGATCTGGGGCCATTGAAAACTATGGAGGAAGTACCGCCAATGCCAGAAGTGAGTAACGATTTAGCGGCTGACATCGAGCAACTTAGTTTTGAAATAAATCCAGTTGAAGAGATGGCTTCTTTAACCGCTGGATTAGAACGTTGGAAAGCACTAGCACAGGCACTAGAAACGGAGCAGCTTTTTCCTGATTTAAACTCTGAAGCGGTCTTGAGCGGTAATTTCACCCCTTTGCCTTCTGTTCCTGCGAACCTTTCGGTTGAAGGTTTAAAAGCGATGGCGGCCTTAACGCCTGAATCTTTGCCTAAAAGACTAGAACCCGTTGTAACGCCAGAATTGCCCGCTTTTAATACGGTTCCCAAAGTGATTCAACCGCCCCTTGATTTTGCGGCGAATCTGCCCCAATTGCCGATTGATCAAAAACCGTTCACGCCACCACCACCGTCTACTTTACCAAAAGTGCCTCAGTTGCTGGCGGCGGCTCAACCAGCATTTGCTCGTATGGGTAAAATTGGGGCCTACCGAATAGGGGCTTCACCCGTTAGTGAATGGGATGTTAAGCCCCACGTTGAAAGAAGAACCGGCCGAACTTCTCTGGATGGAAATCGAGACTTTACGGCCGCGGCTTTAGATTTCAAACCGTACGCAGAAGTAGCTCAAAACTTAAATATCACTTCAGCTACGGGTATAAATGACATGTTTAATTCCCTTGGAGAAAATTGGAAAAATTTTTCATCTAGTATCACGGAGTCACTCAGCTTTCCAAACACTCCCAATTTACCGGCAGTTCAAACACCACTCCCAACCGAGCCGATAGAAGCCGTAAGCCTGCTTCCAAGTCAAAACTGGGCTTTACTACAAAAGGCGGCCTGGCAGTATCGTGGTTTAATGCCAGAGCTTAAAGTGTGGGAAGATTGGGTTATCGCTAGTGAACCAATTGATACTGTGGCGACACAAAAGTGGTTAACCGATTACCGCGAAACTTGGAATAATTATTTGGTGAAACTCAATGATTATGAAAATCAGTTAAGCGCTGAAAATAGAGCGTTGGCGAAACTCGCAAATCAAGATAAGCTTGCCTTTTGGGAATCTCCACAAGTACTCGCTTTAGTGCCTAAACTTGGACGACAATTTACGGCTGATGAAACGCCTAGTTTGAATTTAAGTATTCCTGATAGAGAATTTATTTCTAAACCTTTGAACCTTGATTTACCCGATATTTCAGTTTCTGACTTTGATTATTTTAACGTCCCAGGTTTTGATTTGCCCGGTAACAACGTAGCTGATTTACTGAGCACCGGTGTGGTAAGTAACGATGGTGATGGTTCGCTGACCGATAAAGAAAAAGAAGACTTACAAAACGCCGGTTTAAAACCGGGTATGTATTATGCCAAAAGCGAAAATGCAGAGGTTGATTTACTACACACTATGCCTTTTTATGGAGTCGAAGCCCAAACGGGAGCTGATTTAGATGGGGATGGCCAAAATGAAATTTTATACACGCTGAGACAGCGCACCGTTTATTTAAAAAGAAGTCCAAGTTTTGAACCAGAAGTGATTAAATCAGCCACCTTAAAACAATGGCCCCAAGCAGAGTTTTTAGCGGCAGAGCTCCCTCTTAAATCATTTGATACAACGCCCTTCTGGAGTCAGATGAATTTGGATGTTGTCCCTTATTCGGCTAATAGTAATCCATTTTATGAGTGGATTTTAGAATCCAAAATTGACGGAGCCCCAGAGTTTATCCACGGAATTTTTACGCAAAAAGAAATTGAACCAGAAACCAAACAAAAAACCATGGCGCAAGTGACACGAGTAACGGGTGAGGTTGAAGTGGCACAATTATCACGTATTGATTTCCCCGTTAGAACGAAAGAAGTTTGTCTTGGTTTAGAGCCCTACCAAATTTATTATGATGATGTGTTAATTAGGGCTGGTAATAAACCCGCCACACTGTGGACTTACTTGCACCCATTACGTGGCCGAGAAGCGCAGGAAAAGCAATGGACACTTAATCCTGGCGAAGCGCTCAGACTCGAATACGCTGATGTTTGTTTAACCGAGGGTGAAGCGAGTTGGCAACAAACAGACGAAGAAGATTTTATGAGTCGTAAATCACTTCTTAACAATGAAGCCTTAAGTGACGGCAGTGTTCTAACCCTTAAATCTGACTCTAAAGTCGAAGTTTTGCTCGCTGATGGACAGTCGATAGATATTGAAGGTCCTGTCACTTACTACTGGAATCAAATTTTACCGGGTGAAGTTCCAGAGGCGCAGCAAATCCCTTCTCTCAATTATTATATGACCTATAATAAACTTAGAACTTGGCGTGATGGTTTGCCAAGTATCACTCAATCTTTACCCGCTCATCCAAGTGTTTTACCATGGCAAAATTAAACACATTACGGCTCTCAATGGTGCTTGTTTTGAGCCTCGTTATTTTTGCGGTCGGTAATATTATTGAGAACGTTTATTCCGCAATTGATCCCTATATTTCTGATGAGGAAAAAGCAGAACTACGCGAGCAGCGTTATGCCGATTTAGGACACTGTCCGGCTCCTAAGCCAGAAGAACTTGAGGTGCCAGTTGAAGAGGTACAAAAAGACTACTTTGATACTCAAGCTTGTGTATCAGATACTTCCGTAGCGTCTTCTATCAAATCAAATAATAAAATGATTAAAGACGTTCGAGCCAGTGGTGGGGTTAAAAAACCGTTTGAACCAGTTGAGAAACCTAGCAGCAGTCCTTGTTCTAAAACCGATAAAAAAGTCATTGCCGAACAAGCGCGTAATGGCGCTAAAACCGAAGGTTTATCGGAAGGTAAAGATGGAGCTGAAACATCGGCTAATCAACCAGGATCGACGGCCGAATACGCTTTGGTGAGCCAAAACTTACAAACCTGCCATGAACAAAAAATGGATGAAATGGGACAAGTTGGACCTTCGTTTAACCTTTATTGCAAAGAGAATCCTGAGTTTTGTACGCAAAGCGCTAGTCGTTGGTATGCGCCAATTGCTGTCGCCCAAGCGCAAGTTGGATATCGAAATTTCTCTACCTATCACAGTAAACGTGTTCAAGAAATTGAGACTTCAAAGAAAGAATCCAGACAAGTTGAAGAACGAGCTCGCCAAGAACGAGCGACTTATGAACGTTATAATTATTTATCGCAAGCGCTTAAGACTGTTGCCGATAAGTCACAGGAAATTAATGCGAAAGCCGAAGTGATGATGATTGCTTTTCAAGCCTACGTAGAAAAATTTGATCAAGGTGGAACTTCTCATAATGCGACTTCACTATGAAATATTTCCTAACGCTTTTGGCTTTATCGGCTACGGTCATCGTTTTTGCGAGCACGCCTGATTACAAGGAAACTAAAACTGAGATTGAAGACGAGAAAAAACAACGGGCGGAGGAAACGGCTAGTGAAATTCCTTTTGATACGATTCCATTTAAAAATGATGTCACCCCTGGTGATGTAACCGAAGGCCAAGAGACGGGTCAATTCAGTACCGGTCTTTCAAGAAGAGAAGGGGAGCCAACGCTTCAAGAAAGAATGAGAGCGAGAGAATTGCAGTTTACTGCTTCAATGCTTGATCAAATCGCAGAAAATAGAGATATGTTAACCGATGCCACGGAGCGAGCCACCCGGCATGCGGATGGTGACGAAAGCAACGGCGGACTTGATATTTTAGCGCAGCAAGAAGCGGCTGATGTTGAACAACATGGTCCAAAAGCCAAAGAATCGAAACCGGCTTTTGCTGAAAGCAGCTCGAGCACTTTGAATCCGGCTCCACACGCATCATCTCAGCAAGGGGATGAGTGTATGGACGCTAAAGGTAATGCCGCCTCATTAACCATTGATCCATTGGCGCCAACCTATGAGAACGCTTGTGAGGGGGATTCTTTGTCTGAACATGCAGACTGTACTATGGCATCATCCAAAGAAATTAATTCAGAATCAAAAGGCGCGGGGGGTAATTCTACCCAAGTGATGCAACCAACTATGGAACCCGATCGGCAAAAACTAGGCGATGTGACTACTGCTAACAATCAAAAAACACAAAATGCGACCTGTTCAACGGCTCCAAGGCTGGCTGAATCTAAAATGGAAAATGTGGCTGATTTAGTGCAATCAGATCGTCGGGCTTTTGAACAAGCTGACCTGGTCGGGGGACGAACTTCAAGCGCTTTAAGTTACCAGCCAACCCCAGAGCAATATGTGCTTAAAAAAGCTTTACCGTGGTACCAAAATCTTTTGGCCTGGGTTATTCCTTCTTCTAAAGCGCAAGGTACTACGGGGACACTTAGAGGCCAAACAAATACTACTGGCCGCGAAAATGAATTAGCTCAGCAAGATTTTGATAAGTTTTTATCAGATCTGAAAAGCCACCCCGATATGGCGGATGAACAAGAATTTGCGAATCGAGTCAGTCAGATGATGGAAGATCAAAATAAAATTCAAAGAACGGTTCATGAATTAACCACTCAATTTGCTGAGAATATGGAAAAAATTGCCAACCTTAAAAAGAAACCATTTTAATATGAAAGTGCCTCAATTGGTTTTGAAAGTGAGTCAGTACATTTTGGGATTAGCCTTATTTTTTTCTATTGCCAATGCGGCTTTGCCCAGCGCTAGTGATCAATTTTTAAAGGGGATAAGTTCAACTCCTGCAGGTGTGGCTCAATCAGGAGATAAACACACTATTGAATTCACGGAAAGGTTTTCAAATAACCCTTGGATTAGTCAGTTTAACGACAATATTATTAATGGAGAAAAAGTAACGCCTGAGCTGCGCCAAAAAGGACAAGCGATGCTTGATAAAGTAGAAGAATTAGACAAAAGATGTGCCGCTACGCCAGATGGTCCAGCGCAAAAGGCTTGTGCACAGCAAAGAAATGCGGCAATAGCTCAAGTTGAAAAAATGGTCGCGGATAATAATCCAGATCTTAAAATTTTACTCAGTCAAACCGCGGCTGAGGCTGGGGATTTTAGCGGAGAATTTGACCCGAGTAATTTAGTGCAACAATTTGATTCTGTTTTTGCTCAAGTGGGGAATTTAAAGGATATGGCCGGAAGTTTAAGTTCAATGCCACAAACACCGACAAAAGAGGCCTTAAATATTCCGCGCCCAGCGGGTCCAAGTAACGATATCACTCAACAACTGAACTTAGGGGATAATTTAGCCCATAAAAGACTAGCCACCGCTGAAAACGAACCAGTGAGTAGTGATCAAAACGAAGGTTTCTTTGATAAGATTCAAAATTTTTGGCAGCGATTGAAACCAGGAGTGCAACAAACATTTAATATTAATGCCTGGTCACAAAGCCCCTTTAGTACTTTAGGTCAAAGTGGGCAAAGTCAGTTAAGAGTCATATCGAGTAGTCGTGCTACCGATGATTTTGACCGCCAATCTAAAACGGTGAATGATGAAAGAGATCGCCGTGTGACTCAACACAATGATATTGCCGGACAGGGTAATGCCGCGATTAATGAACGAGTGACTCAAAATATGGAAGTCATGAATGAAACTACTCAGCAGCAAGATCAGGCTTTGCAGTCGATTGAACATATATGTCAAAATCAAAGAGCCAGTGTGCCTTGTTGGGAAAATGGAAATGAAATTCCTTTTGATTTACTCGCCTTACTGATGGGTCTTACTGGTGGTGGCGGAGGTTCAACTGAAACCAGTATGCCAGAGCTTGAGCCTTACACGGCTTGGGTGCACTGTCCTTTGCCGGGACAAGGTTTTACTAGAGCTTCAGAAGGAACATTTCATACTGCGTTATTTTTAGATGAAAAAGCACGTCTTTTGCTGACTTTAAAATCGGTTTTGCCACAGCCAATGCATGAAGAGGGATGTATTGTGGCTTTACCTAGTGATGATGGTTGGCAGTTTTTTTCGGCGAAAGTTCAACCGGATCTTAGTACCCCAGAAAATAAAATTGAGGCGGATTTAGTGTTACTTAAAATTGAGACGGTTCACACTGAGGGAGGCAAAGATTTAGCGGATCCAGAGACGCCATTTGATGATTTTGCGAACCAATATTGGCCTGATTATACGGCTCAATGTATGAAAGATTCAGTTTTTAGAATTGGAGATGAGTTGAATGTCTATGGTTTTGAACCGCTTGAATCTGAGGCAGATGAGCCAGAAGATGTCGTTATTTTAAATGGTTTAGCAAACTTTGTTGCTGAAGAAAATGGCGCGACGCGTTTCACCACCAATGGTGAAGAAACGTTTAACGGGGGATTAGTGGCTCGAACCGAAACCGGTTGTTTCAAAGGTTTGGCAAAAATCGAGATCGATACAGAAGAAGAATCTAATGATCAATCACTTATCCCGGTGAGTTTGATTTCTCAGTGGTTGAACTCACAACAGTTTGTGTTAGCGATGCCAGAGAACACCGAATCTAGTTCAGATCGATAAAACTAAATTGATTCTACTGCACCGTACTTTTATCAACGTCTCGGGTTTCACGAATTAAATGACTGCCCTTACTGGCCCATTCGCCGGTCATTTCAACAATATTTTGCAAAATAGGAATCAGTATTTCTTTTTGGCGAGACATGATGGCTCGCGCTTTCTCTTCTATGGTAGTAAGCGCTTTAATTTGAGCATTACGCTTAACAGCCGCATTATTGAGTCCTTTCGCTACAGCAAATCGTTTTTCACTTTGGTCGTAACACTGTCCCGTGTTTTCTTCAAATCTTCTGGCACTGACATCTTCAATCTCGCCACTGGTACAGGTTTCAAAATACGTTTTGCAAATATCAATTTGGCATTGGGCAAAATTCTTTAAATTATCGGTAGAAGTGGAAACCACGGTATCGTTGTTGGCTTGATTATCTTGATATATCTCATTGGTGGCTTTATCATTCGCCTCATTTGTGGCCGCGTCTGCCGCGGCTCTGTATTCTGCAAAATAACTCGGATCATTACACCTTTTGGCATCTACCGGTGGCAAACTGGCATTACAAGTTCCAATCCCTTCACCGCTTGATTGAGCGAAGCTCAGGCTTGGAAGCAGAGTGCATAAAAGGACAAATTTTTTTATTTTCATATTTAAATTTTAAACCTTTGATTTCGGGCTCGCAAACCAAAGCCGAGAATCTGTTTTACTTTTTTCTGTCTTGAGCCCGTCTTTGCTGTCGACTGAGTCCATCAGCGCCTTTTGTTTCCCCCACGCCAAATTCACCTGTATCTTCAAGTGTTTGATTAATTTGGGCGTCGTTGGTTTGTAAATTACTTAAGTCTTTTTTAGGCGGTGTAGGTGGACGCTCTTTAAAATGAACTCGGAATAAATTTCCAACCGCCGTTAAGCGAATGTTGTTGAGTAAACGGCCAAACATTTTAAAGGCTTCGGCTTTATATTCCATGACAGGATCTTTTTGGGCGTAGCCAGATAAAGCGACACGATCACGCAAATGAGTCATTTCATCAATGTGTTCAAGCCATAATTGATCAATTGAACGAAGCGTCACGTGTTTAGAAACTTCATCCACTACTTCCTCTGGAAATTCATCTTGTTTTTTATCCCAACCGCTCAGTAGATAATTTTGAACCGTTTCAACGAGTTCATCTCGATGCTGAAAGCTTTCAAGTTCGTCGGCTTCAATAGGCGCTTCTAAATCGTAATAAATGGCATTTACTGCTTTAGCGATTTCATCGGTATCCCAAGTATTATCGTGGTTTTGTGAGGGGGCATTGTTATGGACTATTTGTTCCCCGAGTTCTTTAATCATGACTTCTAAATCTTCAAGAATAGCGTCTGAAGAAAGCAATTTTCGTCGCCGAGCATAAATTTTTTCTCGATGAATGTTCATCACATCGTCATATTGCACCACATGTTTTCGAGCGTCGAAATGAAACCCTTCAATTTTTTTCTGGGCGTTTTCAACCGATTTAGAAATCATTTTATTTTGAATGGCCTCATCTTCTGGTAATCCCATTCGTTCCATCATTTTTTCCATGGTTTCACCTCCAAATCGTCGCATAAGTGAATCTGTCATGGCGACATAAAACTGAGTAAAGCCAGGGTCTCCTTGACGCCCCGCTCGACCTCGTAGCTGATTATCGATTCGCCTAGATTCATGTCTTTCCGTCCCAAGAATCGCGAGTCCACCAGCTTCTTTTACGCCTTTCCCTAGTTTGATATCGGTTCCACGACCCGCCATGTTTGTGGCAATCGTAACAGCGCCCGGTTGTCCGGCATTAGCCACAATCTCGGCTTCTCGTTCATGTTGTTTGGCATTTAATACTTCGTGCTTGATGCCTGATTCGGTTAAAAAGGCTGATATTTGTTCTGATTTATCAATATTAACCGTTCCAATTAGAGCGGGCTGACCATTAGCGTTAAGTCGTTTAATTTCTGCTACTAAAGTTTTTAGTTTCCCGCGTTCGTTTTTGAAAATTTTATCGGGTAAATCTTGTCGTACAACAGGTTTGTTGGTGGGAATACTAAGCGTGTCGAGTCGATAAATTTTAGCAAACTCTTCCGCCTCGGTTTCCGCGGTACCGGTCATTCCCGCTAGTTTCGTGTAAAGACGGAAATAGTTTAGAAAGGTAACCGTGGCGAGTGTTTTTGATTCTCTTTGAATATCCACCCCTTCTTTTGCCTCCATAGCTTGATGGAGCCCATCTGAAAATCGACGCCCTGGCATTAAACGTCCTGTAAATTCATCCACAATAATTACTTGCCCATCACGCACAACGTAGTCTTGATCTTTTTGCATTACCACTCGAGCTTTAAGCGCATTTTCAACATGGTGAACGGCTTCAAATCCTCCATCAGCGAACATGTTGTCTATACCCAGTAAGCCTTCTAGTTTTTTTACACCGGTTTCGGTTAAGTGAACGGCTTTTTGTTTGAGATCAATCGTATAGTCCTCTTCATTGGTTAAACTTTGCATCACTTTAGAGTACTGCAAATATTTATCGGTTGATTCTTCGGCGGGAGCCGAAATAATCAGGGGAGTCCGTGCTTCATCAATTAAAATCGAATCCACTTCATCGACGATGGCAAAATGGAGTTCTCGTTGTACCTGCTCTTTACTACTTTGGGCCATGTTATCACGCAGATAATCAAAGCCAAACTCGTTGTTCGTACCGTAAGTAATATCGGCCGCGTATGCCGCTTTTCGTTCTTCATTATTAACTCCATGAACAATAATACCCATGGTTAAACCACAAAATTCATAAATAGGTCTCATCCATTCAGCATCACGTTGGGCTAAATAATCATTAACCGTTACTACGTGAACGCCTTTACCACACAACGCATTTAGAATTACCGGAAGGGTGCTTACCAAGGTTTTTCCCTCACCGGTTTTCATTTCCGCAATTTTACCCTCGTTCAAAACTAAACCCCCAATGAGTTGCACATCATAAGGAATCATTTCCCAAACCATTTCTTTCCCGCGAACATCATATTTATGACCCACTAAACGACGAGCGGCATTTTTGATGCCCGCTAAAATCTCATTTGTTTTTTTCTCTAAAAGTTCTGGGTTTTCGGTGAGTTCTTTTTTCCACTCCGCAAATTTGGCTTTCAATTGCTCATCACTTAAGGCTTGAAAATCATGCTCGCGTTTATTAATTTCAGGTAGAGCATTACCGATACGTTTTATTTGTTTATCATTATAATTGCCGATCAGTGTGTCGAGAAAAGATTGTAGCATCTGGGGTAGTTTAAGTCGTGGGCGAATATACTAATGCGTCTGGGTTTGTCTAACCGACTGACATAGAGATTCGTGACTTAAAATTAATAATTTTAGGTGGGAAACTAATTTGAAATGATTTAAGGGTTTACTAGAGTCAGTTTGATGAATCGAATTATCGGGACGGTTTTAGTGATAGCATTGGTTGGAAGCGGAATTGTGCTTTGGTCTAACCAAACTGAGAATTTGGTAACCACCGATTCGGAGGAAGTTTCAGTTGCAACTCAAACGCAAATTCCTGTAGATGGGGAGCATTATTCTCGCATTGTGCTTCCTAAAGAAGAAAAATCTATTGGGGCAACCCTTATTTTGCGATTAGAAGATCGTGAACCAATGACTTACACTTTTCCTTCTGAGGCCGTTTATACAGATGAAAATCCTTTGATTTACACTTTCATGATTGCGGAACCACTGACGCCCGCAACGCTGGAGGTACAATATTCAGATGGAGAAATTAGAACTATGAGCCAAGTTTTTTTTGATACCACCATTTGGACGCCTTAGCCTGACTAGAAATATCCGTCTTAAAGATTCAAAATAAGGCTTGATAGCGCGCTTATTTTAATTATCTTGCCTTTGAAATGGCACATCCACATTTTTTGAAAAATCGACTTAATAAAGAACAAGCGCTTGCACGGTTAGCGTCAGAAGACTTTAAACGCCGTACTTTTTCTTTTTACCGGTATGTAAAAATTATAGACCCAATCGAAACCAGAAATGAATTTTTTGCTCGATGGGAAAAACTTGGGGCTTTAGGCAGAATTTACGTTGCTAAAGAGGGGATTAATGCCCAAATGAATGTGCCAGAGCCACAGTGGGACGCCTTTATTGATGACTTAAACCGCTGGCCTGAATTTGAAAATATGCCTTTCAAACACGCCATAGAAGACCCAAATGATGCTTTTTGGAAACTGACTATTAAAATTAAGAATAAGATTGTAGCTGATGGCTTAGATGATGAAACTTTTGATGCGTCTGATGTTGGTCAGCATTTGAATGCGCTTGAGTTTCATAAAAAATTGGAAGAAAAAGATGTGGTTTGTGTCGATATGCGAAATTTTTATGAGTCTGAAGTGGGACACTTTGAAGGCGCCATTACGCCTGACTCGGCTACTTTTAGAGAAGAGCTGCCGATGGTAAAAGAAGCCTTAAAAGACGATAAGGAAAAGGAAGTCTTGCTCTACTGCACGGGCGGCATTCGTTGTGAAAAAGCCAGTAGCTATTTGCGTCATCATGGCTTTAAAAATGTTTACCAGTTGCATGGTGGCATTATTGAGTATGCCCATCAAGTTAAGGCTCAAGGTCTGGAATCTAAATTTAAAGGGAAAAATTATGTTTTTGATGGCAGAACGGCAGAACGTATTACTGAAGACGTTTTAAGTACTTGTCATCAGTGTGGTAATCAATGTGATGAACACACGAATTGTAGTAATCTAGCGTGTAATTTGCTTTTTATACAATGTGAAAATTGCAACACTGAGTTTTCAGGTTGTTGTTCAATTGACTGCGCCAATTTTGCGGCATTACCTATTGATGAACAACGTCGAATTCGGGCTGGAAAATTGAAAGCCGACCCAATGGCCTTAAATAAAAATCCATTCAGACGAGGGAAAGTAAATCCTACTCTATAAATTCTAAGTTTGCGGACTTGTATATATGTTTTAGATCTGGTATAATATTTGGATATTTATCATATCCATGGATATTAAGCAGATTATTGATTACGTAGCAAATAACGGTATTTCCGATCTTCATTTGATTGCGGGAAAACCTATTTTTATACGTCAGAATGGGCAAATGCAAGCCATGGGAGAAGCCGTGCCTAAAGAGTTTATTGAAACTTCAGTTGCCCAAATGTTGACGCCAATTCAATTGCAAACCTTAAAGTCAGATCGCCAAGTTGATTTCATGTTTTCACAAGGCGAACATCGTCTGCGAGGAAATGCTTTTTTTACTAATACCGGTTTATCGGCTTGTTTTAGAGTCATTATGCCAAGGGTTCCAGAATTTAACACGATTGGTTTTCCCGCCTTTGTGGAAGAAAAACTGGTGAGTGCATCAAGTGGATTAGTTTTAGTGGTCGGTCCAACCGGACAAGGGAAATCGACAACCTTGGCTTCATTGTTACAAGCTCGAGCCTTAGCTCGACCTCAACATATTTTAACGATTGAGGATCCAATTGAATATTTAATTCAAAGTCATGATAGTGTAGTTCAACAAAGAGAAATTGGACGTGATGTACTCGATTATGAAGCGGGAATTATTGGTTCTCTTCGAGAAGATCCAGATGTACTCATGATTGGTGAGATACGAAATCAATCGACGATGGCTTCAACTTTGACGCTGGCGGAAACGGGTCATATGGTAATGGGAACGCTGCATACAAATACGGCGGTGCAAACGATTACGCGGTTTCTTGATAGTTTTACCCCAGAGCAAAGACCGCAAGTCCGTAGTCAGTTGGCGTCTAACCTATCGATGATTATTTCGCAACGACTCGTGCCACGAGCCAACGGTGAAGGACGAGTATTAGCGTTTGAAATATTGACCATGAATTACGCGATCGCCAATTATATTCGGCAGGATAAAATTTTTCAGATTCCAAATGTGATGCAAACCGATAGTAGTGGGCAAATGATTTTATTTGAACAGTCTTTGGTGAGCTTGGTGATGTCTAAACAAATTACAAATGAAGTCGCGTATGAGTACGCAACCGATAAAAATCAATTAAAAGCGCTCTTCGAGCTTAATAACATTTCATAACATGATCGATCTTGACCAAATTCTTAACTACGCTGGTGAAAAAGATGCCTCTGATACTCATATCAGTCCTGGGCGACCGGTTTATTTTCGTATTAGCGGACGTATTACCTCGGTAGGTGAACCGATTGCAAAACGTGAAATTGATGAGCTGTTGATGCATATTTTAAGCCCAAAGCAACAAGCAAAATTAGAAGAAATTCGTGATGTAGATTTTGTACACACTTCAAATAAAAAATTTCGTTTTCGCTGTAACGCCTATCACACACGTGATGGAGTCGCTTTAGCCTTTCGGATGATTCCAGCGGTTATTCCTGGTTTTGAAACCACGGGATTACCAAACTTTGTACTTGAGCACGCTAAAAAATTAAACAAAGGTTTGATTTTAGTAACTGGGGCAACAGGGCATGGTAAATCAACCAGTTTGGCCTCAATGATTAAGGCGCGAGCCGATCACAAAGCAGAACACTTTATTTTACTGGAAGACCCAATCGAATTTATTATTAATTCTGATACAAGTATCGTTCATCAACGCAACTTGGAACGTGATGTTTATAGCTTTGAGAGAGGTTTAAAAGCCGCCCTGCGTGAGGATCCAGATGTGCTTATGGTGGGAGAGATGCGTGATTTAGAAACGATTTCTTCAGCTTTAACTGCTGCAGAAACTGGACATGTGGTTTTTTCAACCCTGCACACAAACAGCGCGGCAGAAACGATTCATCGTATTATTGATGTTTTCCCGGCTGAACGACAAGTACAAATTAGATCTCAATTAGCCTCAACTTTATCGATGGTTATTTGTCAGCGTTTGCTGGAATCAACCGATGGTGGAAGAGTTTTAGTTTATGAAATATTGATGTCGAATTACGCAGTGGCAAATCATATTCGCCAAAATTCAGTTTTTCAAATTCCGAATGCCATGCAGACCGATGATTCAGGGAAAATGGTGATGTTTGATCAGTCACTCGCGCATCAAACGATTCAAGGGAATATTACGTATCAAGTAGCCCAAAATAACGCGGCTTCGGTTGAACAATTAGATTACATATTACAAACCAGTGGTTACGACATTCCAAGTTAGTGGTTCAAACCTTATTAAATTTTGCTGATGTCATTTTTACGGTGGCAGAAGTACTTCTTAAGAATGTTCCTTGGTTTGCACTGATAAACAAACCTCAATTAATAATCGTATTAAAAAGTCAACAAATCAATCACTTCGATTATTTTTTTATGGTCCATCAGTTTAGTCTATTAAAAGGCTGATAGTCTTTTGAGGACAAGTAATTATAATTGATTTATTGTTTAAATATTTGCTGTAAAATCGGCAAGGCTGCTTTGTTGATTGTATGACAGAGTTATACGAAAAAATTATCAAAAAAATTCTGGAATTTTTCTCTATTGTGTGGTAAGATGGTTTAAAGTCTTAACTTAAAATCGCTTTTAGAGAGATTCTTAAACGGACGTAAAAACAAAAAAATAAACACCAAAAGCACATGAAATTTTCCTACAGGTCGTTACTGGGGTTGGGGAGTTTACTGGTTAATCCAATAATCACACAAGCACAAATTAGTTGGGATGATGCCAATAATATTGCCCCTGGAGCGCCCATTACGGCTGCTGGGATTGTAGAGATTCGAAATGCTGTTGAGGAGATTAAACAAGAAATTGATACGGGGGCTGGTGGAGCTTGGAACTTGGGTTCTACTAATAGCATCTACTACAATAGTGGGAATGTGGGAGTGGGTACCAGTAGCCCAACGCAAAAATTAGATGTAGCGGGAAACGTAGAAGCGAACACTTTTCGGTCCACTGCAAGTAATGCGGGAAACAATATTCTTGAGTACGAAGGGGGGACTGCGGCCTTAAAACAGGTTTCAAACCGTGGGGGATTACAATTATCATCCCGGGATGACTCATTATTTATCGGAAATGGGGACGTGGCAAATAATTTAAATCCAACCTATTTTGATCCCAACGCGGAAAATATAGGGATTGCGTCAGACGGAAACATTTATTTTTACAGCGATTTACAAGAAGGCTGGGGTACCCAACAGACCATGGTGTTTGATAATTCAGGACAACTGGGGATAGGAATTGGACCATCCCAGAGATTACACGTTAATGGGAACGCCTTAGTAACGGGGAACTTAATGCTTGGTGCGACTGACACTTCTTTATTCCGTGATCAAGCAAACCGAATAGCAACGGATGATGATTTTTATGTACGCGGAGGGAGCAATAACACTTACTTATATTCAACTAATACCTATTTAGGGGCTGGAAGCGGTGATACAACTCAATTAAGAGGGAACAACTTAACGTGGAACCAAGGAATTATTCAAGGAAATGGAAACTTAGGGATAGGGACGGCGAGTCCAGCAGAGAAGTTACACGTGACCGGAAATATTCGAACGGATGGACGGAACGTAATTTTTGGAACGGGTGATCAACGAATTTATGGAGATAATTCATCGGCCTTGTACATGGATGGAAATCACAGCACGGTGGTGCAAAGTATTTACCGAGACAAGGAAGATACGGTTTACGGTCGAATTTATGGTGATGGAAATGGAGGTAATTTTGGGTTAATGGATGGCGATGCTAATTGGGGTATATTGATGCAGAAAGACAATAATATTGGTTTTCGCGTCAACAATAGTGAGAAAATGCGAATTTTGTCGAACGGAAGAATTGGGATAGGAACGAGTGCTCCAGCGGATATGATACATTTAAGACCGATTGCTTATAGTTCGAACCAAAACGGAGGG
>Ga0100384_1000673_pt1 | contig 24616 bp, 13 predicted proteins | sample CryGeymeta201508_FD_87087 | JGI IMG/M metagenome (GOLD analysis project Ga0100384, IMG submission 87087) | Groundwater microbial communities from Crystal Geyser aquifers in Utah, USA - Crystal Geyser metaG 2015-08 | ecosystem: Environmental > Aquatic > Deep subsurface > Groundwater | place: USA... | reverse complement strand
TTCGTTCATGTCGATCACCATGCCTCCAATGATCGATCCCATTTGTACCGTTCAGACTCATTCCTCGATGGAAATACGCTCTACCGTTCAGACTCATACCATGTTGGAAAAGACTACTGCTGGCATCGTAGGTCGGTCACCGTTAACCTTGAGGCATGGAACCCCCCATTGCCTACCTGAACATTGTTCTGCCCCTGATCGAAAGCGCGCGCGGCTTCCTGGAAAACGGTGAATCTCTGGAGCCCTTCGCCTTCATCGGCAACCACGCCACCCAGCAGATCGTACCCATCCTCATCGACACCCAGACCGACGGCTCCAAGGACCGATCCGTCCAACTCATCAAGGCCGCCGCCGAGCAGACCCAGGCCGACTTCGTCTTCACCGTCATGGAGGCCTGGGGCCTGCCCAAGGACAAGATGCACCGTTACGAGGAGATCATGGACAAGTGTGGCTCGATCGGTGCCAGCCCCTACAAGGTCGACACCGCCGCCTTCATGCTGGAGACCCGCTACGGCGTGTGGGGCTGCCAGATGACGCTGAAGCCCAAGGGCTATTCCAAGAAGAAGCGCACTTTCGGCAAGGTCGAGTTGCAATTCATGGACGGGGTGGAAGGAAGGTTTGTGGGGTTGCTGCCGGGAAGCTCGTCCCAGCCACTGCATTGAGGTTGGCTCACGCACCAACTGATCAGCACGCACGTATTTCAAGCTGTGCTTACGGTACCAAATTGGACCGGCGTGTCCCGGATAGTTTCGATCAAGTAACGCTTAGCCCGTGTGGCCGCGACATGAAGCAAGCTTCGTTCGCTTAGTAAAGTGTCCTCAATAACGCCTGCGTCTTCCTCCCGCGACAGTTCTTCCGCGTAGGCGCTTGGCGACTTGTACCCAGCGATGACGACCACGTCGAACTCCAGCCCTTTCACCCGGTGCATGGTCGCAAAACGGATGCCCTCGACAGCACGATCATCATGCGTGTTCCGGTCCAGCTTGAGCGTTTGATAGCCGGCCTTGGCCAGAGCCGCGCAATAGTGATCCACGTCCTCGTTCGTTCTCGACACAATGCAAATGTCGTGAGGACTCGTACCTTGTTCCATAAGCTCGCCGAGACTCTTTTTCAGAAAGTTGATTTCGGCTTCAAAGGAGGTGAAATGCACGACCTCGGGCGCTGCGCCGTGGCTTAGCGAGCGATACCCTTTCAATGAATCACTGTCGCCATCCAGATCGTCAATCTCGCATCCCTCCAGTTGAGCCACGGCCCATCGGCGGATCTCGTCGGTGGTGCGGTAGTTGATCCGAAGCTTGCGCCCCCGGCCGCGAATATCGATACCCACCCTGGAAAGCGCCACCTTGTGACGATAGATACGCTGATGGGCGTCTCCCACCAGGAAAAGGTCGTCCTGATCCCTAGGCACAGCGGCGCGAACCAATGCCAAAGCCGATGCGCTCATGTCCTGCGTTTCATCGACGATGATGGAGCGAATCCCGAGCGACTCCTTTTCCCGCTCCAGCAATGCCTTTGCATCCCTGAATGCCTCTTCCGGTTCGCGTAAATTGGCGGCATGCAGTTGCGCCCGGTACTCGGCAAACACCGGCCACATCGCCTTGCGCTGAGCGCGTCCCAACTGACCCCCTCGCCCGATTCGGCTGGCACGCATATAGTCCTCAGCAGCTTCGCACCCTTGCGGGAGCACCACGCGCTCATACTCGGCGCGGAAGAAAGCCAGAGGTAATTCGCTGTCAGCGGGGGCACGACTCATGGCGACCTTCCAGAATGCCCTGCGCCGGGGCTCGTCATAGAGCAACTCGTGCTGATAACCGAATCGACGCAGGAGACTTAGCGCCCATTGGTCGATGTTGATGACCGCGATCCTGTCCTGTTCCTGATGCGTACAGAGGGATGCGATATGGCCCCGGATATCGTCGGCCAAGGTCCGCGTGAATGTCGTGAACAGCACGGGTTTACCCGGCACATCGTGATACTTCCTTGCCAGCCAGACCGCTCGGTGCATCGCCACGACGGTCTTTCCCGTGCCGGCGCCGCCCAGAACCCTGACCGGTCCACTCCATGACCGTGTCACCAATCGGCGCTGACTCGGGTGCAAAAATACCCGCCAGAGTTCGAGTGGCGCGGCCAGCAGGGCATCAAGATCGCTGTCATCGGTAACCACCAGGAAATGGCGTTTGCTCGCGTCAAGCTCCAGCGCCGTGTCGAAATCCGTGGTGTCGACCTGAGCCGCTGCCTCTCGATCCGCAACGACTTTGTCGTAGCTCTCGCCTGCGGCATAGAGATACAGGGCCTCAAACGCATCATCAGGCAAGAAGGGTTCAACTGCCTCCAACTCATCCGCGTTGGTCACCGCGCGCACACGGACCAGAATTTCCTCCGGTACGCCAAGTCGGCGTATCTCACGGTCCTTGAGCACGGCAAACAGGCTTGCAGCCACCGGCTCGGGAACAGCTTCCCAGGTCAGGCCGGGCTCGACCGCGAAGACCTGGATACTGCCGAGGTCCGGATGAATGGCCACGCGATGGGTAGTAGCCCAACGATAGGCATCATCGTGCCGGTCCACCCAGAGCAGACAATAGACATTGCCCTGGGCAGGTTTCAAAACAACCCCACGCAACGCCTGGTCGATACGAACAGAACGCATATTGGAGTCGGCGGCATCATGGATCGTCTCGTAATTGATCCCTGGCGCCTGGGGGTTCTGGCGGAACTGCGATACGAACTTGAGTACCGCTTGTTGCCGGTCGCGAGGGATAGCCGCGAAGGATTTCAAGAAATCGTCCGAGAGCGCGATTTTCGGTGCGAGGCTCATAAGCTGTCTTCTCTCCCTCTCAATGCCGCCAACCATGCGGGATCAAGCATCCCATCGGTGGCAGTGAAACACTGCCATCCCTGCTTCTTGAAGTGGGATTCACTCGAATCCGGTTCCAACACAACCGCCAGTTTGCGCTCAGGCCAGGCGAGTTCCGCCTCGGCCTCGACACGCCCTTTTTCATCCAACAACTCGAATCCCACAACGGGAGGCTCAATGCCCAGTCGCACCAGTTCCGGCACCCACGATTGAATCTCCGCGCAAGCCAATTCAGAGACCTCGATCCACCCAACCTCCATTGTGCCCGCGGGCCGATCACCTCGGACCAGGGCTGAGGCGAGGAAGGGGGCAAGCTCCGGGGTGTCATCCATGCCGGCCCAACAACGTGACAGTGGCAAGAGCAGATTCGCGCTTTGCCATAACAGATGCCAGGCGGCCTGTCGTTCAGCCTCTGGCGTTTCCGAGGGTGCGTTCCAACGCAGGATGACGGAGGGCTCGGTCGCCCTATCCAAGGTCCCTTGTTTGATGCCATTCCCCTGTTCACCCGTGATTCCCGCAGCGACCTCCAGCAGCCCTCCGGCGAGAACCCGGCCTCCACTACGGGTTCCCGCGCCATCGGGCAGGATCGTGATGCCGATTTCGCTCAGGCATTCGGCCCAGGCCGATTGGCTGAGCGCAGCCGCGAGGCTCGGATCCCCGTGGGGCATCAAGATGCCCAAGGCCAACAGCGCCCCATGCAGACGCAGCATTTCATGGTCCAGACCGCACAGACGAATTCGGAGCTGGGCCATCGACGTCATGGCGCGGAAGGTCGCCATCGCTTCCAGGCCAAAGCGCTTGAGCAGATCGCCCACCAAATCCCTGTCCGAGTCCAGCAAAGTCGGCCAAGGGTTGGCGGGAGGGGCAGTTTTGGGGTTGAGCCAGTTTTCCACATCCGCCCAGGTCAAAGTCCAGACTGAATACCGCCCGCTCTTGGTGATGGCCATGCGCTTGATCAGATCGGTCGGGATGATGTCCCGATGGAACTGCCAGCCGTCCAGGAACACGGCGACGGGCAAATCGCCACTGTCATCATCCGGCCAGAACACAAAATCAGGCTTGCTGGGCACGACCACGCCATCCATCGGCCCCAGTTCCACCTGGGGTTCCAGACGCCAGCGGCGGTCTCCCTTGCCGCTGCCGCAGGAAACCAGATAACCCGGCTTGCCCTTGATCAACACCTCGGTGACGCTCAGCCGATCGTTGTGGTCGAGGCCGGACCCGCCCGGGCGGCGTAACGCCTCGACGAAGCGGGCCTCAAGCTCGCTGTCGAAGAGCGGATTGAACGGGGCGAGTAGGGACAGCCTCTCGACAGGGTGGAGCAAGTCCTTGTGGTCGAGGATCTCCCGCAACAGCTTTTGCGCCATGCGCCGGGAAATGTTTTCCCGGTCGTGGCTGTTACGATAGGCATACACGCAGCGGTAGCAACCATCCTTATCGGCATCGTGATTGCAGGCACAGGTATCCATCGCCTTCAGAGCGGTCTCGAAAACTTCCAGCAACGGCCGTTCGTCGCGCATCAACTCCTTCAGGTAACCCGTACCGCCGGGAACCGCGTCATAAATGACCAGATATTGGCGCGGCGCTTCCTCACCGCTCGCCAGGCGAATATCCAAGGCCACGCGCAGATGATCGACCGCGCCTCTGAACCGTTTCGCCAGTCCCAGTTGCAGGGCAGCCACGAAGGATTGCAGGCGATCCTCCGCACCGCCGAAGCTGGCCTCCGGAAGGTATAGCCGAATGCCCTCGCTATCGAACTCCCGATAAAGGAACACACAGGTCTGGACGGGCGCGCTTTCCGATTTTCGCCTCGGGCAATAAGGAGCGTGGTTGCGGTATTCCTCCCCTTGCTTGCGTCGCCTCTGGAGCGTTCCGCAATCGGGGCAGATGGTAAATCCTGGCCGAGGTTGCTCAACCCCGGCGATGGTCATGGGCGCGCCATCCGGCACCCGTTCGCCGAAGTTGATCTCGCGGAACGACACCCGATTGAGGAATTCGAACCCGAACGGAAACTCCGACCGGTCGATGGCAAACGCCAGACGCACCGCTTCCGGCGGGCTGTCCACCAGTGCCTGGCGGACAAAGAATCGCCGCTCGCGCTCATCGCTATCGTCGGCGATTCGGGCGAGATGGTCCTGGGTCCGGGCATAGACCTTGGTCAGGCGCAGCATCTCGCGTATGCGCCCATTGTCTTTCCACAGAGGATCGCCACAGCGTGGACAAGCCTCGTGGACATCGCCGGTCTCGATGGACTCCGTGTAGGCGCATTGACGGCAAAAACGCCAGCGCTGCGGCTTGTCCCTGGATACATCCACCTGCTCGATGGTGACCTTGCGACCCTCGGCGTAGAACAGGCTATTCGGCGCGAACTCGGTGATGGCCGCCGCCCCCGGGCGCTCGTATTCCAGCGTCAACGGTGGCGTGTACTGGTCCTGCCCATCACCCGGTTTTCGGACACGCAGGATGATGGAATGAAGCAGCACGCCCTGTTCGGGGAAGGCATAGTTGGGCAGCAAACCCTCGTCCGTCAGCACGTTCAGCGTCGCCCGCTCCCAGATGCCGGCAATCATCTTGCCGAGGGCCTGCTGCTCCTGACGCAACTCCAGGAGTTCCTCCTCGTCCTGTTCCCCCTTCACCGGCTTGGCGTTGATCTTCTTGAACTCCGCGTCGATGCGGTCCCGGCGCTTGCGGAACTCATCCACGTCATCGGCCATGCCACGCAGCCGCCCGACGATCTTCCAGGCGAGGCTCCCCTCGGTCTTGGCATCGCCGGCGATAAAGCGCTCCAGCCAACCCTTCGTCTCATCGGAAAGCGGTGTCGTCCCGGTCTCGAACATACTCAGGAATCGAACCAGCAAGGTCGAACGCTGACGCTCGATGAAGTCGAGCCAGGGGTACGGGAAATGTGCCGTGTTGGGTTTGCTCACCGCCGCCAGGACGGTCCGGATCGTATAAGGAATCTTCGCCTTGGCGCCCAGGTCGCGCACCCAGCCATCCAGACAGAACGCGGTCAACTGGCGTTCCAGCACCGCCGATGCATTCAGGAATATCCCCGGAGAAGCCACATTGCCGGCCACCATTTCCCTGGGCGCCGCCCAGAAATACAGATCGTGGGGCCGCGCTGCCGCCAGGGTCAGCAAGACCGCATTGCCGGTGGATCGACCCGCACGCCCCGCGCGCTGCAGATAATTCGCCTGGGCGGGCGGCACCGAACACAGCAGTGTCGCCGACAGGTCACCGATGTCGATGCCCATTTCCAGCGTCGGGGTCGCGGACAGCAGATTCACCGCGCCGGGTGGGTGTGGGCTTTTCGCCTTGAAGCTCCGCTCGATCGCTTCCCGCGTCGGCCGATCCAGCAGACCGGTATGTTCACGCGCGAATACGCGGGCGATCTCCGCCGAAAGATAGAGACGGCGGTAAAAATCGCTCGTCTCCGTGACCGCGACAAGATGGCCCGTGCAATCCAAGCGGCGACAGGGCTCCCCGGCCATATGCATGCCGGCGGCGGTCACCAAAGATTGCCGACAGCTCACGCACTCCCAACGTTGTCCGCTCGTGGATAGGGCAAATACGCCTGGCTCCAGCCCCCATACGGCCACCTCCTTTTCGCCGGTCTCGGCCCGCGCGATGCCGGCACGCTCCAGCGCCGCCAGCGCCAGCCGGTAGGCTTGCGTCACCATCGCATCCGCGCCCAGTGCCACCGCCGCCAGCGTCGGCAGGCTCTTGTAAGCCCAATCACCGAAAGTCCCGGTGGTATCGACGGCGATGCTCGCGCAGTTGTAATACTCAGGCAGGGTCAGAAAACGTGGCGGACGCGGCCCGACCAGCAAGCGGTATTCGGCCGGGTTCTTTCGATAGGCGAAGGGGCGGGAGCCCTGCCGCGCATAGAACACCAGGCCCTTGTCCCACCAGGCCCCGATCTCCCGCATACGCAGCAACAGGCCGTCGATGAAGCGTCCGGCCTGTGCGTCGGAAACCTGGCCCAGAGGCTCGATCTCCTCCCGAAGGCGGGTCGCCAGATCGCCCACCGCCTGGCTCCGCAGCGCTTCGTCCAGACGCGCTGTTGCCGTCAAGGTCGCCGGCAGGGTCCGCCCCACATGGGCATCCTGGCCAAACTCCGCCAGCATCACCCAGGGCAAGACGTTCCCCATCAATCGGGGCACGTCGCTGTCTGCGGACAGTACCCCGGTCTCGAACAGCGCCTCGGCATCGCGCAACCAGTTCAGTTGCGGCGGCAGAAAGTTGGCCACATACGACGCCAGGCCCAGGCGGGTCTGCCAGAGACCGGCGAAGGCCTGTGGCAACTGAGCAAGGGTAAGCGTCCTGCCTTGTGCTTCGGCCTGGGCGATGGTTTGCGCCAATGCCGGCCGCAGATTCAGCCGCCAGGTGCGGGCCGCGAAGAATCCCGCGCGATGGGCCGCATCCTGTACCGAGTCGGAAAAGGCGATCAATTTCTTGTCAGCGTTGTAACGGCTGCCGAACAACTGATTGATCGCCACGCTGGCCAGGCTCGCCGCCTGGGAACCCAGGATGGAAAGCGTTTTGTGTCCCCCGCAATAGGGGCAATCATGATGGGCGATCGTCAACGAACTGCCGTTGCGCCTGATCTCCTTGCGATTCGCCGCGATCTCCACGCGAATCAGGCCCGGCCCGCCATCGCCGCCCGCCCCGCAGTGGCCGCAGGTCGGATGTTCGAGGGTGTGCAAGGTGCCGCAGCGCACACACAGCTTCTTGGGCTCGAAGAAGCGACGGTTCGCGGGTGCATCCCCGGCGGGAAAGACAAACCGTGTGGACACGTCCTCCGCGAAGAATGCGGTGTAGAAGGCCTGCAGGTCGGCCTGCAATTGATTCGGGCTGGTCTTGGGCAAGGTCGCGCCCCAGCCGGTGGCATGGCAGTCGCGACAGTGAAGGACCGGCAGGTACAGCCCCTTGTCGGGCGTGCCCAGGTCGTCGTGATGGCGCAGCACCGGGGCCTCCGACACCAGCGCCACCATGCGGCGCAACTCGCGCAGCCAGAGTTCCAGCTTCACATGCAGGAACGGCAGCACATCCTCATCGCCGGCGATCTCCGGCTTGGCAGGCACGCGCTTGCGGCGGGCGTGGGCGATCAATGCAATCAGGCTTTCCAGCCAGCGCTCGACAAACAGCGGGGCATCCTCAGCCCGCAATCGTCGGCTGATCTGGGCACAAATATCCGCCACTGGCACGGCGCGCCGGCCCAGTTTGTCGAGATCGCGCAGCAGATTCTGAAAGGCGACATGCGCCATCAGCCGCTCGCCCAACTGCACGCGCCAGGCAAGCTGGTCGACTTGTTCGGGATCGACCGGCTCTTCAAACCACAACCGGTAGAGCGTGGCGAGATAGTGCCCGGTCGTGGCATGCGCGTTCGGATCCAGATCGGCGATGTCCGAAGCTTGCGGCCAGGCCATGCTTTCCACCGCGCAGGCGGCCAGATACTCACCCACCGACAAACGGTCCTCGCCAATCACCGCATCGTCGGCGAGGGGCTCGCCGAACACATCGCCAGCAAAGCCCAACAGGCTGGACCGGTCCTCGTCCCCCAGGGTGGCGGAAGTGCCCACGCACAGCAGATGCCTGGGCGGTGTCGAAAGCCGCGCCTTGACCCGGCGGATCAGGCAGGCCAGGTCCGTCCCTTGCGCCCCGTCGAAGGTGTGCAGTTCATCCACCACCATGTAACGCAGGGTGTCCGGTCGATTCGCCGCCCACAGCGCGGCGTCCTCCGCCCGGATGAGCAGGAAGTCGAGCATCTTGTAGTTGGTGAGCAGGATGTCCGGCGGATTCTTGCGCAGCGTCGCGCGGTCGGTAATCAGCGAGAACGTGCCGTCATCCAGCCGCTTGACCGCATCGGATTCCTCTTCCGGCGCATCGCCGACATAGAGCCCGGCGCGTATCCCCGCCAGTTCCGGCATCTCCAGAATCAGCTTGGCCAAGCGGCTCGCCTGGTCGGTTGCCAGGGCGTTCATCGGATACAGCAGGATGGCCTTGATGCCGGGACGGCCCAGCGCCTTCCGCTGACGGCAATGCTCCAGGATGGGGAACAGGAAACACTCGGTCTTGCCCGAGCCGGTGCCCGTCGCCACCAGGGTCGAACCCGCCGCCTCTCCGCTCAGTCGCCTCCAGGCGCGGGACTGGTGGGCATGGGGCGTGAAGCCCGCCGGCAACCAGGGGAAGTGAGCGCCGCCGACGGACCCGCTGCGAAAGGGCAGCGAGACCGTTAGATACGGCCCCTTGAAGAGATTGCTCTCCTCGGCGAGAAAGCCGGATATCAGGTCGCGGAAACCCACCGTCGTCGATGGAAATGCGGTCGCCAGAAAATCCGCGACACCGCGTCGGACCTCCTGGGTAACGATCAGCGGCTGCATGACCGGCCGCGACCTATGCCATTTTCCCGAAGGCAGCCACCATCATTACTTTGCCCTCCAGACTGTTGCACAGATCGTCCGCCAACACCTGGCGGTGGAACGAAAACCGGCTTTGCTCCTGTGTCATGGCATCCCCATCGAAGTGAATTATCGGCTTTTATTTCTTCGGACTAATTTATGCCTGGCAAGATAAAACAGCATAAAGCGGCTGCCAGTGCCGGCACAGGTGACCGCATTCTCGTGCCTCAGGGTCAGTCCGCGCCAAGGCTGGCCAGTCCGGGCGCCATCCGGGCAAGCCGGTCGGCCTGGGCCTGGATACCCCGGAAAATGGGCTCGCTCACCTGCGCGGGGAAATCAGGTGGCAATTCCCTCGCGAGACTGTCCAATACTCCGGGGGTGGCCCGCAGCACCCGCTCGATGCCGGCTTCGAAGTCCGCCCCCAGCGCGTTACGCTTGGCGGTGGCATTCCAGTGCCGCCGCTGGATGTCATCGAGGCGGTAGTGGGCGCTTTTACCCTTCACCGCCATCGCCAGCTTCAGCTTCTTGCGGTCGAACTGGTTCGGCCCCGGGCCGATGGCCGGCCATGCCGACATGACGTCGTAGAAGGGGGTTAGCCGGAACCGCCCCCCTGGTTTGATGAACAGGCTGAAGTTCTTGGCATGTCCGTCGGGCGCGGCCAGCAGCCAGAACACCAACTGCGCCGCAAGAAAATCCCGGCGGTCCTGCTCGGCCTGCTGGCTGCCCCGCAGCGTATCCAGGATACGGTCGATGCCGGGCCCTCCGTGCTCCTGGTATTTGGCGGAGGAGGGCAACCCGTTCACCTGGCAGAAATCCTCCTGGGGAATCCGCGCGAGCCAGCCGTCTGGCTGAGCCGAGCGGTCGAAGCGAGTCACCACCAGCACCTTGTGGGGACCGAAGTGCCCTATCTCGCACGGCGCCACGCGCAGTTCATACGCCGCAAGGACCCGTGCGCACAGCCACTCGTTCTCCACGGAGGTGGAGAAATCGGCCCGCACCCCGCCCACCTTGCCCAGAGGCAGTTTCAGGATATGGGTGGTGGGAGTGGCCCCCGACGGTGCGCACCACTGCCCCTGGTGCCAGAGCAAGGCCGTCTTTTCCTGGGCGCCAGCCAAGGAGATGCGCAGCTCGTCCTCCGCATCCGCCATACCCAGTGGCTGATTGCGCACCGCCCGGTCGATCTGGGCCACGACCCCAGCTTCCGTCAGTGGCCGAGCCTCGATGCGTCGCACATCCGGCGGGTCCGCATCCGGAGGCAGCAACTGCACCGCCCCCACACAGTCCCGACCGATATGCGCGAGCAGGTCGAATGCCTTGTCCCCCACGCCATAGTGCTGGGCGATCCGACGCCGGATATCCGCGCTGTCCGGCAGCAGGTTGTCGAAGTACGCCTCCACCACCTCGCCCCGGAAAGGGGCCTCACCCTGAGCCAGCGGCAAGGACAAGGACAAGGGCCTGGCTGCGGGGTGGGCCAGCCAATCCGGGTCATACGCGAACGCATGGCCGCCGCCGCCCATCACCGTCCAGGTGCCCACCCGCAGTCCGTTCATCCAGACCCCCAGCGGCCTGCGCAGCGCTGGCCGGCCAACCGTCGGCTTCACCAGGATCCCCAATCGGCGGAACGCTCCGTAGCATCGGGCGTTTCCTTGCGCGTCACCTCCAACTGCGCGTTCAGCGCCATCAGCAGGGTCAAGAGCTGGTCCACGGGAAGACGCTCAGGATGCCGCTCCATCACGGAAATCCGTTCCTGGGAAAGGCCCAGCTTCTGCCCCAGTGCTTCCTGGGACAAACCCAGATCCTTGCGCAGTCGCTTCAGCACAGGGCTCAACTGGCCAGAGGTGGTAATGGTGGCGATTGAAGAGGGCATGGATAAAAATATGCGCAATTACGAATAAAAATATTATATTCTTGATTGAGAATATACCAACAATATTCGCGATGACGCATGATTTCATGCGTGTGCATCCGATCCATTGCGCTCACAAAACCGGCCATGTGAGCGTGGGTCGTTAATCGTCCGGCGAGGCCGCTGTCACCGAAGGTGGCAAGGTTTGGTTTACCAGTTGCACGACACCCATCATGAAACGTCCCCAGGGCGCTCGTGAGGTCAACTCCAGCAGCCGTTCCCGTGCGGCACCGACCAGCACTGAAAAACACGTCGTGGTCACCAGCGATAGCGCAGTCGCCTGGTCAAACTGCTGATCCAGTCGAACCATCGCAAAGGTCTGCAAGTTGAAGAAATACGGTGGGTTGAGGCTTTGGTCGCGGTCGCATTCGATGAGCAGTTCCGCGCCCCAAAGACCGATCTGGCCTTCGATGGGCTGGACGTTGAACACCTGCTTGATGCGGGTGCCGGTGCGATCCCCGGTCGGGTCGTGCTCAGGATTGGCCCGCACCTCCTGGACAGGGAAGAAGACCTCGTCAAGCTGCAAGGGGAATGGCTTGTCCATGGCCGCCCTCTTTCTGAACTTTTGCCCAGGTTTGCGCATTGGCGATCTGCTCCTGACGTACGCCGTCATGCACCTCGTACCACTTGACGCGGCAGGTCTTGGCCGCCAGATGCACATGCACGGTGGCATCAAGGGCGTGCGCCATCCTCACCATCCGGTCGATGGTCAGGTTCGCGTCACCGCGCAAGGCCACCGTCACAGCGGCGGCGCTGGTGCCCAGGCGGCGGGCAAGCTCCGCGCGAGTCACGCCGGCCTGCTCCATGCGCCGCTCGACGCCTACGGCAAAATCCATTTTTACGTGTTCGGCCGCATATTCCGGGGTCTTCTCAACCTCGGCCAGCCAAGCCATTTGCTCCTGAAGCTTGCTCATCTCACTCTTCCCATTCCAATACCGCTTGTTTCCTGGCGGCCAGATAGGCTTCCTTCAGCCGAACCGCTTTGGCTACTTCGGAGGTATCAGCCTTCTGGGTCTTCTTGACCGCACCGTGACTCAAGACCAGCAACGTTCCATCCGCATCCATGAAGCAGAAGATACGCAATCTTCCCTTAATGAACTGCCAGATACCTTCTTGTTTGTTCGCCTCGTGGAACGCCGCGCTGGAAAGCTGCCGGCGCCCCGACTCGGCATACCGTTGAAACAGCGCCGGCATGCCGTTCGCGCTGCCTTGCATGTCCGCCGGAAGCTCGCGCAAGAAACGCAACACCGGCACCTCCCCTTCCTCGACCACGGCGGCCACCTTGAAACGGCCTTGGTTTAGTTTTATGAGCCTCACTGTTAACCTATAGATTAACAATAAAGGAATTGATTCTGGCGAAGTTAACTTATTTTTCGCCCCTTCAAGGCATCACTTGATCAACTCGATCAGGTTCAACGGCTGGGCCAGCACCTGAACCCCCTGGGGCGTCTTGCCGCTTTCGAACACCGTCTGCCAGTAGTTGTTGACCTGCTTGCCGCCGAACGCCGTGGCCGACAGGTCGCGGTTCACCCAGAACGGCAAGGCCGCCAGGTTGCGCACGAAGTGGCGAATGTTCTCCCAAAGCTGTTCCGGGAAGTGGTACTGGAACAACTTCTCCTCGACGATGGGCTTGCCCGTAGAGATGAAGTACATCTTGGCGATCTGCTGCACGTAGCGCAGCCAGTTGTAGAGGATTTCCTCCTTGCTCATGCGGAAGGCACGCAGATGGGGAAATGCGAAGTCCTCGCTCTTCTGCAGGCGGCTCTCGATCTTGTCGGTGCCCACCTCAGGGTCGAACTTGCCCACGTAGATTTCGTCCGCGATCAGGTTCATCAGCGCCAGAATCTGGGACTTCTCCAGCTCGCGTGCGTTTTCGCCTTCCTCGAAGCGCCAGTTGATGGGCGTCTCCAGCACTTCCTGGTAGATGAAGAAGGAATAGAAGGTCTTGTCGATGGTGCTGTAGGACAGGGGCCGCTCTTTGCCACGGCCACCGAAGTCGATGAAGTCGCGCAAGCGGTTGTCCGGGTGCGAGGTCACCCAATCCCGCACCGAATCCAGGATGTAACGCTTGATCTCGCGTGATTGCCCCTTGTAGTAGCTCACCAAGTCCCGCTCCGAGAAGCTGAGGTCTTCGTCCTGACGTCCGGTTTCTTTCTGGAAGCGGTCGATCCGGTCCCAATACAAGGTGCTGCCCAGGTGCCGCTGCACCGACTTGTCGAAGGCTACCTGCTTGAGGGTGGTGCCGGCGTTGGTGTTGGCGGTGATCAGCGTTTCCGGGTCCGGGTCGATGAACACCCGCACCGGCAGTACTTTCACCCCCAGCAGAATCTGCGCCGCCGCCTTGTGCTGGCCATCAAAGATATGGATGGCGCTCTTGCCCTGGCTGCTATCGATCCAGGCCAGCGGTACATGCAGTTGCGGGCGGCCTTGGTGGAACTCCTCCACCAGTTTGGAAATGTTGGCGCCGATGGCACGGGGATTAATGCGGGCATCGTGGGCCAGGTACTCGATGGGCACCTTGGCGAAGAAATAGCGGAAACCGCTCAACTCATCCTTGTAGTTGGGCACCCGGTAAAGCGTGTTGTCCCCCAGGGCGCTGAAACTGTAGACGATCTCATTTCCTTCCAGCTTGAAACCCAGCGCCTGATTACCGCCCCCCTCGCGCTTGAGCAGATCGCCGAGGTTCGGCGCCCGGTTTTCCTCTGCCAGTTGTTCTTTGAGCCGGGCGAAACGTTGCAACACCCGCGCCACCTCAAGGTTCGAGGCCTGTTTGGAGCGGTTGCAACTGGCATGGGTCAGGGCAAAGTTGCTGGGGTCGTCCTTGCCGCCCACCTTCAGGGGCACCACATGGTCGATGTCGATCTCATCCTTGTGCACCACCAGGTCCACGTCCTGCTCGCAGATGAAGCAATGCCCATGCTGGGCCTCATGCAGTTGCTGAATGAGTTGCTGGCGTTGTTCAGGATTCAAGCGATTCAGGTACAGCGACGCCATGATCGGTTCCTTCGGTTATTGATGTTTGTAACGCGGTGAAGTGCGCCCAGGCCACCCGGTAGTCCGCTTCCCGGTTGGCCAGGGCGAAGGGGGCGAGGTATTCGACGCTGCGCTGGACCGGGCCGCCGGGCTGGGTGTCGTCGGTGACGGGACGGCGGATGCGGGCGCCGGCGGGCAGTTTCTGCGCCTCCTCCCAGCCCAGCGGGCGGGAAGTGGTCTTGCCGTCGGGCAGGACGATCTCGCAGGGGGCATCGCGCTTGCCCGCCTTGCGCGGCAGGCCAACGCCGACCAGGCCCTTGCTGGCGGTGAAGACGATGCGGCCATTCACGTCGTACCAGGTGTCGGCCTCGTACTGGCGCATCACCGGGAACTGAACGCGGTAGATGGTCAGCAGTTCTTCGAGGGTGAGGCCCAGGGCCAGGGCGGCCAGCACGTCGATCTCCACCAGTGCCTGGCGGCGGGCGTAGTCGCCGCGCAGCGCGCAGTGGCGGGTCCATGCGGGCGTGAGCCGGGCGAAGAAATCGGCGGGTAGGCGGGAATCGGTGCTGGCGAAGCGGTCGTTGCGGAAGTCGTCCTGCCAGCATTCGCGCCAGAGGTCGGCGTAGTGGGTGGTGAGGCAGTTGAGGGAGAGGGCGCGAACAACCACTTGTGACGTGGTCGCGAGAAGCGGCATCAAACGGGCAGTGGCATCTCGGAAATGCTTCTTTCCCGAATTGCGAATCATGAAATCAAACGGCAATGATGACCAGTAACCCACCGTTACCGGGCTCAGAAACTGATCTTTGAGGACGGTGGTAAATATTCCATCGATGTGAGCTGCGCCTGGTGGCAAGAGAACCGGTCTTAACGATCGCTCATCAGCAGGGTGTGTCCAGCCTCGTGAGCTAACGCGCACAAAAGCCGTAACAGGTTTCCCTTCAACTTCCCCCTTGTCCTTCCAGTTCACCCTTGGTATCCGGCTGGCGTAGGTCGCCGCTTCACATGCCGAGCGGTAGTTGCTGCGCGGCATGTAATTGTCGGGCAGCGTCTCCAGGTCAAGAACGTCGTAGTGGCTGTTCTGCGTGCAGACTGCGCGCGGGGTTTTGTTGAGCGGGTTACCGACGAAGAAATGCGGGCCGGAGAGGACGAAGTCGGCGGGCGATGCCACGAAGCCGGTCTGGCGGCGAATGGTGCCGTCACGCTGGGCGCCAGTCTCGTGCCACATCTCCAGGGTGAAGTAGTCGCCCGCCAGATCGCCCAGCCGCTTGGGCACCTTGGCGAACTTCTCCAGCACCGATACCAGTTCCCGCGAATGCACCGCCGGCAGGCGTGCCTGCTCGGGCGGGGTGCCGGGCTCGTCATACAACTTGGCGAAGGTGGCGAGAGTGGCCGTATCCACTTCGATCACGCGGTTCTTATGCCCCGCCGTCTGCCAACGGCCGGCGTCGGTCTTGATGCCGGGCGTGGCGCCGCCACCGGGGTGCTCCAGACTGGCGCGCACGGTGGCGGGGTCGAACAGGTTGGCCAGGTGCTCAAAGCCGGGTGATTGCAGCGGCCCGTAGAGGTTGATGCTGAACTTGGTGTTGTGGTGCACCTCTGGAAACAGCAGCAACTGGTTCTCGAACTGGTAGTGCGCCCGCAGCCGGGCATAGGCCGCCGCCCGCAAGGCACCACCCTTGGGATCGTCATAAGGGCCTTCCGGGTGCAGCAGGGCCTGCACGCCACGCAGCGGATTACCGCCGCGCCAGACCACGGGCAGGAAGCACTTGTAGAGATTGCTCTGCGAACCCTTGAGCAACGGGTAGTTCTGGCTGGCGTTGAGGAAGGCCTGCATGCCCTCCTGGGCCGCGCATTCGGCGAGGTAGTCGGCGCGCGCCTCCGGTGTGGCGGCGAAGACCTCCTCGCGCCGGTCGGCGGCCTCCTTGGCGGAGAGCTTGCGTAGCGCGAACAGCGGCGCGTAGTCGGCGAGCAGCGCCTTTTCGTTCCACTCCACCTTGATCCAGGGCGGGTTGCCGAGGATGAGGTCGAAGCCGCCCTCCCTCACCCCCGGCCCCTCTGATGAAGCCCCTACCCTTCGGTATCCCGCCAGCGGGCGAGGGGAGAAGAGATCGGCGAATTCCAGTTCCCAGTGGAAGAAGCGCTGGCCGGCGGCGATGGCCTGGGCACGCTTCAGGCGCGGGTTGGTTTCCAGCAGGGCATCGAGATTGACGTGGCCGTAGCGGTCGCGCTCGATGCTGAAGTCCAGGTCGGGTTGGGCGACGGTTTCCGGAAACAGGTCGGTGGCCGGCGCCGGGGTGGCGAGGCTGGCATTGCCCAGGATCAGGGTTTCCAGATCGAACCACCATTCCTCGCGGGTAGGCAGTTCGTCGGCGGCCGTGAGCGGCCAGAACCAGAGGGCGCACCAGGTGTCCATGACCAGCTTCAGACGGCGGTAGGGCGAGGCGTTGCGCACCTGTTCGGAGAGCATCTCGCGGGCGTAGATGGCATCCTTTTCGCGCGTGGTGGTGGGGGCGCGGTTGGGCGCGGGGTCGGGCCAGACATGGAGTTCGTCGGAGGTGGCCCGGCGCACCCGGGCGAGTTCGGAGGCCACCTGCCGCCAGAGGGCTTCGACCCCCCCGGCCAGGATTTCGACGCGGGCGATCTCGTCTTTTTCCAACGGTTTGCAGAAGGCGCGGCGCCATTGCTTGATGCGCTCGAACAGGGCCGGTTCCAGGGCCTTGACCACCTTGTCGGTGACATTGGCCATGCCGTCGGCGGGGAGCAGGAAGTGCCAGATCTGGCCGGGTTGGCGGCCGCTGGAGTGGGCCTGCCCCTCACCCCGGCCCTCTCCCCCGAGGGGAGAGGGAGGAATGGTTCCAGCCACTCCCGCAAGGGGAGAGGGGGAGAAGTGGACACGTTCGGGGACGGCCACGCGCCAGTCGCGTTCCGGCTGACCGCCTTCGCCTCGGCCGGGCGAGAGTTGCGCGGTGGTGAAGACATCGCGTCGGCAACCGACCAGGGAGTTGCCGGTGTGGAGCTGCAAGCCGAACCAGGGCACGTGGGCGCCCTTGAAGATGGCGTTGAGCCAGAGCGAGACCTCGGCCAGTTCCACCGCCACCGGGTTGAGGTCCACGCCGAAGACGTTGTTGTCGGCCAGGTACATCTTCACGCGCTGCTTTTCGTCGGCGTAGCGGTCGTGGGCGATGGTCCGGCCGACCTCCCTCTGCTTGCGTTGCAGATAGGCCTCGGCGAGCTGGTTGATCGCCTCGTTCAGGAAGGCGGCGCTGCCCATGGCCGGCTCGCAGACGGTGAGGCGCAAGATGTCGTCGGCCGTCGCGCAGGATTCCAGCAGGGGCGCCACCGCATGCTCGACCAGGCAACGGGTCAGCACCTCCGGGGTGTAGTAGGAGGCGCTCTTTTCCCGCTCGCGGCCGGCCAGGCGATAGATGAAGGCGCCCCTGGCGTGGCGGCGCGGCTCGCCGCCGAACAGGGTTTCGGCGCGCGTGTACTGGCCGATGTCGCGGGCGGGGACGAACCAGGCCGGGGCGAGGGGATCGAAGACTTCCTTCCTGGCCTGGCCGCGAGTGGCCGGGGCAGGCTCGTCGCCGAACAGGTCGGCATCGCCCGCCTCGGCTTCCCCGTCCGGCCCGTCTTCATCGCCGGGCTCGTCCTGTTTGCGGTCGGGATCGGGGCGGACCTCGTAAAGTTCTTCCTCGGCGAAGAAACCCCGATATGACAGCAGCGCCTCGTACACCGCGCCCAACTGGTTGATGCCCAGGGTGCCGTAGCTGATGCGCCCGCGCCGGCCCCGGCCTTCCCGCGATAACGACATGAGGCGGATGACCCGCTGTAGCACACGGTTTCGCAGCCGCACCGAATTCAGGATGGGCGTCTTGTCCGGATCGAACAGGTGGCCTTGCAGCGGCGGCAGCAGGAAGCCGGTGTTGTCGGCGAAGACCTCGTGGTGGGCCGCCAGGAGTTGGTGCTGATCTTCTTCCCGGGCGGCGGGGAAGCCTTCCCAGATGAGGCGGAACAGGAGCTTCAGGCTGTCGTGGATGTAGCTGCCATCCAGCGCCTCGTCGGTGCCGAGGTTGAGTTGCTCCAGATCGCGCAGGTGTTCCAGGCTGTAGCCCTTGAGGTAGGCGTCGGCCTCCACCGGGGCATAACCGAGTTCCGGCCGGGCTTCGAGATAGAAGACGAACAGCAGGCGGTACATGAAGCGCAGGCACTCGCGGGAGAGTTCTTTGGCCAGGTCCAGGTCGTTGCGGTCGAAGACCTTTTCCTTGGCCACTTCGCGCTTGTGGCGGATGGCCTCGTTGGCGATGAGTTCGATGGCCTCGCGCAGGGCGTACTTGAGGTCGCCGGAGACTTCGAAGGCATGGCGGTGGGAGCTGTCCTCCAGGGTATCGAGCAGGGCCACGCCCTCCACCGGCAGGACCGACTCGCGCCCGGCCAGGGCGGCGAAGGCGCGGAACAGCTTGTCGTCGCGCGGCGCGAACAGTTCCTGCAGGGTGAACCGCAGCAGCGCCTTGCGGCCCCACTTGGCGCGGTCGATGAGCAGCCACTCGTCGTGATGCACCAACAGCACCCAGCGCGGCGGGGCGCTGTCGGCGAAGACGCTTCGGGTCAGCACCTCTTCCCAGCTTGGCTCCCCGCGCCCGTTGGCGGTGGCGGGGCCGGGGAGGTGGGCTGGCAGTTCCAGCGCGGCGAGTTCTTCGTCTCCGGCCTGGGCCACGGCGGGCAGGATGACCAGTTCCGGGGCGCCCTTGGCGTTGCGGTAAATGCCCAGCGTGGGCAGCGCGGCCTCGTCCAGCGCCAGGGTTTCGGTTTGCGGCGTGTAGCCCAATGCCGCCAGCAGCGGCTCCGCCAGATCGGTCAGCAGCGCCACCCGGGCGGACGGCGACTTCTCGCGCAGAAACTTGTCGCGCAGGCGGAAGTAGCCGCCAGCGGCGGATTTCAGGCGCGCGGGCGGACTGGCGGCGCCCTGCGCCTTCCAGCGTTCGAAGACCTCTTTGAGGTCGCGCTCGACGATCTCGTCCAGGTAGTGCTGGCTGTAGAACTCGTTGGCGTTTTCCAGACCGGCCAGGGTGAAGCTCATTGCCCGGTCCTCGCGTCGATGAGCACGGCCAGCACGGTGAACTGGGCGCGGTCGTCGAGCGCCAGGGTCTGCCGCGCCCAGTGCTGATATTGGTCGAAGAGATCGTCGGTGTCGGCCTCGCGCTTTTTCTTGCGGCTCTGGGCCAGGGCGTCGGGGGTCTGGGCGAAGGCCAGCTCCAGTTGCTCGTGGTGGCGCCGGCGCAGGGTGGCCAGGCGATCCAGTTCCGTCTTCAGCCGCTGGCCGAGATGGCCGTCGAAGTCCAGTTTCTTTGCACGCAGCACCCGTTCCGCTTCGGCCAGGGCGGCGGGTAGCAGGGCTTGCAGGCGTTCGGCATCGGCGGGGTTGCCGGCGTTGACCAGGGGCTCACGGCCCAGCCCGGTGAGCATCATGACCTCGGGCAGCGTGAGGGTGCCGAGATGGCGGCCATCGGCGCCCATGCGCACGCCCAGCCATTCGGCGATGACCGATTGGCCACGCCGGTTGGGGATCTGCCCGCTCAGCAGGACGATGGCCTCGCCGGCCGCCAAACCCTTGGGCACGCGCACCAGCGGGGCTTTTTGCCGGCCGAACAGGGCCAACATCTTGTAATCGAGCCAGTTGAGGATGGGATGCAGGGGCCAGAGGTAGTGGATGGCGGGCCACTCCTGGGTATCGCGGGCGTGGCGGATGGCCGACTCGACGACGGCGCGGTCGCTGGAAAGGGCGAACACGTTGTCGCGCGGGAACATCTCCGGCGCCAGTTCACGTTCCAGCATCAGGGCCAGGTCGGCATTGGGTTGGAAGGCCAGGGTGCGCTGGCCATCGTCGGCACGCACGGCGGCATGATCGCGTGGCATCAAGGTATGCAGCCAGTTGAGGCCGTCACGGGCATAGGCATAGTCATCGGCAAACAGGGCGGGCTGAGCGGCGGCGGGGGCGGCTCTCGCGGAGGGGGCGGCCACCGGGGCGTTGGCGTAGAGATCGTCCAGCCAGTCCAGGCCGTCCCCCTCGCCGCCCTGGAGGGTCTCGGCAAAGGCTGCGGCGGACACACCGGCTTCCATGCTGGCGGCGACCTTGGCGACTTCCGCTTCCTCGTCGTAGAGCCCCATGAAGGAAGAGGGGTCGCCGATGTTGCGGGCGGCCTCGGCGTCCTTGTCGACGAGGATTTCCAGAATGCGCTGATCGCCCCGAATGCGCTCGTGGCCGGCCAGAGTCTGGCAGTAGGCGATGCGCGGCACGCGGCCCTGGCCGTAGCGGTCCACCCGGCCGTTGCGTTGCTGGAAGACCATGAGTGACCAAGGGATGTCGAAGTGCGCCAGGCGGTGGGCGCAGTAGTGCAGGTTGAGGCCTTCCGAGGCGACATCGCTGGCGATGAGCAGGCGCAGGGGCGAGAGGGTCTTGCCGAAGTCCTCGACGATGCTTTGCATGTCGTCATCCGGCAACTGGCCATGCAGCACGGCCACGGCGGCATCGGCGAGACCCAGCGCGCGGGGCAGGTGTTCGCGCAGGAAATGGAGGGTCTCGATGCGCTCGGTAAAGATCACCAGCCGGTCGTCGGCCTCATGCCCGGTCCAGCGCCATAGGCCATCCGAGGTGAGCTGGCGGACCAGCTCGTTGAATTTGCTGAAATGGGCCGGGGTGATCGCGGCCACGGCCTCGCGCAGGGTTGCGAGGGCCGCGATGTCGGGGTGGTCGGCGTCCTTGACCCGGCTGCGCCGCAAGCGCTCGTCCAGGGTTTGCAGGCAGGCGGCCGGCGAGGAGAACAGGGCCTTTTCGACGGTGGTGCGAAACAGGATGGCGCCCTCGCGGCGGCTGGCATCGGCTTCGAGCTTCAGGTCGGCGAGGGCGTCGAAGGCGGCGTTCTCGGCGGCGGAGGCCGTGGCGGTGAACTTGAACACCTCGCGCTCGGGAAACTCCCGCCGAATCTGCTCGCGCACGTCGCGCTTGAAACGACGCAGGAAGAGATGATCCACATCGGCGCGGGTGTAATCGGCACCGGCCGGCAGCACGGTGGGATCAAGCATGCGCATGAGGCTGGCGAAGCTCTCCTTCTTGCCGTTGTGAGGGGTGGCGGTCAGCAGGATGAGGGCGTCGGATCGGCGGGCCAGCAGTTCGGCGAGGCGGTTGCTCTGCGTGCGGTTGCCCTTGTAGGAGACGTTGTGGGCCTCGTCGATGATGATCAAGTCCCACCAGGCATGTTCCAGATAGTGCCGGTATTCGCCGTCCCGTTTCAGGGTGTCGACGGAGATGATGGAACGGTCGAGATACTGGAATGGGTTGTGGTTGGCGGGGATGCGCCGCCGGATGCGCTGGATGCCGGCGGAATCCAAGCGGGTCAGGGCGATAGCGAAGCGGCTCCAGAATTCCTGCTGGAACTGCCGCATCATGCCGCGCGTGGTGACGACCAGGATGCGCCTGCCCTTGCCGCTCCGGATCAACTCGGCGGTGAGGATGCCCGCCTCCAGGGTCTTGCCCAGACCGACGGTATCGGCGATGAGCAGGCGCGGCCGGATCTGGCCAAGGGCGCGGCGGGCCGGGTCGAACTGGAAGGGCAGCGTGTCCATCACGGCCTGATGGCCGATCACCAGGTCGTCCGTGGCGGGCACGGTCTGGTTGAGGCGCACCTGGAGATAAAGCAGCGAGGCCTTGAAACCGGGAGAGGCATCGTCAACCAGTTCGGTGCGGCTCGGGTCGATGACCTTGACGGCGTCGAGCACCGACAGAAACACCCCTTCCCGATTGCGCACGGTTTCGGAAACCCCGATGCAATTCACCTGATAGCCGCCGTGGCTGCACTGGTCGGTGTTGCGGACCAGCCATTCCTCGTCCCGGATAAGAACCCGGCTACCAGGCGCGGGCGGTTGATGGGCTTCGGCGATGTTGCGGATGGCGGCCATGGTTTTTCGTGTCGTTCGGCTGAGGCGTGTTTCAGGACGGATAGGTTACATGAGCCATCGTTCGAACGTCCTCGACGGTTTCACTTGTTTCCATGGCTGCCAGCTTGACCATGGATAATGCCGGATTGGCGTTCCGTGCCACCAAGGACCTGGACATCGTCCTGCACGTGGAGGCGATGGAGCCAGCGTTCGGGCATTCGTAGCACCTCATGAGATGTCTTGAACCGACATTGGAAATCGAAATTCATGAACACCCGACCGATTGCCTCGTCAGCGCTTGCGCATCAGCCAGTTTGCTTCCGGACCCCTCAACCCAACCACATAACCTTATTAATCCCCAAGCCCCCCCGAAAATGACATCGCCAAGTAACAAAGAACAGATCACAGAACACCGCGCCTGGCTGGCCGGGATTGCCGAAGAAGGGCTCGCGCTGTTTTCCGATCTCGGTAATCTACTTTCCGAAGTCGATGAGTTGTTACTGAAGTCGGATGAGGTGCTGAACTACTCGCAGCCCCCAATGGATGGCAAGCTGGGCATCCGCTTCTGGAAGCGTCATCGGCCTGACAAGTTGGAGCCAGTTGTGATTGTCTGGCAGAAGAGTTCTCGAACTGGTCGCTTCTGGCCGAAGCAGGTCAACGGTCATCTCAGCAAGCGTGTTTGCCGGCGCGGGGCGTTCGAGGTCAACGCCGAAGTCACGGCAGAAACCTTGGCCATCGTCGACAAGCTACTGGCGATGCGGATGAGCCTGGCCATGCTGCTGTACCGCACCCGGCAATCTGTGCACAGTCTGAAAACCCATCATAAGCCTGTGCTGAACTTCCAGCGTAAACGGCTGGCCGAGCTTCGGGCCGCGAGCGAAAAGAATCTATGCGGTTCCTAGATCTCCCCTGGGCGGGGTGGCCAGCCGGCCGTGTACCGTTCGAGCCCTTTGCGTGGATGAACGCTTCGCAATAGAGGCGGCGACACCGCTCCTACTTGCTGTTCTCCTCGATCTGCCGGCGCAGCCGTTCCAGGGCCAACTTCTTGGCCGCCGGCGTGCCCCAGGGCGGGTCGCGATCCGGTTCCGGCGCGGGGACGGGGGCCGTGAGCCTGGCTCTCTGGCGCGCTTCCGCCTCCTCGCGCAAGCGCTCCTCTTCCCGAAAGCGCGCTTGCCATTCACGGTACTCCGCTTCCCGGCGCGCCCATTCCCGTTCGGCGGCGATGGGGGTGGTCGCGGGCGACAGACCGGCTTGCTGGAGGTAGTCGCTCAGCGCCGGCCAGACCGAGAGGAACTCCGTCACCTCGGCGAATTCCGCGATGAAAGGCAGGTTGAGCGCCTGGAAAATCGGCGTCCAGACGCCCTCCCCGCCGTGGCGCACCGCCAGCGCCGGGTTGAACTGATACCAGCCCTGGGCCACCCGCTTGAACAGGGCGCGGTTGTAGGCGTAATCCCGGTCCACCTCGTTGCGGGAAAGCACGCTGCTGAGGTGCTGGCGCTTGTTGCGCTCGGGCCGCACCACGTTGGCCGGTAGATGCGCCCAGGCCGCCAGAATGGCGCTGGTCTCGAAGGCGGCGTGGGGCTGCCGGAGGACATGGGTGAAGCGGGACTTGAACAGCGTCCAGCAGGTCTGGAACAGGAAGTACTCGGACTGATGCCGGTCGATGCGCACCAGGCGGTTGCCGGTATTCACGTCGACGCTGGCCGGTGCCAGCAGTTCGTAGAGGGCGGCGAAAGGACCACGGGCAAAGGCGGCATCGCGGAAGGCTTCGCGCATGGCCCAGTGCAGTGCGTTGGCGCCGAAATGGTCGGCGGCCTCGCGGTCGGCGCCCCGCTCCAGCAGCGCTTCCACCAGAGCGACATTGCCGGCGGCGGCAGCGGCCATCAGCGGGGTCAGGTTCATCGCCAGGCGGTGGTCGATGCCGTAACGCTCGGTATCGCGCAGGATGTCGCGGAAATTCCGGGCGAAGTAAGCGGCGTGATGCTTGCGTCCGAGGTGCGCGCGCCCTTTCTCGAAGTTCCTGGCGGCGTCGTAATGCCCTTCCCGAACCAGCCAGATGGCCAGCGCGGGCTCATCGTGGCAGGCGGCCACCTCCAGGAGTTGCTGGCGCAACTTGCCGCCGGGCACCTGTTGACGGAATACCTTCACCAGCAGTTCCGTTACCCGATCCGGGTCGAACACCGGCCAGGGGACTTGCGCTTGTTTCAGGATGTCGCGCCGGATCGCATCCGCCTGCTCCTGTTTGCCTTGCAGTTCCAGCTTGGCCGCCTCCTTCTGCCAGTCTTCCAGGCTGGATTTGTTCGCCTCGACCCGCGCCGGCTCAGTCGTCGCGAGGTCGAGCAGGGTGAAAACAGGGTGGCCGGTGTCGGACTCGATCAGGTAGAGATTCGCGGTGGCGCGGGTCAACGCCACATAGAGCGCGTTGACGAAGAACTTGTAGACCTCCAGGGATTTGTCGGACTTGTCCTTGGCGCGCCGGTATTCCAGGGCCTCGGCGGCCAGATCCTCCGGCGCCACCCCCGCGACGATTTCGTTGAATTCGGTGCGATG
>Ga0100384_1000655_pt1 | contig 24912 bp, 25 predicted proteins | sample CryGeymeta201508_FD_87087 | JGI IMG/M metagenome (GOLD analysis project Ga0100384, IMG submission 87087) | Groundwater microbial communities from Crystal Geyser aquifers in Utah, USA - Crystal Geyser metaG 2015-08 | ecosystem: Environmental > Aquatic > Deep subsurface > Groundwater | place: USA... | reverse complement strand
ACCACCTCCTGAGAAACAGTAAATATATCATATATATCAGTAGTTTAACATCATTTTAATAGTATTATTTCGACCTATTTCCATAAATAAAAAACATGCTTTTAAGGGTGCGGAATGTCGGTTTCTGGTGTTGTTATATTTTTTTTGTGTATCGCCAAAGCAGGTCTTCAATAATCGGATGCTGCATCAAAACTCCATTTTACCCCTTGCTACGTATTCCCGGCCTTATCGTTCCAGTTCATACACATACAGGCGATAATCATTCGTATGGGCAGCCGATAATGCCCGTTGGATATGGGTTTTGGCATCACCCTCCTGAGCTTTGTTGAGCAGGGATGTGTAAATACCCTTGTAAAAAGCATCGGGAATAATATCGATAGTGAACCGGATTTTTTTGGCGGTGGCCTTTATTGCATCCAGAGAAAATTTCCGCGTTTCGTCCGGCATCAGCCGGGTATCGCTGAGTTCCTGCCAGCCATTGTTGTATTGCACAATGCGGCTTATTTCCCATTGACGCGATTGCAGTGTCTTTCCCTGCTCATCCTGAACCGCAATCGTGACCACCACTTTCGGTGTCACATAGCTTGGAAAAGCATGCCCTATTCCATTGGAAGTGATGCTAAAAGTTGCAATACTTCCGGAAATACCGGCTTCGATTTTCAGCCCTTTACGCACCATGTCAGGATCATGAATACCCTTAAACACATGTTTTCGATCCGGCATGTGACAGCCCTGACATTGAATGCCCTGACGGGCAAAACGACTCTGCTGCCACTCGACCAGCGTGTTTTCCATTGGCTTGCCATTGATGGCATAGGACTTAGGAAACTGGTGGCAGCTGGCACAAAATTGCGATTGTTCAAAATCCCGGCTGGCGGTGAATCCACCATGTGCCGGCCCGGCAATTTCCCCTTCTCCTCCAGTACCTTTTCTGGGTGGACCGAACCGCTGCCAGTTACGCACATGACAGGCGGCACAGGTAACTCCGGCATGGCGTAGTGGCAGCGCCTGCTTTTCAACATCGGCATCAGCATGAAAACCTTGAGGCTGCGTCAGTGAAGTCAGTAACGCATCATTTATCTCAGAATCATCAGCAAATTTCTGTTCTTTCAGCGGCGCGTGGCAATTCAGACAATCATTTGCATCCGCATGCCCCATAGCCGGGAACTGTCCGATCAGCCCCGGAGAAAAAGCATGCGCATGCAGGCTTTGTTTCCAGTCATTGAACTGCGCGCTATGGCACTGGGCACAAGCTTCGGGGTTGAGCCGTTTTTCCAGTTCACTCCAGTGTTGGGGTTCGCTGGACGATGATGCCACCGGAGTTCGCCAATAATTTTCCGGCATACCGCCAAATGCAGCCAGCACCAGTCCGAACATGAATATCAGAAGTGCCGCCAATGACCGTGACATTTGATCTCTCCTTTACCGGGGTGATGCTTAAGGGCGCTTATCTTGCAGATACTGCATCCGATAGGCACGATAATAGGCTGCCATAGCCGTTAAATCTTTTGAGTTCTGCTCAAACTGTTCGCCCTTCATCGGATTCATCATGCAATAGTTGATCATCTGATCGAGCGTCACCACATCGCCAACCATGGCGACGAAGTGCGGGAAGTTCTGGTTTTTATCGAAATTCATATTTTCATAACCGGCATGGCAGGAAAGGCATGAGAGCCCGGACGAACCGAGATTCTCATTGTTCCACATCGTGCTTCCAAGATCAGCAGCTTCCTGATAATTGCTGAAGGCGGCCTCACGAATCGGCTTTTTTGCATCATCATCCATACTTGCTCCAGCACACGGATTGCAGGGATTCATCTTCTGCATATCGTTCTTTTTCATGGCGCACGGGTTATGGCTCTTCATGTCACATGGATTTGCTTTCTTCATATTATCCATATTCATTGAACAGGGATTTTGCGATTTCATATCACAAGGGTTGGCTTTCTTCTGTTGATCCATCTGCATAGAACACGGGTTTTGCGACTTCATATCGCATGGGTTTATTTTCTCGCTTTTTATACTGCATGGATTGCAGGGATTTTGGCTGCCCGCCGTGGCAACACCTGATAATCCGAATATCGACAAAACTGCCAGTACGGTAAATATTTTATGCATTTCAACGCTCCTCTTCCTTTCGTCTTCTGAACTACAGAAGTGAGGATAAGTCGTTGCAATTGCAATGATCTTACACAACAAATCATCGAGCTACACAGATTTCGAGAAAACATGAATCACTATCACCCCCGCCACAATCAGACTCATGCCAATCATCGCTGCCAAATCAGGAATTTGCTTGTACAGCACGGCTCCGACAATGGTAATCAACACGATGCCCAAACCTGACCAAATGGCATAGGTGATACCAATGGGGATACTGCGCAAGACCAGCGTCATAAAATAAAATGCGCCACAGTAGCCTGCAATCACGATGACACTGGGCAGCCAGCGGGTAAATTCTTCCGTTGCCTTCAATGCGCTGGTGCCGATGACTTCGCAAACAATCGCCAACCCCAGAAAGACATACGCCATATTCATCGAAATACCTTAGCGAGCTGCAACACTGGCACGAATCACCGTCACCTGCATGGCCGCAAGCTGTTGCTGCGTCAGTACGCCCAGGCCAAGATCAACAACGGTATTTTTTCCTGCTGCCAGCACCCCCGGCACAGCCCTGTTGATACGCCGAAGCTGTCCGGCGGCATCGACAAACTGAATGCTGACCATGATATTGTTCACGGCTCGCGGCGTCGCATTGTTCAACTGAATGACCGCCCGGTTGTCGGGTAATATGCCGTTTTTCACGCTCAGGTATTGCGCTGGATTGGCGGGCAAGTCGATATCTACCAAATCACCGTAAGCTATTTTCCCCAGCTCGCTATTGCTTTGTGCCACGCTGGAAAAATATTGCCTGGCTTCGGCCATGCGATTGCTGTTGCGCGCAATCACACCGAGTCCGTAATAGGCATCTGCAGTCGGCAGCATGGCAGCACTCTTTTTAAAATCGGCTTCGGCCTTGCTAAAATTTTTCTTCTGCTGTTCCAGCTTGCCGCGTTGTAAGTAGTAGTAAAAGAAGTTCGCATTCAAATCAATCGCCCGGTTATAGGCCTGCATTGCCTGCTTTGAATGGTTCTGCTTGGTGTGGATATCTCCGTACAGCGCCTGAAAATGTCCCTCTTTTGGTTCGATCTTGATAGCCCGCTGCACCAACTGCGTTGCTCGTTTGACATCACCTTTGTCCAGTGAGGCCCGGGCCTTGTCGTAATCGTCATAGGCCGCTTTGGTTTGGCGCAAGTGTGCCATTTTGGTGTTGAAGCGCTGCGCTCCAAGATCGCCTCCGGCTGGTAACTCCTGCAAGCGCTGACGATTGCTCTGCACCCGCTCCGGCGATGGTGGATGGCTGGCGAACAAGCCCTGTAACCAGTCCTGTCGTTGCCCTTCGGCGAGTTTGACGAACGTTTCCTGCAAGCCAACCGCTCCCTGCGGATCGTATCCGGCACGCGACATATACAGCATACCGTAATAATCCGACTCTCGCTCCGCATCGCGGCTGAAGCGCTGATTGAGCATTTGCGCCCCGATATTCGCCCCCAGTTGCGCAACATGGCCATAGTCTTTTTGCTGCGTCGCAATCGTTGCACCGATCACCGCCCCCTGTAATACCATGCCGCGTGACATATTGTGCGCCGTATGCCGGGCTGCCGCGTGGGTGATTTCATGCCCCAGCACCGCCGCCAGTTCAGCCTCGTTGTGCAATTCTGTGAGGAGGCCGCGATTGACGACAATTTTTCCACCCGGCAGCGCCCAGGCATTGGGCACTCCGTTATTCAACACCTTGAATTCATAGGGAAGCTGGCGATCACTTACTTTCGCCAGTCGCTGTCCGATTTCGCTGACGTAACTCGTCAGCGCCGGATCAACGTTGTAGTCACCGCCCTGTGATTGCCGCAACGGCGCATATTGCTGCGCCCCCATGGCCAGCTCCTGTTGTTCGCTGATCAGGCTCAGTTCTTTTTTGCCGGTCACCGGATTGGTTGCACAGGCCGAAAGTGCCAACGTCAGCATCAGCGCCAGGCTTATGGAATATCGTTTCATCGTTATTTCTCCTGCCAGAGCAGCTTGCATCTGCGCCGATACCGCGTCAACTCACCGGCTGTTACGATTTTTTTCCTCAATCCAGCGGGACATAAATTCGGTGCTGCGATGATGGTGGTGGCGCAACATAGCGCCGGTAAAATTTCGCATGCGGTGGCTGCTTAGCTGTGCATAAACATCATCAATCCGTCGCGTCAAAACCTGCGCATGCTCGCTGGCATCAAAACACCGGCGCACAATGTCAAAACCCTGCTGCTGTGCCAGTTGCCAGCGCGCCGCATCGTCATACAGCGCCACCGCTGCCTGCGCGAAGGCTTCTGCATCGGCATCCGAATACGCCGCAGAACATGGCACGATGGCACCGCCCCATGGCAAATCACCATGCATCCCTTCTGCCCCGATGTCCGTCGTTACGCTGGGCGTGCCGCTCAGCATGGCATCGGCCAGCTTGCCTTTTAAGCCAGCACCAAAACGCAGCGGTGCCAGGCACACACGCGCTTGCTGCATCACCTGTTGCGCATCATCGGCACGCCCGTTGACATAAAACCCATGCTGCGGCCGGTGTAAGGCTTTCGCCTTTGGCGGCATGTACGAGCCATATACATGCAATTGCGCATCGGGGATCTGCTGACGAATTTGCGGCCAGATTGACTCATGCAACCACTGCACCGAATCCCAGTTCGGTGGATGGCGAAAATTGCCGATGGTGACGAAATGCTGACGCTGCTGATACGCCGCAACCGCCTGCGCTTCACGGCGCGCCTCAAACATAAACGGGCAGTAGTGCAGCAATTCAGGCGGTACAGCATAGCGCGTGCTCAGCCAGTGCATTTCCACCGTCGAAATCAGCAGCGACAGATCACAGCGATAAATCGCAGCAATTTCACGCTGCGCCGTCACATCAAAAATATCTTCATCGGTCACCGTCCGCCGCGCCAGAAAAGCCTTACGCCGCGCTTCGCGCATGGCGTGCAAATCCACCGTTTGTAACACACGCATCGCATCGGGGCAGTGTTTTTCAACTCGCCAGCCGAATTGTTCTTCCATCGAGAAATGCTCGAATATCACCACATCCGGTTGCAGCGCCGCCACAAACGTATCAAAGCCGCTGTCGTTTACCGCAATGTGATGCTGCATCGCCACCATCGGTTCCAGCGTTGCCTGAAATTCACTGCGCTCCGCCGTACTCGCCACATGCACGCACCAGCCCTGGGCATGTAGTGCAGCTATAATCTGCAGCATGTGTGTACCCGCCGCCGAAGAAGCAGGTTCCGGCCACACCGGCGTGATAATGAGAATGGATTGAATCACGGCCTTTCTAGTCCGGCCAAAACCTGACGAAAGCTGTTTAACCCGGCCTCGATGTTATCGATAATTTCAACGGCCAGCTCATCGGGATCGGGCAGGTTGTCGAGATCGGTCAGGCTTTTATCTTTGAGCCAGAAAATATCGAGGCTGGTTTTATCGCGAGCTGCGATTTCCTCATAGCCGTATTTGCGCCAGCGGCCTTCCTGATTTTCTTCGCTCCAGGTTTCTTTGCGGTCATGCCGGTTAGCCGGGTTGTAGCAGTCGATAAACTCCTGCAAATCTTCCATCCGCAATGGCTTCTTCTTTAGTGTGTGGTGGATATTGGTGCGGTAGTCATAAATCCACACCTCTTTGGTTGCCACATCCTTGCCGCCTGCACGGTTATCGAAAAAGAGTACATTCGCCTACACACCTTGCGCATAGAAGATACCGGTCGGCAGCCGCAAGATTGTGTGAAGTTCTGTGTTTTGCAGAAGCTTCTTACGCACTGTTTCACCAGAGCCACCCTCAAACAAAACGTTATCCGGCACCACCACGGCAGCCTTTCCGGTGACCTTCAACATCGTACGAATATGCTGTACAAAGTTGAGCTGCTTATTGGACGTTGAAGTCCAAAAATCCTGACGGTTGTAGGTAAAGTCTTCTTTCTCCAGCTCACCTTCAGCGTTGGTGGAACTCATACTACTCTTTTTACCAAAAGGAGGATTGGCCAGCACATAATCAAACCGCTGACCTGCATCGGCAACCAGTGCATCTTTCGGGGATATCATTGATTCACCATCGATCTCACCAATATTGTGCAGGAACATATTCATCAGACACATGCGCCGGGTGTTCGGCACGATCTCATTACCAAAGAAGGTCTCATGCTTGAGCAACTCCTTCTGCTCACGGTTCATCGTGTTGTTGGCCACCAGCCAGTCGTAGGCGGTGAGGAAGAAACCGCCTGTACCGCAGGCCGGGTCGGCAATCGTCTTCATCGGCTCGGGGCGCACGCAGGCGACCATCGCCTTGATCAGCGCACGCGGCGTGAAGTATTGCCCGGCCCCGCTCTTGGTATCCTCTGCATTCTTCTCCAGCAGCCCTTCGTAGATTTCGCCCTTCACGTCGGCATCGAGCAGCGTCCACTTCTCGGCATCGATCATCTCGATGACGCGGTAGAGCATGGCCGGGTCTTGAATCTTGTTTTGCGCCTTGGTGAAGATTTGTCCGAGCATGCCCCGCTTGTTTGCAAGCTCACGCAGCATCTCGATGTAGTGCACCTCAAGCTCAGCCCCGCGTTTCGCCTTCAGACTCGTCCAGCTGTACTCATCAGGAATACCGACATTGCGGTTGTATGGCGGGCGTGAATATTCATCCGCCATTTTCAAAAAGATCATGTAGGTCAGTTGCTCCAGGTAATCGCCATAGCCGACACCTGCATCGCGGAGCACATTGCAGAAGCTCCATACCTTGGAAACAATCGTTGCTGCGTTCATCTATCAATATCTCCCTGTATTTAACAAATATCCTCTGCCATACTTCGGCCATGCACTTCGGTGCTGGTTGATCCTTTGCCCAAGGCTTTGGGTCGTGGCAGCGCCTCAGTCGCCGATAAGACTGGGGCATTTATTTATTCGCCGTCTCTTCAATGCACTCCAGATATGGCATCCAATATCTTCAGCTTGAGCGATTCCGAATCCATCTCTTCAGCCAGAAATGCTTCCATAATTTCGCCCAATAATTCTTTGCTGATATTGCCAGCGGCCACGTGATAACTGATGTTCTCCATCTCCCTCAAGAAGTTGGCTGCACAGTAAAGGTAGCCATTAAAGAGGAGCATCTGAGCGCAGAGAGTAATCGCTATCCGCTTGTTACCATCCTGAAAGCTGTGAAACTTGCAGGCACAGAAAAACAGGTGTGTCAGTTTCTCGGCGAAGGTTGGGTAGTAAAGGTCGTTCTGAATATGCTCAAGTACGCCCTCCAGTTTTCCCAACTCCAGCGCCCCAATCGTTCCGCCACCGCTGACCTCTACCGTTTTGCGATGAATCTCAATCGTCTGATCCATGGTGAGATATACGATTGCCATGCTTACTCGCGATTTTTCAGACGCTTCATCACGTCCTTCGCATCTTCCAATCTTTCAGCCAACTCCTTGCTCTTTTCGCCAAGGAACCGTTCAAACTCCTCTCTCTGTAGCGGAGTTACATATTCACTAAGCTGCTGGTGCAGTGCATCCCGGAATGCCAGATCACGGCTGGCCATCTTGTTCCGGGCCTTTTCTATCAACGGTTTCCAGTGTGGAAGGTTCTCGAACTTTTCGAATAGCTCATCGACTTCCCATTGCGTCAGTTTCCGCCCTCGCGACTTCATATCCTCCTGCAACATCGCACCAATGCCACGCTCGTAGGATGAAACCAGATCGAGAACCTCCGAATAGAAGGTATCTCGAACCGTATCTTTCTCATGCAAGCGAAGAACCTTTCGATACTCCTGAGCCTTTTCCCTGAAGATGCTCACATAGATTTTGTCCGTATAGAGCGGGTATTTGAAATTCCCCATGTCCACACAATCGCGCAGGGCGTCGGTGAACTGCCTGCGATAGTTCTCTTCTGCAAACCATGAGTGGATGAAATCCTCATCGCGCTGGTTGATATATTTGGTGCCGCCTCCGGTGCGGCTGTTGATGGTATCGATGACGATGTCGAGGATGGCCTGACGTAACAGACGTGCTCTCTCGCTCTCCACCATCAGCATGGCCAAATCCAGAAATGCCCTGAAGTCGAAGATGCCGATTGATGGCGCTTTGATGTTAACGAAATTGATTTCGTCGACATCCATCTCCTGCAGGGAAGACTTGAATGATTTCAGTCGGTTACCCTTCAACACCTCGTAACCGTTTCGGCGCAGTTCATCGCTGAATTTCTCGATATAATTATCAACCGTTCGCGGCGTTACCTCGAAAAAAGCCGCGACCTGTTCTTTAACCACCACGCTTCGCCCCTCAAAGGCAAACCCTTGGATGTGTGTCGCCTTCTCGATCTCCTGCAATGCAAACGGATTATTAAGAATATTCTGCCGGTGCAGGGTCGAGTTGGTTAAATCCTGTTTCTCTTCACTCATACTTTCTTCCTCCCACGTTTGGGAATATGGGATGCCGCTTCCCGTTCGGCACGAATGCGGGCGAGGAGTTCGCTAGCCGGTTCATCATCAGGATTCTGGGGAACCAGCTTGCCCTCGAAGGCGCGCTTGAGGATCGATTGGCGCAGCGCCTCCGCCTTTTGCAGGCTCTCCTCGATGGTCTGCTCCATCTTCTCGACCACCGAAAACCGCGATTCGATTTCCTGAACGATTTGGTGTTGTTCTCCTAGAGAGCAAGCCGGAAGAACCAAAGCCTTTAGCTCGTTCGAATTGATGTTGTTAACGCCGCTTGTTGATTTCGCTTTGAACTCAATCTGCGAGCGTAAAGCTGATGATGACAATACGTAGTAAAGAAAAGAGCCTTTAAATATCCCTCTTAGGGGCCGAATTCGTATGAGGTAGCCTGCATACAAGAACTTCTCGTCTTTATCGCGAATCAAGGCGCACTTTCCAACAAGTGAAACACTTCCATTCGAGCGAATGGTAAGTAGATCACCAGCACATAGCTTGTATTGTGCGACCTCTCGCTCATCAAATGTGGCAAACTTCAAATCGCTGTCGTCAATAAAACCATTCGCAATATTTGGTATCCGAAGCACTCCTATGCCATCGGATTCATAATCACATTTCTTTGATGTTCCATATGCAGGCTCTTCGATTCCTTCACCTAGCTTTATCCATCCCCACCCCTTCGGTAGCGCGGGAAGATCGGCGAGTTCGTCGGCGGTGAGGGGCGGGAGTTCTTTGGGCATTTTGGGTTTGGTCGGTTTCTTTGTGCCGGAGGCTTTGCCGCCTTCGGCTTCCCATGCGTTTACGGCCTGTTGCCATTCGGCGAGTCGGGCTTCGTAGCGCGCTTCGCGCTCGGTCTTGATGCGGGCCAGCAGTTCGCTTGCGGATTCGAGTTCGTCCGCAAGCTCTTTGCGCCAGCTTTCGGTGAGCCTGCCTTCAAAGGCGGCTTTCAGCACCGACTGGCGATAGACCTTCAACTGCTCCCGCGCCGCCTTCAGGCTCTCCACCCCCTTCTCCAACTCCGAAAACAGCTCCTCAATCTTCGCCACAATCCGGTGTTGTTCGTTGAGGGGAGGAAATGGAATTCCAATTCCAATGTAATCATTAAACTTCAAATTCCGCAGGTTGTTACTTCCGGACTGATAATTAATAACTTCGCCCGAAACATAAAAGTAATTCAGAAAATAATTTACAAAGGTTGGGAATGAATTTTCGTTCAGCCTGACCAAGCGCAGAAAGTTCGTACACACCTTTGGAAGCTCTGGATTAAAAGAAAGAACTGACTTGTCTATCAGAACAGTTCTTCCGACTGGCTGCTCTGGGCCGCCCCCAGATATTTCAACAAGGATATCGCCTTCCTTAAGCACTCGTGTGTTGATACTCGAAACCTTAAGTTTTCGGACAGATGCAGTTTTACCTTTATCTTCGCTCCAATTCCGAAACTCAGATCCACGAATACACAATGCGGAGTCAAAATTTGGGTCATCGAACTCGGGAGCCTTGCCCCAGTCTCCACCTATAACAAAGGTCGTAAGTTCTTCTATAGCTGGGTGACTCCAAGAGTCAGGGATTTGAATTTTCAATGTCACGCAGCCAGTGCCTCGTTCATTTCATTGAGTAGTTCATCCATGCCATCGCCGAAGAGTTGATACATACGGCCAAGGCCACCTTTGGCGTCGAAGGGGGCGTATTCGAGATCGTCACGGTCGATATGGTAGGAGGCGGTGACATGATCGCGGATCATGTGCAGCCAGGCCATCTGCGCCTCGTTGAACTTCGGTGCATTGCCGCGCTGCTTCTGCATCACCCAGCTCTGGAAATTACGGCGCACGGTTGCATCAAACGGGGTCAGTTCGGTATCAATTTCGCAGACATGGCGGATCAGCGAGACCAGCGCCATCAACTCATCTTTGGGTGAATGGGTGGTTGTTTTACCCAGCTTTTCATAGGCCATCCAGACGCGGCTTGGCATCAGGCTTGGGCGTTCACGCTTCAAAATATCCATCACTTCACGAATCATGCTAAAGGTTAGCTCGCGGTGAGCGTAAGGCTGGTTGTAGAAGATAGAGAGCGCCTTGATTTCATCTTTATGCTCTTGCAAAAAGGATGTGAAATCCTGCACCAGGGCTTCGGCCTGCTCGGCATCCTGCTCATTCCATCCAGCAAAAGTAACATCATCGATATTCACCGTATCAATAATCTGCTCATGATTACGGCGGATGCCCTCAATGCAGGTATTCAAATCGCCGCTAAACATATGCGTGGCATTGCGCACCAGTTCGGATTGCATGTCATGGTAATCACGGCCCGACTGATGTGCCTTCTCTTCAATCAGATCGGGATTCACCGATTCAAGCAGGCCGCGCACAATGGTATCGAGCGGCACACCGCCGGACTTCTCCATAATCTGCCGCTGCTCATCATTGTTCAGCGTGCGTGAAAGGCGGGTCAATCTGTTAGCGAGAGAGAGCACTGTATCTTCATCGCTCTGCCCCATCATTACACCATAAAGCAAATCCTTGAGCGGCACGGTGGGTTTGCGCTCCAGCGGCCTTGAGTCTGTCTTGAGTGACTTGGTAACGCCGATGGCATCAACAATGACAAAGTGGGTTTTGGCCTGTGCCGATTGTGAAACCTTTTGCAGATCATCCTTGCTGATGATGCGTGTGCCGCGCCCTTTCATCTGCTCAAAGTAACCTTTCGATTTCACATCGCGCATAAACAGCAGACACTCCAGCGGCTTCACATCGGTGCCGGTGGCGATCATGTCGACGGTGACGGCAATACGTGGATTGTAATCGTTGCGGAAACTGGCCAGCACCGACTTGGGATCTTCCTCGGTCTGATAGGTGATCTTCTTGCAGAACTCGTTGCCCTCGCCGAACTCATCGCGCACGGTGCGGATGATGTCGTCGGCATGGCTGTCGGTCTTGGCAAAGATCAGGGTTTTCGGTAATTCGGTACGACCCGGGAAAATTTCCGGCCATTTGTTTTTGAAGGTGCGGATGATATTGCGAATCTGGCTTGGGTTGACCACATCCTTATCAAGTTGTTTGGCCGTGTACTCCTTATCCTCATCAAGCTGCGTCCAGCGCTGCTCGCGGGTAAGTTTGTCGCGCAGGTCAACGAACTCTTTGGCTTTGAGCTCACCACCCTTTTTCGATACCTCTGTTTCAATCAGGTAAACATCATGGCCGACATTCACCCCATCGGCCACGGCATCTTCATGGCTGTATTCACTGACCACGTTCTCATTGAAGAAGCCAAAGGTGCGTTTATCCGGCGTGGCGGTAAGGCCGACCAGAAAGGCATCATAATAATCAAGCACCTGCTTCCACAGGTTGTAAATCGAGCGGTGGCACTCATCAATCACGATAAAGTCAAAGAACTCCAACGGAATCTTGTCGTTGTAGATCACCGGCAATGGCTCTTTGGTCTTGATGATGTGCTCAGCGGGATTCTCCTCTTCATTGGAATCATCCATCTCCTCACCCTTGAGGATGGCGTAGAGGCGCTGAATCGTGCTGATGCAAACCTGTGTATCGGGTGCTACATGCGAGGATTTGAGGCGCTGCACATTGTAGAGCTCTGTGAACTTACGATTGTCATCATTGGGCAGGTAGGCCATGAACTCTTGCTCGGCCTGCTCGCCAAGGTTCTTGGTGTCCACCAGAAAAAGAATGCGTTTGGCACCGGCGAACTTGAGTAAGCGATAGATAGCGGTGATGGCGGTATAGGTTTTGCCCGAACCTGTCGCCATCTGCACCAGCGCACGCGGATGTGCGTTGCTAAAGGATGATTCCAGATTGGTAATGGCGCTGATCTGGCAGTCACGCAGGGCTTCCTCAGGAAGATCAGGAAAAGAGTGAAGACGAGCGCGCAGGCTGGCGGGTTGTGTCAGCCACTCCTGCAAAGTTTCAGGGCGATGGAAGGAGAATACTGGACGGGAGCGTGGTTTGGGATCGCGCTGATCGCGGAAACGTGTCACAAGGCTGTTGGATTCATAGACAAACGGCAGTGACTCGTTGTTGTTCACCCACCTGAGCGTGGCTCCGGCATAGCTTTCTGCCTGATCTTCTGCTGCCAAAAGGTGATGCCCCTCTTCGGCTCGCTTAGCCTCAATCACACCAACGGCTTTACGATCCACAAACAACACATAATCAGCAGGGCCAACATCGGTGGGGTACTCACGCACGGCCACACCAAGCGCAGCATTCGGGTTAAGCGTGGACTTGTCCTGTATCACCCATCCGGATGCGACAAGCATACGATCAATCTGATCACGCGCCTTTTGTTCCGGATTTTGATTGGTGTAATCCATATCCCTTTGCCTCTCCCTCAAACCTCGACCCTCAGATCGTAAATGAACATCGATTACATGTGAAGGTCAGGCGTTTGTTTACTGACTGGCAAGGCGCTAATGTAGCGGCATCAAAGACTTTGAATAAACACGAAAAAGGAACACCGTGGCAATTAAACTGTTTAACCTGAGAAATGTGCCGGGAGATGAAGCGGAAGATATCCGCCAATTGTTGCATGAGCAGAATATCGAATTCCATGAAACTACGGCAGGCGTGTGGAGTACCGGCGTACCGGCGATCTGGTTGAATGATGATCGCCACCTTGAACAGGCTCGTACCAGCATCGATGCCTATCAAAAACAGCGTACCGAAATGGCACGAACGGCTTATGCCGAACAAAAAGAGAGCGGGAACGCGCGAACCGTGTTGCATCTGATCCGCGAGAATCCCGCTCGTTTCTTTCTGTTTCTGGCGGCAGCGCTGTTTATTCTTTATGTCTCGCTGACGCCTTTTTTAAACTTTCTCGAAAACTAAATTATAGCTTTCGGAAAAAATATCAGTCGGTGCGGCTGGTGACTTCCAGTAAATGATAACCGAACTGGGTTTTAACCGGACCCTGTACGGTTCCCACGTCAGCTGAAAAGACGACGCGATCAAATTCCGGCACCATCATGCCGGGTTCAAATTCACCCAGTTCGCCACCGCTTCTGCCGGACGGGCAGCTGGAATGCTGACGCGCCAGATCGGCAAAGTCGGCGCCATTTTCAATTTCGCTTTTCAGTGCAACGCACTGATCTTCACTGCTGACCAGAATATGACGGGCTGATGCTACGCTCATAAATCACCTCTCATTTTATTTATGTCGGCGACCCTATCAGCCCAATGCTGATGTTCAAACTCAAGCAACCACTGCTTCCATGCCAGGCCACCGGAGTACCCGCCCAACCCGCTGGCTGCTACGACACGATGGCACGGTACCAATAGCGGTAAAGGATTGGCTCCCAACGCCTGGCCGACCGCCCGTGGTGAAGAATGCAGCATCGTCGCCAGCTCGCCATAGCCCATCACTTTGCCCGGCTGTATCGCCCACAACGCCTCGCGCATACGCGCCTGAAATTGCGTTTTGGGTTGTGCCAGCGGTGGCAGTGCTGCTGCTTCCCCTTGAAAATACGCCTGCAACCAGTCGTGCACAGGATTTGAAGTTGATGGCTGAGATAAGGCTTTAACCTGCAAGCAGAGTTGCATGCAGCATTGTCCGTTCCAGCGATATCTCAGTATGCCGGCCGGGCTAGTGTAAGTGTACCAATCAGACGCATTCATCGGCAACAGTGTTGGCGCTATCGATGGATTAAGCAAGCTTCGTTTCTTGCAAATTCCGGGAGTGAATTTTCAGGGCTTGATGTCCAACAAAAGATTGCTACGCTCATCGCGATGCGGCACTTATTCATATTTATCCTCTTTAGCGCGATGCTCACCAGCTGTGAGTTGAATCCACTGGATGTTACCATCGCCTCCGGCTGGAAGGCCAAATCCATTGCCGCTATGCGCCATACTAAACCGGATATGCTGGCGCTTTCTCCATCCGGTACCTGGCTGTATGTCAGCTGTGAATCCACGCAAAGTCTGCTTGCTCCGAGCCTGATTGCCATCAATCTGGAAAATGGCAGGCAGCAAATTCTGCTTTACGGCCTGCATCGGGCTGATGGTTTGAAATTTGCTCCGGATGGTAGCTTGTGGCTGGGTGAAGAATTTAAAAAGGGCTTGATCTGGCGCATTGCCGAGCCGGACAAACTACCGGAAGAGCAACGTGTTGACCGCGATAGCTTGCGCAGTAGTCATGCGGCTATTGCCCCGTTGAAGGCTGTTGGAACTTTTTCGCATGAAGGTTTTACCTTTTCTCGCGATGGTAAATTCGCTTATCTGGCCGACGAATGGGAAGAGGGCTGCGTTTACCGCTATGAAATGAGCACGCGCAAGCTGGCTGTATTCCATGCCGACAAAGGCTGGTTGCCGATCACGAACCCTGATGATGCGCGTCTTGAGGCCGAGATGCTGCACGGCACCTATTTTAATCGCCTGGAAGATATGGAAACCCTGCCTGACGGCAGTATCCTCATGGCTGAAACGACTACCGGAAAAATTCTCAAACTGGACGATAGCGGTAACAAACCGAGCATAGTTAAATGGTTATCCCGCTCGGAAATCAAGCACCCTGATAATCTGGCCTGGGATGAAAAGCGCCAGTGGCTGTGGATCACGGATGATGATAAACCCTCTTTCCTTTGGGCATGGGATGGCCGCACTGTCCACGAAATCGTTCGCCATGAGGATGCGGAAATCACCGGCGTGATCGTGGCTGGCGACAATATTTATTTTAATATGCAAATGCCCGACGGCAATACCGAAGTCACCATGAAACTTTCTCCAGCAGCAATATCCGGCAACGGTGGATAACTGGCTGGAAATCGTTGTGCGGCAGATGATGCTGTACAGCCTGCCAACTTTAATTTCTCTGACTCTCGTTGTTGCCATGGAATCATGGTGGCTTAAGCAATCACTGCCGCACCCTTTTTATGCCATTGCAAGCCGCCATGTCTGGCTGCCTTTTTTGGCCTCTATCTGTTTCACACGCGGTATTATCATAGCCATGCCCAACCCGCTTGCCGGTGGTGTTCATTCCGCTTTGTCTCGCCTGATTGTGCACGTGATTCTGTGTATCGCAGGGTTTCTGCTTTATGCCCTGATGTTGCAGCACCAGTCTCCTGCCGGATTACCGCCGCTGCATCACTGGTGGGCCAAGGTGTTGATGTATTTTAATCTCTGCATGATTGGCCTGCACCTGCTGCCTTTACCACAACTGCTGGTCGGTGAACTTATCGCTGTTTATCTGAACCAGCGTGCTCCACACAGCACACTGAATCTGACGTTTCATTGGCTTAAACAATCAACTTACGGCCCATGGGTGATCACGTTTATCGCCGCTACCAGCCTGCTTGACCGGGGGTTGGGTCAGCTGGTGTTTCCTGTTTATGAAAAGCTGGCCACGCTTGCCGCACAACTTTAACCCTTATGAATTGTATGAATCAGGCTTAACCAAGCCACTGCTCTTTCGAATCCTCGGGCTCTTCCTCTTCCACATCCGAAAGATCGAGGATATTCCACTTTTCCTCATCCTCATCTTCATCCGTAAGTTCCTGTGCCAGGTTTTTGCTCTTCTTGTTTGCAGGTTCCGGATCGTCAAACACTTTAATCGTGAATTCTTTCGATTTTTTCTCTTTCAAGCGATCTAAGCGGGCTTTTTCGGCCTCGGCTTTCATTTGCATGATACGCTGTGTACGGGCCATCTCCTCCTGCATCAATGCATCTTGCACCTCTTTTTTCAGTTGCTTCTGCAAGCGCTCTTCTTCACGGCGCATCTCTTCAATCTCTTTCTCAAAGCGGATTTTCTCTTCGAGCTCCTTCTCTTGCCTCAGCCTTTCGATCTCTGCCTTAGCTATTCTGGCTTTCTCAGCCTTGGCTTTTTCCGCCTCAATTCTGGCTTTTTCTTTTTCAGCCTTGATTCTTTCAATCTCAGCCTTGGCTATTCTGGCTTTTTCGGCCTTGGCTTTTTCTGCCTCAATTCTGGCATTTTCCTTTTCGAGTTCGATTCTCTCGGCTTCTGCCTTGGCTGCGGCGCGCTCTTCCTTCAATGCATGTTCAAGCTCTTTGATAGATTTTTCAACGCTGTTTGCAGCACCGAACTCACCAATTTCCCGATATTTAATCAAGATCCCGTTATACAGGGTAATTGCCTGAGTTTTATTTCCTGCTTTTTCTACACAGAAAGCATGACGAATCTGGATGTCAAAATTATCTGCCATCTCTTCTTGTGCCATTAATGAAGTGTATAGCATCGCAGCTTCCACATAATTCTGAGCCGATACCGCCTTGCGTGCTTCGCGTAACGTCTTCGGAATACTTATCTTTTCCATTTATTTGTAACCACCTCCCCCAGATTTCCATGTGCGCAATAAATGGAAAAGAACCCCATCTACCTCATCATCGCAAAACATCTCCATTTGACGTACGCCTCGTTGCGTATGATGTGAAATTATTACCATCGTTTAAAATTGAACTGAAATTCTTCTTTCGTCAATATTTGTATGTCATTCACGTAATTAAACTACTTTCTATGCTTAGGTTGTTAACTTCCGGCAGGCATCTGTTTACCTGCTTCCGGGCTCTGAAAACCTCTTGATATCACAGTCGGTCTTGTGCCTTTGAATGTTGACTGTTGACAAACTGAACGATGTTCATTTTAATTGCCTGAAAATGAACATCGTTCAGTTAATGGAGTTCACATGGCAAGGCGAAGTGATCATACAAGAGAAGAATTAACAGCTATAGTGATAGATATTGCAGAGCTGATTGTTGCCAGCGATGGTCTTGCTGGTCTGAGTGCACGAAAGGTGGCAACAGAAGCAGGTTATACCGTTGGTACACTTTATCTGATATTCAAAAACATCGACGGGCTGATTACCGAGGTCAATCTTAAAACGCTTAAACAGCTAGAGGGTGAGATTTCTCAGGCATTGCAGGGTATATCGAAACCTGAAAAGGCCATTGCGATGATCGCTCGAACTTATCTGAACTACGCGACAACTCGAAGCAAACGGTGGCGGGCGGTATTTGACCACCAATTACCCGCTGACGACGTGTTTCCTGAACACTATCACCAACAGGTTGCCCAGTTGTTTTCACTGATTGAATCGCCATTAAAACTACTTCGCCCTGATGAAAGTCAAGCTGCAATCATCAGAGAGGCTCGTGCGATCTGGGCTTCTGTGCATGGCCTGGCCATGCTCAGTGTCGGCGAAAAACTGAATCCTGCCGATGCTGAACCGATTGAAATTCTGGATTTAATACTAAACCGGATCATTGGATTTGATCCGCAGGGAGGAAGGAAATGAAACTATTCATGTGGTTCATGCGTCATCTGTTGCAAACGTTGTATAAAGTTAAGGTCAGTGGTGTTGAGCATCTTGAAAATGCCGGAGAGCGGGTGTTGATTGTTGCCAATCACACTTCCTTTCTCGATGCGGTGCTGCTGACACTTTTCTTGCCCGGAAAGATTGGTTTTGCCATTCACAGCAGTTACGTATCCAAATGGTATATGCAACCCTTCAAAGGGGTGATCGACCTGTTCCCTGTCGATCAAAACGACCCTATGGCGATGAAAGGTTTGATTGGCTACCTAAAAGCCGGCAACCGCGTGGTGATCTTCCCCGAAGGTAGACTGACGGTCACCGGCTCGCTGATGAAGGTCTATCCCGGTCCCGGCATGGTGGCTGATAAGAGTGATGCAACAATTCTGCCGATCCGCATCGATGGGGCGCAGTACACACCATTTTCAAGATTGCGGGGACGTGTACGCCTGCGTTGGTTCCCGGAGATTTCTCTTAGTATTTTACCACCGCACAAACTGGAGCTTCCGGATGGCATAAGTGCACGTGAACGGCGTCAGTTGGCGGGCAATCAACTGGCAGATTTAATGACTGAAATGATCTTTGAAACAACGCCGCATCATCGCCGTCTCTGGGATGCTCTGACCGAAGCTGAGCACATCTATGGGGAGGGTCATATGGTGCTTGAAGATATTGAACGCAATCCGCTTACTTACCGGGATCTTTTTACCCGCGCCTTTTTACTCAGTGATCTGCTGAAGCGGCGTTGTACAGGCTCTGTTGTTGGTGTGTTGCTACCCAACGTGAGTTCCACTCTGGTAACGTTTTTCGCTTTACAGGCACGCGGTTTTGTTCCGGCTATGCTTAATTACACCATGGGTGCCAAAGGTGTTGTTTCCGCTGTGGAGACAGCGGCTATGCGCAGCGTCGTGACATCCAGACGCTTTGTTGAGACCGCTGGACTGGAGGAGATGATTTCAGCACTGGAAGCGAAGGTGGAAATTGTCTGGTTGGAGGATATACGGGCAGAGGTGACACTGCGTCACAAACTTGTTGCATGGCTCGCTGCACGCAATCCAACAGCGACAATTCAACGTCGTCTGAAGGGTGTCACTTCAAATGATCCTGCCGTTGTACTGTTTACCTCGGGTTCAGAAGGCTTGCCGAAAGGGGTGGTGCTTTCTCACCACAATATTCTTTCCAATATCGCCCAGATTGCCGCGCGTATGGATTTCAATGCCAGTGATACAAGCCTGAATGCCTTGCCACTGTTCCACTCTTTCGGATTGACCGCCGCTGCACTTCTACCCCTGTTCCACGGTATGAAGGTGTTTCTCTACCCTTCACCCTTGCACTACCGCATTATTCCGGAAGTCTCTTATGACATTAACGCCACGCTGCTTTTCGGCACCAATGTCTTTCTGGCCGGATATGCCAAACATGCACATCCCTATGATTTCTATTCGCTGCGTTATGTGATTGCCGGCGCGGAAAAGTTGCAGGATGAAACGCGCAAGGTCTGGTCGGAAAAGTTCGGGCTGCGGATTCTTGAAGGTTATGGCGCCACAGAGACCAGCCCCGTGCTGGCGGTAAACACCCCCATGCATTTTAATGTGGGCACAGTGGGACGTCTGCTGCCGGGTATTAAGAGCCGTATTGAGCCGGTTCCGGGAATCACGCAGGGTGGAAAACTTATCGTTCACGGACCCAATATCATGTCCGGATATATGCTCCATGATCGTCCGGGCCAATTACAGCCACCATCCGATGGCTGGTACGACACAGGCGATATTGTCGAAATAGATGCCGATGGTTTCGTACATATCCGGGGTCGGGCTAAGCGCTTTGCCAAGGTTGCCGGTGAGATGGTTTCACTGACCGCCGTTGAAGAAATGGCTGCCGAGTGCTGGCCGGGTGCTTCTCACGCCTCTTTATCTGTGCCGGATGCGGGCAAGGGTGAGCAGGTGATTCTGCTGACCACCTGCGAGGCACCGGATCGCAAGGTGCTGGCCGCTTTTGCCAAAGCCCATGGTATCAATGAATTGCAGGTACCCAAACAACTACTGAGCGTGGCCGACATTCCGCTTCTGGGCACCGGCAAGGTTCACTACGCCGGAGCGCAGGCGCTGGCAGAGAAACTGCTCGGTATAACATCGTGAGTCGCAGCATGTCGGCCGATGTAAAAAAGCTTCTGGTGGCGCAGTTTCTCACGGCGCTGGCCGACAACGCCATACTTTTCACGGCTGTCGCCATGGTGCTAAGCGGCGCATTGGATGGCGACTGGTACGTCCCAGCCCTGCAAGGCTGTTTTCTGGTTGCATTCGTGGTGTTCGCGCCGTGGGTCGGTTCATTTTCCGATACGCGCAGCAAGCCTTATGTGCTAATCGTGGCCAATCTGGTGAAAGCGGCAGGGGCCGGACTGATGCTATTAGGCAGTGATCCGTTGCTCGCTTATACCGTGATAGGTCTGGGAGCAGCAGCCTATAGCCCGGCCAAGTACGGCATCCTGCCTGAGTTGGTGCACGGCGACGATCTGGTGCGTGCCAATGGCTGGATCGAGGGTAGTACCATTATCGCTATCCTGTTGGGTACGGTGCTGGGCGCCGCTGTCGCAGATTATTCGATTACACTCGCGGTGAGCTGCGTGTTGCTTATCTACCTCATCTCCGCCGCAGTGGCCCAGCTGATGACAAAACTTCCCGCCCTGCGTGAATCCGTCAGTGGCGGGGCACTTAGCAATTTCTCACACACCATCCGTGAACTTCTGGCGACACCACGCGCCCGCTTTTCCACCCTCGGCGTATCACTCTTCTGGGCCTCGGCTATCGTCATGCGACTGGTGATCATTGCCTGGGCGCCGGCAGTACTTTTACTGAGCACCTCAACACAAATATCGATGCTGACACTGTTTATTGCGCTCGGTATCGCAGTGGGTGCCGCATTGGCACCACGTTTGATACCACTGGGGGGGTTGCGACGGGCAAGAATTGCCGCCTATGCCATGGGTTTCTGTATTTTACTGCTGATGCTGGTGCAGGATGTTTGGCTGGCACGTGCCAGCCTGTTTGCAGCAGGTATCTGTGGTGGCCTGTTTGTCGTGCCTGTGAATGCAGCACTTCAGGATATCGGCCATAAAAGTGTAGGTAGTGGTCGAGCGGTGGCAGTGCAGCAGTTTTTTGAAAACGCTGCGATGCTATTGGCCACCGGCCTTTATACCTGGAGTGCTGCCACCGGTGCAGGCGCGGTCGAATCTTTGTTAGTGCTAGGCGTTTTCGTCATGCTTGCCACGCTGGTAATCTCCTGGCATCTACCGCGTGATCCGCAAAAAGAAACGGCATGAATGTGTATGGGTGATAGCAGGAGTGCTTCTCTTAGTAAAAGCTAGCCCGGATTATTCATGAATCGTTGTGATGATTGATCCTGCTTTCCTTAGTTGCCACCTTTAAAATTACTGTAAGGTTAGCTCTGGCAAAGGATTTTTTTGATAAGGAGGTTCACCCAATGGGTGAGAAGGAATTTGATGATAACGTAATGGTACAAGCAATTTCCAATACCTCACAGGCAGTCGATAAAGCAGCTTCGGAAATAAGCATTAGCACTCCTGGTGGCCGATATCAGGTCTGTTGGGATGCAGGTGGAAGTGCCACAGCGCTGGGTCAACTACCGTTGTTTGCCGAGTACCTGGAGGCCACAGGAATATTTGACCGCTGGCTGGAAGGATGTCCGAAGTCGTACACCAGCCCCGAGGCAGTTGATGTACTTGGTACATGGCTGTTGTCGATTCTGGATGGACAGCGTCGCTATGCTCATGTTGCCGGACTGCGCGGAGATGAAGTCGCACCTCTGATCCTCGGCATGAACAGGATTATCAGTGATGAGAGCCTTCGCCGAGCTCTCGCGCATCTGGCACCGACTGAGAAAAAGCGCTGTAGTGACACGGAACGCGCTGGGCGCGAGGCCCAACTGGTAAAGAGCACGGCATGGATGGATGCGTCCCTGGACGAAAGCACCCGAGAAGCCTTGCGCACCCCCTGGATCCTTGATATCGATACCACCGTCAAATTCTGTATGGGCATCAGGCAGGTGCCGAGGTTGGCTACAATCCCACCAAACCGGGGCGACCAAGTCATAGCCTGAATACCTACTGGATTAGCGACATTCGCATGGCTCTCGATGTTGAAGTGCAAAGTGGCAAAGCCAGTGCAGCAATGCATAGCTTGCCTCGACTGCGCCATCTGATTGAGCGATTGGCTCCCGAAGAGCGGCCTGCTCTGGTGCGTGGCGACAACGCATTTGGCAATGAGAGAGTGTTGGCTGAGATGGAAGCGATTGAACAGCACTACCTTTTCAAACTACGACAGACAGCCGGAGTCAAATGCCTGATCGAACGGCAATGGCGGCAAGGCGACTGGCAGAACGTTGGTTAGGGTTTTGATGCCGTGGAAAGTGAGCTCCGCCTGTCAGGCTGGAGTTGTAAACGGCGAGTCGTGGTTCTGCGGCAGCGGATCAAAGCCAACCTGGTAGCTGAAAAGAAGAGCGATAGCCCACAGCTAGAGTTTCACTTTATGGAGAGTTCAAGGCAGGTGAAACTCTGGGAGTACGCTGTGCTGGTAACCAATACGAGCTACTCGCTCGAAACCTTTGGCCAGTTGTACCGTGATCGTGCTGACTGCGAAAATGGTTTTGATGAGCTGAAAAACCAATGGGAATGGGGTGCTACACCACGCAAGACCTGGAGCGCTGTAACCTTTCGGCTCAGGCGGTGGCACTGTTTTTCAACTGGTGGAGCTGGTATGTCCGTTTGGCACATCCAAAGGCACGCATGGAGGCGATCACCAGTCGACCCTTTCTGCTTTCCGGTGTCGCTCGCCTGACCCGACATGCAGGCCAGTCCAAGTTGCTGGTCACTCTGACTCACGGATCAAGTGATCAGATAAAGACGATGATCGCTAACGTCCGCAATGGTCTTGACCATGTTTTGGCAAATGCGCCTCAGTTGCCAAATAGAGAACGGTGGAAAGCACTCCTCCAATACATCATCGGCAAAATCATAGCATACAAACAAAAACACGCGCCTCATCTCTATCTAACTCCTCTTTATTTGCCTGCTGAATCGGGCTAACTGAGGAATTTAGGAAAAATAATTCTACCTTCTTCAGAATCCGTTGCGAACAAACGTTCGGCGCAATCATCACAACGATTCATGAAAAATCCGAGTTAGGAGCAATATAGCTACTTTTTATTTATCTGCTTCCCCCTCATTCCCACTGCTGCGGCATTCAGGCATTGCCTTAATCTTCCTGACGTGGCTTGCGTGCTGATGACGGAAGAATTCCAGCCAGCAAATCTTCCTGTTGCTTCATGGCATTGATTAAATAATCACAAAAGGCAATCACGCGGGCCGTTTTCTTTAGATCCGGATGGATCAAAAGCCATAACCCTAAATGCATTTGCGGGTCGGGTGGACAGACGCGCAGCAACTCGGGATCCTGATCTCCCAAAAAGCAAGGGAGATATGCCAGGCCCTGTTGCTGTTTCAAGGCTGCCAGCGTTAACAGGGTATCATCGACATTAAAGTGACGGCGCTGCGGGCCGGATTGTTTTTTTGTCCATGTTTGATGAAAGCCGCAGCATGAAACGCCGATCCATTCTGCTTTCTTTGCTGTTTTTCCTTGTTCGGCCAGATACTGTCGACTGGCATAAATAGTGCTTGCGACCGTTGCAATCCGTTTGCCGATGAGTGCATCCGTAGGCGTATTGGTTAATCGAATAGCTATATCCGCATTTCGCTCAACCAGACTGATGTTCTTGTTTGATGTCATGATGTGCAATTCAACATCCGGATATTGCCGATTAAAGCCGGTGAACATCGGCATTAAAAGGGTGGATGCCATGCTGTTGATCGCAGTCACCCGCAGCTCTCCCTGCAGGCGTGCATCCTGCCCACCCAGTTTACTGTCCACTTGCAACATCTGATGTTCCATATTACTGGCGGCAACTTTTAAATTTTCACCCGCCTGGGTCAGTTCATAGCCGCTTTTTTTGCGCTCAATTAAACGAACCCCTAAGGCTTGCTCAAGTGATCGCATGCGCCGCGATACCGTGGAGTGCTGCACCCCCAGCGCACGCGCGCCACCGCTGATGGAACCTTCTCTGGCTACCGCAAGGAACAGACGTAGATCATCCCAATTCATGCATGACTCCTTTACCGATGTGCAAATATGCACATTGTATGTCTTGTATTGTGGAATTGTAAGATATTCGCACACTGCTTAGCCTTGGTTTTTGCGTCAGACAACATGGATGCGCTGTTCTACTCCTGCCTCTGCCGAACGAAACAGTTATACCGGGGTCATCATGAAAAGCAAAACCACCACGCAACAACCTGTACATAGCGAAGATATGGCATGGGGAAACCACGCCCCTGATCACTATGGTTACACATCCGACACTGAACGGTTACAGCGGCGTGGGCTGGAAGACTGGGAAATGGTCGAATGTATTGCGCCAGGCCAGAAGCATGTGCCCATGTGGTTCATCGCTGGCGTAATCGTCATAATCATTGCAGCAATTGCATTATCCCTTCCTTTTTTGGGCGACAGACCTGGCCAGTCGCGACCCTGGCTGACGATGGGGCATTTATATGCATTGCTCTATGTTGGCGGCTCTTTTGTGCTGGTTTATTTTATGACCCGCTTGTATGGATCAGGCAACAATGGCGATGCGCATGCAGATTTTGAGGATGACGTGGATATGCCCCGTCATGTTAACAAGCAACCTCAGCCACATAAAAAAACGGTAACCACGCCATGACAGCGCAAAAGAACGTCACTCAAAGAGCCGCTGACCAGCGCGCCCTGCGCACCGTTGTGATGTGAGTTGGTTGGTGCGTCTCTGCCCTGACCGTATTCCTGATGTTGTACCGCAAAGCCAATGTCATCGATTTCATTCAGCAGGATTCCACTCGTATCACCTGGATTATTCTCGGTATGTTTGCACTTGGTGTAGCTATTAGTTTTATCCATGCGATGAAGTTGACCGGCGAATGGTTTCGCGCCTACCGCATTGAATCGATGGTACGCCAGAGTGGCCTGACCAGCGTCGGCAGTGGTGGTAAACATCTGGTGGATCGTTTT
>Ga0100384_1000632_pt1 | contig 25491 bp, 32 predicted proteins | sample CryGeymeta201508_FD_87087 | JGI IMG/M metagenome (GOLD analysis project Ga0100384, IMG submission 87087) | Groundwater microbial communities from Crystal Geyser aquifers in Utah, USA - Crystal Geyser metaG 2015-08 | ecosystem: Environmental > Aquatic > Deep subsurface > Groundwater | place: USA... | reverse complement strand
TGATCGATCCCATTTGTACCGTTCAGACTCATTCCTCGATGGAAATACGCTCTACCGTTCAGACTCATACCATGTTGGAAAAGACTAGGCCGCGCTTGTCGGTCAGGAATTCGGTATGCTCGCGGGTGTCTGTAGTCCGCTCGCCCTGGTGCCCCTGGTGCCGGGGCGTTTCTTTTGTGGGGGTCATGTTTGCCCCACTCAGGCGGATGCAATCAGGGCGCGGATGTCTTCCACTCGCCACGCGGTTACACGCGGCCCGAGTTTCACCGGTTGGGGGAAGCGCCCGGATTTGACGCCAGCCCACCAGCAGGATTTCTTGACCGGGATCAGCGCCGGGATGGGCGGTTCAGCTTTGGGATTGCCGATGATGCTCGGCAGGCGAAGAAACCCGGTTTCGGGTAGTTGGTGCATGGTCAGCCGTCCTTGTCCAAGTTATGACGGTGCCATCCTCATTTTTCCGATTTGAGGAAAGACCGAATTCGGAATGCTGAAAACCGAATTCGGGAATGCTTCCTTATTTCATGCGGGTTTCCAGTGCATCGGGGATTTTCTTAAGTGCCGTTCGGATGGTGCCGTCATCTACATGCGCCCCAAGATCGTCGGTCATTTCCATGATGCGTTGCGCCGTACCGCGCGCTTGCGGGTCAAGTCCTTCATATTTGCAAAGCGCCGCGATGGCGATTAGCAGGGTGTTTCGTTCGGTTGCGGCCAAGGGCTTGTCGGCGATTTTGGCGAGTCGCTCTTCCGTTGTTACTGCCACAACCCAATCGGCCATACCGAAAGCATCAATGCAACCGTAAACACCTTGATCTTCAAGGAATGCTTGCAATTCATTCATGGTGCATGGAAATCGCAATGCAGGTTCAGCAAGGTTTCCGGTTGGATGTTGGCTCAGCCCCGCGCGCTCCCCGGAGGTCATGAACACATCGCCAGGTGGAACCTTCACATAAACACCATCGCCCTTCACGAAAAGCCAAGAGCACCAATCTTCCGGGTTATCAACCCTGCACAACTTGACGAAATCGCTGTAGCCAATCTTCATACCGCGCCCCTTTCACGCCCTTGTTTGGGTGCCGCACCAGCCGGGCAAGGGTTCCCGGTTTTCCACCCGTCGGAGTAGGCGCGGCAGAAACTCATCACGCCGCCCGATTAAACGGCAACACGTCCGCCCCGGCCTTCAGCTTGTCCAGGTAATCCGCCCACGCTTGCATCATCTTCTTGCGCTCGCCAAGGTGCGCCGTCCGGTTGTAGGCGCGGCCGTTCGGGTCTTTCACGGCATGGGCCAACTGGTGTTCGATGAAGTCAGGCCGGAAGCCCATCACTTCATCGAGGATGGTGCGCGCCATCGCCCGGAAGCCGTGCCCGCTCATTTCATCCTTGCCGATGCCCATGCGCCGCATTGCCGCCAGGATGGCGTTATCGCTCATCGGCCGGCCGTTGCTTCGCGCGCCAGGAAAGACAAAGCGCCCGGTGCCGGTCAAGGCGTGAAGCTCGCGCAGGATCGCCACCGCTTGCGTGGCCAACGGGACAATGTGCGCCGTGTTGGTCTTGGTCACGGTGTAGCGCCATTCCGCCGCATCAAGATCAATGTCCGCCCATTCCGCCGCGCGCAGTTCGCCAGGGCGCACGAATACCAGCGGCGCCAGGCGTAGGGCGCAAGCAACTGTCAGGGTGCCTTGATAGCCGTCCAGGGTGCGAAGCAGTTGCGCCGCCTGTTCGGGTTCGGTCACAGCGGCGAAGTGTTCGCCCTTCACCGGGGGCAGTGCGCCGCGCAGGTCGCCGGATGAATCGCGCAGCGCCCGGCCGGTCGCCACCGCATAGCGGAATACCTGCCCGCAGTTGCCAAGCGCCCGGTGCGCGGTTTCCAGTGCGCCCCGGCTTTCAATCCGCTGCACCGCCGCCAGCAGTTCGGGCGCGGTCACGTCGGCAATCGGCCGCCCACCTATCCAGGGGAAAATATCGCGCTCGAAGCGCCGAATGATGCGGTCGCCGTGGTGTTCGGCCCAATTGGGGGCTTGCTTGGCGTACCACTCCCGCGCCACCACTTCAAAGCTGTTCGCCGCCCGTTCCTGTCTCGCCGCCTTCACCGCCTTGCGGTTCTCGCCGGGGTCAACGCCATCGGCCAGCAGCTTGCGTGCATCGTCACGTCTGGTGCGTGCATCCTTCAAGCTGGTGTCGGGGTAGGTGCCCAGGGAGAGCAGCTTTTCCTTGCCGTCGAACTTGTAACGCAGTCGCCACCACTTGCCGCCGGCAGGGGTAACAAGCAGGAACAGGCCGCGCTCATCGAATATTTTGGCGGGCTTCTCGCCGGGCTTGGCGTTGCGGATGGCGGTATCGGTCAGGGGCATGATGTCTCCTTTGGAATAACGGCGCGGGTCGCGTCCAGAAAGGCGCGAAGTTCGAGAGTTTCGGCGGGGGTCAGGGAAAGCCGACGGCTGATCAGGCGGAAGGAAAGCGCGCCGTCGCTATCAAGGGTGAATCGTGTTGCCGCTACTGGTGCGGCTTGTATCGCCCGTTCGGCTTTGACGTGTTCGCTTGGGTCGGTGCCATCGGCCATCATGGCGCGGAATAGATTGCGCTTGGCACGGGCCTCTTTCAGTCCGATTTGCGGATAGACGCCAAGGGAGAGTTGCTTTTCCTTGCCAGCAAAGCGGTATTTCAGCCGCCACCACTTGCCGCCGGAAGGCGTAACCAGCAAGAACAGTCCGCTCCCGTCAAACAGCTTGTATGGCTTCGCGCCAGGTTTGGCATTGCCGACTTTAAGCGCCGTCAGCGTTGCTTTCCCTGTTACCCCTTTCATTTCCAAGTTACCCCACATAATTACCCCTCAAAAATCGCGGATGCTATTGGACAGTGTTACCCCGTGACGGATGAAAAAGGCATAAAAAAACCGGCACTTAGGCCGGTTTAAGGATGTTGATGGATGTCGTTGGATGGGTTAATGGTGGAGGCGGCGGGAATCGAACCCGCGTCCGCAAATCCTCTACAGCAAGTTCTACATACTTAGTCCGGTCATTTGGTTTTAACCCGAACCCCGCCGGCTAGACAGGCTGAGTTCAGGCGAGCCACCTTAATTTAACGTCGATTCAAGCGGCCCGAATCAACGCGAGTCCATGTGAATGACTCCACTGCTGGTTTCCCAGCCCGGCCCATGGACCAACCGGTGTGGAGTCTGGCCGTCAAGCGGCCAGAGCGTAGGTTTCGTCGTTAGCGAATATAAAATTCCAGCTGGATTTACGAGGGAACTGGTCCTCGGTATGCCCTTGTCTGCTTCGCGACCCACGTCGAAGCCAGGTCGCCCCCAAAAAGCACTACTTAGGTGGGTCCCGTCGGTAAAAGTTCAAGTCGGCGGGGTTGCGGAATCTACGCGCGGGGTTTCAGCCAGTCAAGCAAGGCCAGCGGGGTCTCGATAAAGCCGCACGCACCCCAGGCTTCGGGGTGGTCGTCTTCGCCCATATAGCCGTAAAGCGCGACCAGCGTTTGCATACCCACCGCGCGAGCGGCGGCGACATCGCGTTCGGCATCACCCACGTAGAGGCAGTCGCCAGGATCACTGGCCGCTAACTTGCAAGCATGCAGCATGGGGGCGGGATGCGGTTTGGGTTGGGCGCAGGTGTCGCCCGATACCACGCAGACGGCACGAACAAGCAAGCCCAAATGGTCGAGCAGGGGTTCGCTGTAGCGCGCCGGTTTGTTGGTCACCACCCCCCAGTTCAGGCCTCGTGCTTCCAGGCTGGCGAGCAGTTCGACCACGCCGGGAAACAGAGAAGATCGAGCGGTCAGATTGGCGGCGTAAACTTCCAGAAATTCCTCGCGCAGACTGGTGAATTCAGCCTGCCCCTGGAGAACGCCGAAGCCAATCCGGAGCAATCCCTGGGTGCCGTGCGAGGCTTGTGGCCGGGCGAGGCTGTCCGCCAGGGCCGTCAGGCCGCGCCGACTTCGCAGCACGTTGAGGGCGTAGGCCAGGTCGGGGGCAGTGTCGACCAGGGTGCCGTCGAGGTCAAACAGGATGGTGCGGTAAGAGCGATTTAACATGAAGGTTGAACCCCCCACCCCCGGCCCCTTCCCACCCGCGGGAGAGGGGCGTGTGGTCAAACCTTGCGGCAGGCCATCAAGTAGTTGACGTCGGCATCCTGTTCCAGACGATAGACCTTGGTGAAGGGGTTGTAAGTCATGCCCATGATCTGCTCGGGTTCCAGCCCGGCCTGGCGGGCGTGGCTGGCGAGTTCATGTGGGCGGATGAATTTGGCCCAGTCGTGAGTGCCACGGGGCAGCAGATTGAGCACGTATTCAGCGCCAAGGATTGCGAACAGATAGCTCTTGGCGTTTCGGTTCAGTGTGGAAAGGAACACCCAGCCACCGGGTTTCACCATCGCCGCGCAAGCGGCCAGAATCGAAGCGGGGTCTGGCACATGTTCCAACATTTCCATGCAGGTGACCACGTCAAAGGCATCTGGTTGTTCGGCGGCAATATCCTCGGCTGAGATCAGACGGTAGTCGAGCTGAACACCACTTTCCAGTTGATGCAGTTTGGCGACCTTGAGCGCTTTCTCGGAAAGGTCGATGCCAGTCACCAATGCGCCTTTTGCGGCCATGCTTTCCGCCAGGATACCGCCGCCACAGCCGATATCCACGACACGCTTACCCTTAATGCTGGCCAGATGGTCGATCCATTCCAGGCGCAACGGGTTGATGTCGTGCAGCGGCTTGAATTCGGAGTTGGTATCCCACCAGCGGTGGGCAAGTTGGCTGAATTTATCCAGTTCAGCCTGGTCGGCGTTGGCCATGAGAACCTCGTTGAATTGCTTGGTGAGTTTGTGGGCCCGGATTGTCTTGCAGGTGGCCGCTTTACGCTACCCGCCCGCTTGCAGTGTCTCGAAATGGTGGCGGAACAGGGTTTCCAGTTCGTCGATGACCGCGGGTGCGGGTTTACCGTGCACCAGATGCTGAGTCATCAGCGCTGAAGTCTCATGCAGTATCTTGGCGCGGTCCAGCATCGGGTAGGTTGCCCTTAGCCGTTTGATCGCCTTGACCACGCTTTCCTGGGCGGGGCGGGAAATGGCGAGCGGCTCGCTGGGCACTTCCGGCAGTTCCGGTTGGGCGCGGGCGAGCAGAAATTCAGCGTAGTCGAACAAACTCTCCTGCTGACCAGGAGAAAGCGCGCGGTAGAGGCGCAACAGGCGACGCTCATCGGCGGTCATTGCGCCTTCTTAGAAAGCGTGTAGTCCTTGACCAGGGGGCTCTTCTCCAGGAAATCCAGGAAAGACTGGAGCAATTTGCTGCGAAATTTCTCCTGCGGATAGACCAGGGAGAGTTGCCGGCGCAGAGGCGGATCGAGCGGGATGGCCACGAGTTCGCCCAGCTTCAGTTCCTTGACCACGGTGGTGCTGGAGACCACGGCCACGCCCAAGCCGGCGGCGACGGCGCCCTTGATCGCCTCGCGGCTGCCCAGTTCCATGACCAGATTGACCTCATCCAGGTTGACGCCATTGATGCGCAGGAAATCGTCGATGCATTCGCGCGTGCCGGAGCCGGATTCGCGGCTGATGTAGGGGTGATCGGCAACCTGGCGGGGGCTGACTGAGGTCATTTTGGCCAGGTCGGAGAAAGGCGCGCAGATCATCACCAGTTCGTCTTCGCAACAGACCTCGGTGACCAGATTGGGATGGTGCGAGGGCGATTCGATGAGGCCCAGGTCCAGAGTGTGGTCCGCCACCTTGTTCTCGATGGTCTCGGAATTGGCCACCGTGAGGCGCGCCTGAGTTTCCGGGTGGCGCTGCTTGAACTCCCCCAGCAGGCGGGGAAGCATGTATTCGGCGATGGTGGTGGAGGCGCCGATCAGCAGCGGTCCGCTCACTTGGCCGGTCAGCTCGGAAATACGTGCTTCCATTTCATCCGTGAGGTTGAGGATGCGTTCGGCGAAGTCCAGACCCAGTTCACCTGCCGGGGTCAGGGAAATCTTGCCGTGTGAGCGTTCGAACAGGCGGGTATTGAAGTGTTCTTCCAGTTGCTTGACCTGGAAAGTCACGGCCGGCTGGGTCATGAACAGCAATTCCGCCGCCTTGGTGAAGGAAAGCTGCTTGGCAACGGTATGAAAAACTTGCAGGCGTCTGTCGGCCATTCTTATGTGCGGATAAATTTTAATTATGTAATTCAATCATAATTTTCTTATCCAGCCCAGAACTTATCGCCTCAAGAATCGAGAAATATCCCATTGCTTGCCTGGAAAATGGCGTGCTGACGCGGTTTCTGGATAGCGGGCACCCAAGCGCCGTGATATAAGTCCGGCTCCCGATGGCATAACGATACCTCCACTCAATTCCGGCCTGATGAACCGCGGCTTCTACATCATTCTGGCAGCGCAATTTCTCTCCGCACTCGCCGACAACGCCCTCCTTTTCGCCGCCATCGCCCTGCTTCAGGAGATTTCTGCTCCGGATTGGCATGTACCGCTGTTGCAGCAGTTCTTCATTCTTTCCTACATCCTGCTCGCCCCCTTTGTCGGACCCTATGCCGACTCCATGCCCAAAGGGCGGGTGATGTTTGTCTCCAACTTCATCAAACTAGCCGGCTGCCTGGCCATGTTGGTGGGCATGCCGCCGTTGTATGCCTATGCCATTGTCGGTCTCGGCGCGGCGGCCTATTCCCCAGCCAAATACGGCATCCTCACCGAGTACCTGCCGCACAACCAATTGGTGAAGGCGAACAGTTGGATAGAAGGCGCCACCGTGGCCGCGATCATTCTGGGCGCGGTCATCGGTGGCCTGATGATCAGTCCGCAGCTTGCCGGAACCGCGCTACACCACTGGGGCCTGGATGCCTGGCTCGGCGTGCCGCAGTTCGCCATCGTCATCATCACTTTCCTCTACCTGGGCGCGGCCTGGTTCAACCTGCACATTCCCGTCGTCGCCATCGACCACAAGCCACCGAAAAAGAACCCAGTGTTCCTGCTCTATGACTTCTGGCACTCGTTCAAGCTGTTGTGGAAAGACCCGCTGGGCCAGGTTTCGCTGGCGGTCACCACTTTGTTCTGGGGCGTGGGTGCGACCCTCCGCCTGGTGGTGCTGGCCTGGGCGGCGTTCAACCTGAAATTCGATCTCACCCACGCCACTCAGCTCACCGCCATGTCGGCCGTGGGCATTGCGTTCGGAGCGGCCATCGCCGGCAAGTGGGTGCGGCTGGAAGACTCGGTGAAGGTACTCCCGGCCGGGATCATCCTGGGCCTGACGGTGATTGCCATGATTTTCGTGACCGACTGGCGCATCGCGGCCGTGCTGCTGTTCTTTATCGGCGTGCTGTCCGGCTTCTTCGTGGTGCCGCTCAACGCCCTACTGCAACACCGTGGCCACTTGCTGATGGGGGCCGGCCACTCCATCGCCATTCAGAACTTCAACGAAAACCTCGGCATTCTCATCCTGCTCGGCATCTACACCTTCATGGTCGGCAACGGCGTGCATATCCACTGGGTCATCGTCAGCTTCGGCCTGTGCATCAGCCTGGCGATGACGGTAATCTGGCGCCGTCACCACAACGACCAGGTGCATTGAGGGGTTCTCTACTCCGCTCGCAGATACAAGGCGAAGGGGCGGCCAGATTCGGCCCACCGCTTCGCGGCATCCAGGAATATCCCGACAAGATTGTCCAATAGATCGTTCGGCAGGCTATTCGCGTGGGTAATCAGCAGATTGAGCGGCCCAGAATGCCAGGACAGATCCGCCAGACATTCCTCCAATGCATCCCAGTTGCCGCCGTAGTAGTCGGGGAAGCGCAGTTCCCGACCGAGCGCGGCGAGCAGGCGCGACTTGTCGCCGAGCAGGCGGCCGTCCAGCGTGGGCATGGGTTGCGTGGGTGGCTCGCTGACCCGAAAAACCCCGCTTCGAGTCATTCCTTGACCCGCTTGAACGAGCGGTAATGATCCGCCGTGTACCAGTATTCCGCGCCCCGGCCGCCGGCGATGATGCGGCGGGCGCCACGGTTCCTGGAACCCGGTGTGGGCACGGTGTATTCGCGGTAATAGCCGCGCGCCTGGGCGGGTAGGAGTCTTTCGCGGTTGCCGAAAACAATGCCATCGCGGGAGTAAGGGAACGGGCCGCCCTGCTTGATCAGCGACAAGGTGGCACGGGCTTCGATCGGAAGCTGGGCAACCGGGATTTCAGCAACGACGCGCGGTTTTTCACCGGGCCAGAACGCCAGTGCGGCGAAGGGCAGTAGAGCGAGAAGAAGGAAGAGTCGAAGAAGTTGCATCCGTAGCGCCAGCGCCTCGCCGGCCCTTCAAAAAAGACGCCGGCGAGGCGCCGGCGCTACATCAATCGTTGGCGTGGGCCGCGACAAACGCCATCACCGCAACCGCGTCGGCGTCCATCATCTCGACCCGTTGCGGCAACGCTTCGATGTTTTCCAACCCGGCGGGGCGTTCTGGCTTGCGCCCTAGTGCCTCGACGAGGCTGTCCTCGAACTTGGCCGGCAACGCGGTTTCCAGACAGACCAGCGGTACCCCGGCTTCACGGTGTTCCAGGCCTACCTTGAGGCCGTCGGCGGTGTGGGTGTCGATCATCGTGGCGTACTTCTCCCAGGCCATGCGGATGGTGCTCACCCGGTCGGCGTGGCTGCTGGAACCGGAGACGAAGCCGAACTCCACCACCTTGGCGAACAGGCCGGATGCGTTGAGATCGAAGCTCTCGCCGCGATCCACCGCGCGCCACAGTTCGGCGACTCGCCCGCCGTCACACCCCACCAGGTCAAAGATGAAGCGTTCGAAATTGGAGGCTTTGGAGATGTCCATCGACGGGCTGGAGGTATGCAGGGTTTCCGCCGAACTACGCGGGCGATAGACACCGGTGCGAAAGAACTCGTCGAGCACGTCGTTTTCGTTGGTGGCGACGATCAACTTGCGGATCGGCAGTCCCATCATGCGGGCGATGTGGCCGGCGCAGACGTTGCCGAAGTTGCCGGAAGGCACCGCGAAATCCACCGGCTGGCCCTCGCTCGTGGTCACGGCAAACCAGGCCTTGAAGTAGTAGATCACCTGCGCCGCCACCCGCGCCCAGTTGATCGAATTGACCGCGCCGATGCGGTATTTCGCCTTGAATTCCAGGTCGTTGGATACTGCCTTGACGATGTCCTGGCACTCGTCAAACACCCCGCGAATGGCGATGTTGAAGATGTTGGCATCCTGCAACGAATACATCTGCGCCTGCTGGAAACGGGTCATGCCGTGTTCGGGCGAGAGCATGAACACCCGCACGTTGTGCTTGCCGCGCATCGCGTATTCGGCCGCCGAGCCGGTGTCGCCGGAAGTCGCGCCGAGAATGTTGATGTCCCGCCCGGCCTGGTCCAGCGCGTACTCGAACAAATTGCCCAGCAACTGCATCGCCATATCCTTGAACGCCAGGGTCGGGCCGTTGGACAGTTCCAGAAGGTACAGGCCGTCTTCAAGGTGGCGCAGCGGCGTGATCTGGCTGAAATCCGAGTCCGGCCGGCCGTGGGAATAGGCCTCAGTCGTATAGGTCTTGTCGATCAGCGCCTTCAGGTCGTCCGGCTCGATGTCGTCCGCGAAGCGGGACAGGAGGGTAAACGCTAGTTGCCGATAATCCATGCCGCGCATGAATTCCAGTTCGGCGGCAATGAATTGCGGATAGCGCTCCGGCAAATACAAGCCCCCATCCGGCGCCAGGCCGCCCAGGAGGATTTGCAGGAAAGATTGCTTGGGCGCTTGGCCGCGAGTGGAGAGATATTTCATGAGTCAGCCGTTCAACGCTTCCATGCGTATCCGCACCACCTTGCCGTGAATGCAGTCCAGCGCTTCAATCTTGTGGATAGCCGCGTTGATGTACTTCTCGCGAGCGAGGTGGGTGAGCAGGACGACGTCGGTCTGGTCTTCACCTTCGGCGGGTTCTTTCTGGATCATCGCGTCGATGGAGATGTTGAGGTCGGCCAGAATGCGGGTGACTTCGGCCAGCACACCGGGCTTGTCGAGGGCGCGCATGCGCAAATAGCAGGCGGTTTCCACCTCATCCATCGGCAGGATTGGTAGGTCGGAAAGTTGATCCGGCTGGAAGGCGAGGTGCGGCACGCGGTTCTGTGGGTCGGCGGTGGCAAGACGGGTGACGTCGACCAGGTCGGCGATGACCGCGCTGGCGGTCGGCTCGGCGCCAGCGCCCTTGCCGTAGTAAAGGGTGGCGCCGACGGCATCACCCCAAACCAGAACCGCGTTCATGGCGCCTTCGACGTTGGCGATCAGGCGCTTGGACGGAATCAGGGTCGGGTGCACGCGCAGTTCTACCCCAGCGACCTTCCGCTTGGCGATTCCCAGCAGCTTGATGCGGTAACCGAGTTGTTCGGCGTACTTGATGTCTACCGCGTCCAGTTTGGTAATGCCTTCCACATGGGCACGGTCGAACTGCACCGGGATGCCGAAGGCGATGGCCGCCATCAGCGTGACCTTGTGGGCGGCGTCGATGCCTTCGATGTCGAAGGTCGGATCGGCCTCGGCGTAGCCCAGGCGCTGCGCTTCGTGCAGCACGGCGGTGAAGCCATGGCCCTTGTCGCGCATTTCCGAGAGGATGAAATTGGTGGTGCCGTTGATGATGCCGGCCAGCCACTGGATGCGGTTGGCGGAGAGGCCTTCGCGCAGCGCCTTGATAATGGGAATACCACCGGCCACGGCGGCCTCGAAAGCGACCATCACCCCTTTTTTCTGGGCGGCGGCGAAGATTTCGTTGCCGTGCACGGCGAGCAGCGCCTTGTTGGCGGTGACCACATGCTTGCCGTTGTCGATGGCCATCATCACCAGATCCAGCGCAGTGGTATAGCCACCGATCAACTCGACGACGATGTCGATGCTCGGGTCTTTCACCAGGCTGAAGGCATCGTCGGTCACCTTGACGTCGGCGCCGACCACGGTGTTGACCAATTCACGGGCCCGCTCCACGTTCCGGTCGGCCACGGCGGTAATGCGAATGGGGCGACCGGCGCGGCGGGTGATTTCTTCCTGGTTGCGCGTCAACACGGCATAAGTGCCGCCGCCGACGGTGCCGATGCCAAGCAGGCCTACGTTGATAGCTTTCATTTCAACAATCCATCTTTCTTGAACATGTCGCGCAGGCCGCGGATGGCCTGGCGGGTGCGCATTTCGTTTTCAATCAGCGCGAAACGCACGTGGTCGTCGCCGTACTCGCCAAAGCCGACGCCGGGGCTGACCGCCACCTTGGCATCGGCCAGCAGCTTCTTCGAGAACTCCAGCGACTTAAGGTGCGCATAGGGTTCGGGAATCGGCGTCCACAGGAACATGGTCGCTTTCGGCGCCTGAACATGCCAACCGACTTCATTCAGCCCCTTGGCCAGCGCATCGCGCCGCTTCTGGTACATCAACCGAATTTCTTCCACGCAGTCCTGCGGGCCTTCCAGCGCGGTGATGGCGGCCACCTGGATCGGCGTGAAGGTACCGTAGTCGTGATAGCTCTTGATCCGCGCCAGGGCGGCACAGAGACGGGCGTTGCCGACCATGAAGCCGACCCGCCAGCCGGGCATGTTGTAGCTCTTGGACAGGGTGAAAAATTCCACCGCCACATCCTTGGCGCCGGGCACCTGCATGATCGAGGGCGCCTTGTAGCCGTCGAACACGATGTCGGCGTAGGCGAGGTCATGCACCACCAGGATGCCGTACTCCTTCGCCATCGCCACGATCTTCTCGAAGAACTCCAGTTCCACGCACTGCGTGGTGGGGTTGCTGGGGAAGTTGAGGATGAGCATCTTCGGGCGCGGCCAGAAGTCCTTGATGGCCTTCTCCATTTCCTCGAAGAAGTTCACCCCCGGCACCATCGGAATGTGGCGGATGTCGGCGCCGGCGATCACCGGGCCGTAGATATGAATCGGGTAACTCGGGTTGGGCACCAGCACGATATCGCCGCGATCCAGCGTCGCCAGGGCCAGGTGGGCGATGCCCTCCTTGGAACCGATGGTGACGATGGCTTCCTTTTCCGGGTCGAAGTCCACGCCATAGCGGGTCTTGTACCAGTTGCAGATGGCCTTGCGCAGGCGCGGAATGCCCTTGGAAACCGAGTAACGGTGGGTGTCGCCACGACGCACGGTCTCGATCAGCTTTTCGACGATATGCGGCGGGGTGGGCTGGTCGGGATTGCCCATGCCGAAGTCGATAATGTCTTCACCACGTCGCCGAGCGGCCATTTTGAGTTCGCCGGTGATGTTGAAGACATAGGGCGGCAGGCGGGTAATTCTGGGAAATTCGTCCATCGGAGGGAGTGCCGCGAAAGGCCATGAAAGCGCGTAATCTTACGGGAGTCGGGCGCTCAGCGTCGAGCGCGCTGTTAGACTTTTGGCCCGCTCTCAAGACCTTCGGCCCGCAAGCGGGCCTCCACCCGCCCCATGAAACTGCATCTATCCCGAAGCACCGATTCCAACCAGATCACCGGCTATGGCCCGCATCATGTCCTGGTGAATGGAGCGCGCCATGAAACCAGCCTGATCCTCCTGCCCGATGAAGTCGTCACCGGCTGGGTGGCTCGTTTTGAAGTTTTGTCGGCGCGGGATTTCGACGTCGTGCTGATGCGCGCGCCGGAAATCGTGCTGCTCGGCAGCGGCGCCCGCCTGCGCTTCCCCTCCCCCGCCCTCTATGCCGGGTTGCTCAAGGCGCGCATCGGCGTGGAGGTCATGGACACACTCGCCGCCTGCCGCACCTACAACATTCTGGCCGCCGAAGGCCGGCGGGTGGCGGCGGCGTTGATCTTGTAGAACCCGACTCAGTGTTCGATCCGGATCTGGCGCAAGTGATCGGGGCCGCACATATAGAGCGTCTGCCCTTGAATCTCGATGCAGCCCTGGTCCGACAGTTTGTGCAGCAGGCGAGAGAGGGTTTCTGGCTTGACCCCGATGCGGGAGGCGATGATCTGCTTGGGGGCTTCCAACTCGACTTTCTGGCGCCCGGTTTCGTCCGGGTCGGAGTGGTCGAGCAGATATTGCAGCAGGCGGTCGGCGCCTTTCATGAGCGTGAGGCGGTCGATTTCGTTGACCAGTTTGTGCATCCGCGCGCTCATCCCGGACATCAGGCGAAAGCAACGGCTGGCATCCTGGGCCAGCCAGGCCTTGAATTCGCGGCCGTTGATGGCCACCAGGCGTACCGGCGTCTGCGCCGCCGCGTTGACCGGGTAATGCCCGCCCATGAACAGCACGGCCTCTGCGAACAGGCGGTTGGCGCCCACCAGTTCAATCACCTTCTCGTCGCCCTGGGGTGAAGCGCGGAACAGCTTGATAACCCCTTCCGCCACCCAGTAGAAGGCGTCCACACTGTCGCCCTGGCTGAACAGCATTTGGCCAGGCGCGAGTTGCAGCGAGTCGGCATGGCCGAGGGCTTCCAGATATTCGTCTTCCTGTAGCCCGGAGAACAGATAGGAGCGACGCATGGCGTCGAAGTCGGATTTTTGCAAGGTCATGGTCGCTTCAGCTCGCGGAAAGGATGGGCAGGATGTCACCGAAGCGGCGGATGGCGGGAAAATCCGCCACATCCTTTTCCGGCAGACAGGCATCGGGTTGCAACACCGCCAACAGATGTTTAATGCCGTAATCACGGGCGGAACGTAGCACTGGCAGGCTGTCGTCCACCAGCAGGGTGCGCGCCGGGTCGAATGCTTCCACCGCGCGCAGCGCCGCCCAGAACGCCGGGTCTTCCTTGGCCAGGCCATAGGTATGAGCGGTGTGCATGGCGTCGAAATGCACGCCCAGGCCAGTGCGGTCCATCTTCAGGTTAAGGCTCTTGTGGTGCGCGTTGGTGACCAGCACCACCCGCTTTCCAGCCTGTCTGGCCTGGGCCAGGAACTCGGTCACATCGGGATGCACCTTGATGAGATGAGCGAGTTCTTCCTTGAGCTGAACGATGTCCAGTTCGAGCTGCTCGCTCCAGTAATCGACGCAATACCAGTCCAGGGTGCCGGCGCGAGCGTCATACCGGCGGAAGCACTCGGCGTGCGCCTGCTCAGTGTCCAGGCCATGTTTCTCGGCAAATTTTTCCGGCACGTAAACCTGCCAGAAATGGTTGTCGTAATGCAGATCGAGCAGCGTGCCATCCATGTCGAGCAGGAGGGTGTCGATTTCGGGCCAGGGGAGCATGGGCGCCGGCGCTACAGAGCGCCTCATGAGTAGTTCAGCCCCATCGCCTCGCGCACGTCGCGCATGGTCTCGCGCGCCAGATCGCGGGCCTTCTCGCAGCCGTCGGCGATGATGTTCTTCACCACATCTGGTTCTTCGGTGTAAGCGCGGGTGCGTTCCTGGATCGGGGCCAGTTCTTTCTGCATGGCGTCAATCACCGGCTGCTTGCATTCCAGGCAACCGATCCCGGCGCTGGGGCAGCCCTGGCGCACCCAGGCTAGCACGTCGTCGCCGGAATAAACCTGATGCAACTGCCACACCGGGCACTTGTCCGGGTCGCCCGGGTCAGTGCGGCGCACCCGTGCCGGATCGGTGGGCATGGTGCGGATCTTCGTGCTCACCTGATCCGGGTCTTCACGTAGGGAAATGGTGTTGTGGTACGACTTGGACATTTTCTGGCCGTCCAAGCCGGGCATCTTGGAAGCCACCGTGAGCAAGGCATCCGGCTCGGTGAGGATCATCTTGCCGCCGCCTTCAAGGTAGCCGTACAGGCGCTCCTTGTCGCCCAGGCTAAGGTTCTGGGTCTCGCCCAGCAGGGCACGCGCCGAGTCCAGCGCCGCATCATCGCCGGCCTGCTGGTAACGGGTGCGCAGTTCCTGGTAGAGCTTGGCCTTCTTGCCACCCAGCTTCTTCACCGCCGCCTCGGCCCTTTCCTCGTAGCCCGGCTCCTTGCCGTAGAGGTGGTTGAAGCGGCGCGCGATCTCACGCGCGAATTCGATGTGCGGCACCTGGTCCTCGCCCACCGGCACCTGGTTGGCGCGGTAGATCAGGATGTCGGCCGATTGCAGCAGCGGGTAGCCGAGGAAGCCATAGGTGGAGAGATCCTTCTCGCTGAGCTTTTCCTGCTGGTCCTTGTAGGTGGGCACCCGTTCCAGCCAGCCCAGCGGAGTCATCATGGACAGCAGCAAGTGCAGTTCGGCGTGTTCGATCACCTGTGACTGGATGAACAGCGTGGCTTTGGACGGATCGACCCCGGCCGCCAACCAGTCGATCACCATCTCCCAGGTGGCCGCCTCGATGCCACGCGGGTTGTCGTATTGGGTGGTGAGCGCGTGCCAGTCGGCAACGAAAAACAGACACTCATATTCGTGCTGGAGCTTGATCCAGTTTTTCAGGACGCCATGGTAGTGGCCAAGGTGCAGGCTGCCCGTGGGGCGCATGCCGGAGAGAACGCGGTCTGCGTACATAAGTGCTCTAGTTGAGGACGATTTGAATAAAGGCCAGGAGCTTGATGGGTTCCAGGCCGAACAGGAAAGCGGCGAGTTCAATGATCGCCTGGATCAGCGGCCACATCAGGATGCCGAGAATCCCCAGGAACATCAGGCCGAGCAGAATGAACAGGCCATAGGGCTCGATGCGCGCCATCCCGATGGCGAGGCGGGTCGGCAGCAGGCTCACCGCGATGCGGCCACCGTCGAGTGGCGGCAGGGGAATCAGGTTGAGCGCCATCAACACGGCATTGATGAAGATGCCAGCCGCGCCCATCAGCGCCAGCGGCATCGCGATCGGCGAACCCGGCATGGCCAGCGCCAGTTTGATCATGCCGGCCCAGATCAAGGCCATCAGCAGATTCGCCCCCGGCCCGGCGGCGGCCACCCAAAGCATGTCCTGCTTGGGGCGGCGCAACTGGTTGAAATTCACCGGCACCGGCTTGGCCCAGCCGAACAGGATGCCGGCCCCTCCCGAGAGCTTGGTAATCAGCAATATCGACAGCGGCACGATGATCGTGCCGACCAGGTCGATGTGGCGGAGCGGGTTCAGGCTGATGCGGCCCAACAATTGCGCGGTGCGGTCGCCGAACCGCAGCGCCGCATAGCCGTGTGCCGCTTCGTGCAGGGTGATGGCGAACAGCACCGGCAGCGCGAAGACGGCAATTTTCTGGATGAGATTGAGTTCCAAGGGGAGTTCCTATTAAAGACCCAGGCGCGCGGTATCACCGGTGCCCTGGCGGATCAGTTCCGGCACCGGGCCGGTGAGGTCGATCACCGTGGTCGGCTGAATACCGCAGTGGCCGCTGATCAGGATCACGTCCACCCGGTTGTCCAGGCAGTCGATGATGTCGTCCGGATCATTGAGGGGATATTCATGGCCGGGCAGTTGCAGCGTCATGGAGAGAAGGGGTTCGTCGAGTTCTTCCAGCAATGCGGCGATGACCTTGTGATCGGGCACGCGTAGCCCGATGGTGCTGCGCTTGGGGTGCAGCAGGCGTCGCGGCACTTCGCGGGTGGCTTCCAGGATGAAGGTGTAGCCACCCGGCGTGGCGGCCTTGAGGAGGCGGTACTGGCGGTTGTCCACCCGCGCATAACGGGCGATCTCGGACAGATCGCGGCAGATCAGGGTGAAGTGGTGTTTCTCGTCGACGCCGCGAATCTGGCGGATCGCGGCCATGCCATCCTTGTTGCCAATCATGCAGCCGATGGCGTAGCAGGAATCGGTGGGGTACACCATCACGCCCCCCTGGCGCAGTCCTTTCACCGCCTCACTCAGATAGCGTGGCTGCGGGTTGTCGGGATGAACATCGAAGACACGGGCCATGCTTACCAGGCCTCCCACACCGGCCGGCAACGTAGCGGCAGCGGCAGCAGCCGGCCCAGTTCGCGGCCACCCTCGCCGGGCGCGTGAAAGTCGGAGCCGACCGAGGCGAGGAAATCGAACTCCACCGCCAGATCGGCATACACCGGCACCTGATCGGCGGTATGGCTGCCGGTGACCACTTCAATGGCGTCACCGCCCAGTTCCTTGAATTCCTTGAGCAGGTCGCGCATCCGCTCGCGGCCAAAGTGGTAACGGCCGGGATGCGCCAGCACAGCCTGGCCACCAGCCGCGTGTATCCAGGCAAGGGCATCGGCGAGGCTGGCCCATTCATGGTCCACATAGCCGGGCTTGCCCTTGACCAGGTATTTCTTGAACACGGTTTTGACATCCTTGACCACACCGCGCTGCACCAGAAAGCGGGCGAAGTGGGTCCGGCCGATGAGATCCTTGTTGCCGGCGAAGGCATAGGCGCCTTCCAGGGCGCCGGCGATACCCAGGCGCGCCAGTTCCGCCGCCATGCGTTCGGCGCGCAGGGCACGGCCGGTACGATTCTGGTCGAGGCCACGGGCCAGGCGTTCATCCGTGGGATCGAAATGCAAGCCGACGATATGCACGGTGGCTTTGCGCCAGGTGATCGACACTTCCACGCCGGACACCAGTTCGATGCCGCACGCCTCCGCCGTGGCGCGCGCCTCGACCAGGCCGCACAGGTCGTCGTGATCGGTGAGCGCGAGGATGTTCACCCCCTGGCCGGCGGCGCGTTGCACCAGTTCACGCGGGGTAAGCACGCCGTCGGAAGCGGTGGAATGGCAGTGAAGGTCGTAGACCGGCATGAATTCTTGCTTGTTGGGGGGCCGGCAATCATAGCAAAATGCTCGCCGCCCTCCCCTCCCATCCTCGCCCCTCCCCCGTGAAGATTCTGTTCGACCTATTCCCCATCATCCTGTTTTTCGCCGCTTACCAGGTGGGCGAAAAAAATCCCGAAAGCGCCACCGCCTGGCTCGCCACGCTGGGCATTCCCCTGGCCAGCGGCGCCAAGCCCGGCGTGTTTCTCGCCACCGTGGTCGCCATCGCCGCCACCTTTGGCCAGATCGCCTGGGTATGGCTGCGCCAGCGCAAGGTGGACACCATGTTGTGGGTATCGCTGGTGCTGATCGTGGTGTTCGGCGGCGCCACCTTGCTCCTGCACGATGAGACTTTCATCAAGTGGAAGCCGACCGTGCTCTATTGGCTGTTTGCCCTCTCGCTGGGACTCGCTCCCATCCTGTTCGAGCGCAACCTGATTCGCCTGATGATGGAAAAGAACGTGGTTCTGCCCGATGCGGTCTGGAGCCGCCTCAATCTGGCCTGGGCCGCCTTCTTCGCCCTGATGGGCATCGCCAACCTGTGGGTGGCGATGCATTACTCCACGGATGCCTGGGTGAATTTCAAGATGTTCGGCTCGCTCGGCCTGATGCTGTTGTTCATCATCGCCCAGACCCTCTACCTGTCGCGCCACATCAAGGAAGAGGAATGAATTTGTTTTACGCCATCGTCGGCGAAGATGTGCCGGACAGCCTGGATAAGCGTCTCGCCGCCCGCCCGGAGCATCTCGCCCGCCTCAATCAACTGAGGGACGAAGGCCGCCTGCTACTGGCCGGCCCGTTCCCGGCCAGCGACAGCCCCGATCCCGGCCCGGCTGGTTTTTCCGGTAGCCTGATCGTCGCCGACTTTCCCAGCCTGGAAAAAGCGCGAACCTGGGCGAATGCCGACCCTTACGTCGCGGCGGGCGTGTATTCCCGTGTCAGCGTCAAGCCGTTCAAGAAGGTGCTGCCATGAGCGCCCCCGAAAACGCCGCTGCGCGGCGTTCTCCCCCCGCGGGGGCGAAGAAACGCTTGGGGCGGCCCGGCGTGTTTCTCGAGAGATTACGCAAGAGGTTAAGTCAATGAACGATACGATCAGCGAGATGAAGCGGCGCCTGGCCGTGCTGGCGCCCGAGCATATCGAGGTCGTAGATGAATCCGCCCTGCATGCCGGCCATGCGGGCGCCAGGTCGGGCGCTGGCCACTACCAGCTCACCCTGATTGCCACCGCCTTCACCGGCCAGAACAATGTCGCCCGCCATCGAGCCATCTACCAAGCACTGGGCGACCTGATGGCAACTCATATTCATGCGCTTTCCATTACCGCGCTGGCACCTGGCGAGTTGTAGCACAGCGGAACTTGACCACACGCCCGCACTCCGAAACGACCACACCAACCCTGGGGGAACCCATGAAACACGCTCGACTGCTGTCTCTTTTCATCGCCTGCTGTGCTCTGCCCGTCCAAGCGGCTGATGCACCCGCCACCGCCACGCCGGCTCCCGCCACCGACAAGCCCTTGGCCGTCGTCAACGGCGAGGCGGTTCCCGCCATGTATGGCAATTTCATCCGGCAAAACCGCATCAAACGCGAAATGCCGCCCGAATCGCTAACAGATGAGGCGGTCAAGGAAGGCGCGGTGACCGCCGTGCTACTCGCCCAGGAAGCGGTGAAGCATGGCCTGGACAAGGACCCCACCGTGGCCGCCGCGCTGGAATTCCAGAAAATGGAATTACTGGGCCGCGCGGCGCTGGAAAATTACCTCCGCGCCAACCCGATCAAGGAAGAGACCGTCAAGGCGGAATACGAGAACACCAAGGCCAAGGCCGGCACGAACGAGTACCGTGCGCGCCACATCCTGGTAACCAGTGAGGCGGAAGCCAAGGGTCTGATCACGAAACTCACCGCCGGCAAGAAAGCCAAATTCGAGGACTTGGCCAAGAAGCACTCCAAAGACACCTCGGCCGCCAATGGCGGCGATCTCGGCTGGGTGCTGCCGGCCAATCTGGTACCGGAATTCGCCCAGGCGATGGTCGGCCTCAAGAAAGGCGAAGTCACCCGGCATCCGGTGAAAACCCGCTTCGGCTGGCACGTCATCCGCCTGGAAGAAACCCGCAAACTGGACTTCCCCAATTACGACAAGATCAAGAACCGCATCGCCGGCCAACTCCAGCAACAGGCTATCGGAAAGCTGATCAAGGAACTGGCCGCCACCGCGAAGGTGGAGTAGCCACCTTCAACATGTGGGTTGGGCACCAGCGCCCAACCCACACCACTCACACGCCTCTCAATCCTTGGGAAAATCCGGCCTCGGATCGAAAATGGAGACCTTGGCAAGTTGCTCATAAAGCGTTCGTTCCGCATCACTCAGCGTCGTTGGCAGTATCACCTGCAACTGGACATAGAAATTCCCCGCCCCGCCGGTGGCCGGCATACCGCGACCGGATAGGCGCAGCTTCTGACCACTGCGTGAGCCTGCCGGCACCTTAACCCGCACATTGCCATTCAGCGTCGGCACGGTGATCGCCGCGCCCAACGCGGCTTCCCAGGGCGCAATCGGCGTGTCCAGGTAAATATCCTTGTCTTCCAGGCGATATCGCGCATGGGGAGCAATCTGAATCACCAGGTAGAGAGCTCCCGCCGGGCCACCATAGGGCGACCGCAGCCCCTTGCCCGGCAGCCGCAGGCGCTTGCCGGGCAAAGCCCCCGCCGGCACCCGCAATTTCACGTCCCGGGCGCCATCCCGCGCGGACAGGCTCAGATGCTTTTCCACACCGTGAAAAGCTTCTTCCAGGGTCAGAGTCAAGCTGGCTTCGACATCCTGGCCAGGCATCGCTCCGGCATCGTGGAAGCCATGCTGGCGGTTGCCCCCTGGCTGCTTGCGACCACCGAACAGTTGAGAAAACAAATCGGAAAAATCCGCGCCAGAGAAATCCCCGCCACCCGCGCCGCCAGTCCACTCGGGTGGCGGGCGAAAGTCCTGGCCGGGCCGGTAGGAGGTACCAAGCTGGTCGTAGGCCGCGCGCTTTTCCGCATCGCTCAGCACCTCGTTGGCCTCGTTCACATCTTTGAATTTCTCCTCGGCGCCCACCACTTTGGACACATCCGGGTGGTATTTGCGCGCCAGGCGCCGGTAGGCTTTCTTGATGTCTTCTTTGCTGGCATCTCGCGCCACGCCAAGTATCTGGTAGTAATCCTTGTATTTCATGGACGGTGTAATGGTGTTTTCCTGAAACGTAGATAGGGAAGCCATGCCGACTTTGCAAGCCAGCGCGGAACGCTCGCGCACGCGTGCTATGATGCGCCGTCAAAATTAACCTAGACGAAATAAACATGAGCGAGCGCCAGAATCTTCAGGACGTTTTTCTCAACACCCTGCGCAAGGAACATGTGCACTGCTCGGTGTTTCTGGTCAATGGCATCAAACTGGTCGGCAAGATCGAATCGTTTGACCAATACATGGTCTTGCTGCGCGGCAACGACCAGGCGGTGCAGGCGATTTTCAAGCACGCGATCTCGACCGTATCGCCCGCCAAGCAGATCGACCTTCCCGGCCCCCGTAGCGAAAAACCAGCCGCCGAGTAATCTTCGGAGGGCCCGCATCTGGCCTCCATTCAGATCAGGTTTCAAACATTTTCACCAGATCCGTGGCGTCCGCGGTAACCAGCGCCATCACGCTCGCTTCCAATTTCCGGTAGCGCACAAGCAACTTGGCACCTTCCGCGGTGAGCCTGGCACCGCCACCCCGGACTCCCCCGGCAGCGGTCTCCACCAGGGGTAGCGGACAGTTCCGGTTGAGCGAATCCAGCATGTCCCAGGCGCGCCGGTAAGAAATGTGCAATTGCCGCGCGGCACCGGAAAGCGAGCCGGTGCCGTGGATGGCTTCCATCAGACGAATTTTTCCCGGCCCAAGGTTCAGGGGCGCTGGGAAAAGAATACGGACTAAGGGTTGTGTGGGCATGAAAAGGCCGGCCTTTGCGAGGCCGGCCATTTTACCCGCGGATACCACGCCACCTTGTCATAAGGTGGCGCCACAAGCGGGAATTACTTTGCTTTCCTGAACGTGCTCTTCACCAGCACATCCACCTCGGCCTGCGGGCGATGGCACGCGATGCAATTCCAGCGGCCCATGTAGAGATCACCCTTCTTTGCATCGACATAGTGGCTGGCTGGGGCCGGAATCGCCATGCCCTTGGCCACTTTGTGTCCAATCAGATCGGGCTGCACATGGCAATCCTTGCACAGGTTGGAGTCGCGCGTGATGGGCACCATGTCCGTGATGGTGTGCGTGATCATGGGCGGTGCGCTGCTATAGGAACGGACCGCGCGTTTGTTGGTACCCGGGTCACCGCCACCATAGTTGACCACCACAGGATCGGTATCGTCGTAAACGCTGGTCTTGGACAACCCGAGAGAATCTTCGGGAATGGTCTGGTCCTGGACCGCAAAAGCGGGCAGGGACAAGGCCAGGACAGTACTCAACAGCAAGAACTTGCTCACGGGTTTGCTCATCTCGTCCTCCTTTGAACGGCAATGGCGTCCGCCTGCACATTGTGGCCGCGGATCAGGGGTTTGAAATCGAACTTCAGGCTTCCTTCGGGACAAATCGGCGTGCAGCGCCCGCAATTGCTGCATTCGCCGGAAAACACATAACCGCGTTCATCCAGCTTTTTCAGATTGAGCACCTGCGGCTCCGGACAGACCCGTGCACACTCGCCGCAACGGGTGCAGGTGTTCTTGTCGAAGCGCACTCGCAGCAACGCGGTCTTGCCGATCAGGCTGTAGAACGCGCCAAGCGGGCACAGGTGGCCACACCAGCCGTTTTTCAGAATCAACAGGTCGAACAGGAATATCGCCAGCAGCGCGGTGAATCCCAACCCCAGGCCGAAGATGATCTCGCGGTGGGCCATGCCGATTGGACTCACCCACTCGAACGCGGCCAGACCGGTAATAACCGTGATCAGCAAAGCGGCCACCAGGATGAAGTAACGCAGCGTGCGCGGCAGATGGAAGATGGGCTGGATGCCCAGCTTGTTGCGCAGCCAGGCGGCGCCATCGGTCACCACATTCACCGGGCAGACCCAGGCGCAGAACACGCGCCCCCCGATCAGGAGATAAATGCCGAGCACGATGGCGGCGCCGATCAGGCTTTGCTGTTGCAGGGCATGGCCGGTGAGGAATATCTGCAAGGCGGCGAAGGGGTCGGTCAAGGGAATCAGGCCGATAAATTTAGACGCCGACAGGTTGCCGGTGAGCAGCGGCACCTTCTTAGCCACCTGCCAGCCCCAATGCGCCGTGCCGAAGAACAACAAGAGGAAGCCGAACTGGCTGACCCGCCGCAGGATGATGTAGCGCCAGGACCATACCCGAGCACCGAGGGTACGGTTGTGCAGTTTTTCCACTGATGCCAGGGCATCGGCGCCCTTGCCGAGGGAAGACTGCGCGCTCTCAACAAATACGCCGAGCCGCCCCAAGTCTTGCTTGGCCCCCTCGGGGGGAGCGCGCCGCGAAACGGTGTTTTCGGGGGTGCTCATAGTCCCCCCTCATTCAGATAGTCCATGCCTGGGGCCGTCTTGGGCACGGGAGCATCCGCCGCGGGCGCTGGCGCCGCCTCGACCGGCTTGAAGTCCTGGGTGATCTCGGTATCGAAAGTCCAGCCCAGGCGGTAATGCTCGCCGATTTTCCCCTGCACCAGTTTGTGCGGCAGGATACGGATGGCGGCAACTTCCGTAGGGCAGGCCTTTTCACAGATGCCGCAACCGGTGCAGGCATCGGAATGCACCAGGGGGATAAACATGGCGTGCTTGGAAATCTGCCGGGGATGAGGTTCCAGTGAGATAGCCTTGCCCTTCAGCGGGCATACACGGTGGCAGATTTCGCAACGCAAGCCCTTGTAGGACAGGCAGTTCTCGATGTCGATCACCGCCAGGCCCATGCGGGAGTCGTTGATATTCTTGAGCTTCGGCGACAATGCGCCGGTCGGACAGGCCTTCATGCAGGGGATGTCCGGGCACATGATGCAAGCGCCAGTGCGCGGCGTGTAGAACGGCATGCCGATGGGCAACGTTCCCCCGGACGGCTGCAACTTGAGGATGTGCGGCGGGCAATCGTTCACACATTGTCCGCACTTGATGCAGGCGGCATTGAAATCGTCCTCCGCCAGCGCGCCCGGAGGACGCAGGGCATAAGGGGCGGCGCGCGCTTCATTGCGCAGCAGGTAGCCCCACAGGAGGCCGCCGGTACCGGCGATCGCGGCGCCTTGCGCCATCTTCACCAGAAAATCACGGCGGGAGGAGTTAAGGCCACTAGGGCCTTGGTCAGACATTTCTTTCACCTAATGAATATGAGCCTTAGCGGGCCGGGTCGGCGTCATCGAAGATGGGAGAAAGCAAACCTTTTCTTTCTCACCCCCGCCCTCTCCCGAGGGAGAGGGCGGGAAGGCTTGGATCACGCCTTGTAGACCTTCACCGCGCACTTCTTGTAGTCGGTCTCTTTCGAGAGCGGGCAAGTCGCATCCAGGGTGACCTTGTTGATCAGCACGCCCTCGTCGAACCAGGGCACATAGACCAGGCCACGCGGCACGCGGTTACGGCCACCGGTTTCCAGGCGCACTTTGACCTTGCCGCGGCGCGACTCGACCCAGACCAGGTCGTTGCGCTTGAGGCCCTTGGCGTCGGCATCCTTCTGGTTGATCCAGCACACGGCATTGGGTACGGCGCGGTGCAATTCCGGCACGCGCCGGGTCATGGTGCCGGAGTGCCAGTGTTCCAGCACGCGGCCGGTACACAACCAGAGGTCGTAATTGGCGTCCGGCTTCTCGACCGGCGAGGCGTAGGGGCGGAAATAGATCTTCGCCTTGTGGGAGATGTCCACCTTCTTGTCGGGACCAGAGGGTTTTTCCAGGTTGCCCTCCATCATTTTCTGGCCATTGTTGCCATAGAAGTCGAAGTCCATGCCCTTCTGCACATAGGGATCGTACTTCTCGTTGCTGCGCCACTGGGTTTCCGTCCACTTGCCGTCTTTCTGCACCACCGGCCATTTCAGGCCGCGCACCTTGTCGTGGTGGTAGATGTCGAACGGCGCCAGATCGTGGCCATGGCCGCTGCCGAACTTGCGGTATTCCTCGAACAACGCCTTCTCGGGGAACCAGCCGTCCTTGAGCAAATCGGCAACATGGTTGCCATGGCCGTGGGCGATGGGGTCGGGCCACCTGACCTTCTTGTTCTCCGGGGTGGCGAACAGCACGTCATACAGCGTGGACTCCGGCGAGTAGCCCATCGCCTTGGCGGCGGGCAGCACGTCGGGCAGGCCACCTTCCAGGCCGGGAATCTTTTGCGCACCCCAAACATCCTTGAGTTTGAAGCGCTTGGACAGCTCCAGCAGCATCCAGATGTCACCGCGGGCCTGTCCAGGCGGCAAAATCTGTTGGCGCCAGACCTGGGTGCGGCGCTCAGCATTGCCGTAGGCCCCCCACTTCTCGTTGATCATGGCGGCGGGCAGGATCAGGTCGGCCACCTTGGCGGACACGCCAGGATAGGCATCGGCCACCACGATGAAGTTGTTCATGTTGCGGGCGGCCTTGATCCAGTGGTTGACGTTGGCGGTGTTCTGCCAAGGGTTGTTGACCTGGGTCAGATTGAACAGGCAGGAGCCGTCTTCCAGGTCACGCATGATCTTGACGAAGTGGCTACCCATCTGCGGGTTGATCGTACCGGCCGGCAGTTTCCAGATTTCTTCCGTATGCGCCCGATGTTTCGGGTTCATCACCACCATGTCGGCCGGCAGCCGATGGGCGAACACGCCCACTTCGCGCGCCGTGCCACAGGCGGAAGGCTGGCCGGTCAGCGAGAAAGCACCATCGCCCGGCTTGCACTGGCGGCCGGTGAGCAGGTGGTTCATATACGCCTGCTCGTTGACCCAGGAACCGCGCTGGTGCTGGTTGAAGCCCATGGTC